>TARA_R110002095_G_scaffold211827_1_pt1 | contig 10445 bp, 12 predicted proteins | sample TARA_R110002095 | Tara Oceans TARA_R110002095 (sample SAMEA4397255) | marine metagenome | biome: Polar Biome; feature: [SRF] surface water layer (ENVO:00010504); material: water (ENVO:00002006), including particulate matter (ENVO:01000060) such as... | depth 5 m | reverse complement strand
ACCGGTGTGTTTGCCGGGCTGAACAATCCGTTAACGGTGACGCGTTACCACTCACTGGTGGTCAAGCGTGAAACGCTCCCCGACTGTCTGGAAACCACTGCCTGGACGCAACTGGAAGACGGCAGCGTCGACGAGATCATGGGCTTGCGGCACAAGACACTGAACGTAGAAGGCGTGCAGTTTCACCCTGAGTCAATCCTCACCGAGCAGGGACACGAACTGTTCGCCAATTTTCTGAAACAGACCGGAGGCGTGCGCTGATGGATATCAAGGAAGCCCTCAACCGCATCGTCGGCCAGCTGGATTTGTCTACCGATGAAATGAAGGCAGTGATGCGCCAGATCATGACTGGCCAGTGCACCGATGCGCAGATTGGCGCGTTCCTCATGGGCATGCGCATGAAGAGCGAGACCATCGATGAAATCGTCGGTGCGGTGCAGGTGATGCGTGAGCTTGCCGAGCCGGTGCATTTCGATACCCATCGATTGGTGGACACCTGCGGTACCGGTGGCGATGGGATGAACATTTTCAATGTCTCAACCGCCGCAGCCTTCGTGGTCGCCGCCGCGGGTGGCAAGGTTGCCAAGCACGGCAATCGCGCAGTGTCGGGCAAGAGTGGCAGTGCCGATCTGCTCGAAGCGGCCGGTGTTTACCTGGACCTCACGCCCGCACAGGTTGCGCGCAGTGTCGATGCCGTGGGCGTCGGCTTCATGTTCGCGCCAGCGCACCACGGCGCGATGAAATTTGCTGCCGGTCCGCGCCGTGAGCTGGGCTTGCGCACGCTGTTCAACATCCTTGGCCCGATGTCCAACCCCGCCGGTGTCAAGCATCAGGTGCTCGGGGTGTTCAGCAAGGAACTCTGCCGGCCCATGGCCGAAGTGCTGTCGCGCCTGGGAAGTCAGCATGTGCTGGTGGTGCATGCACAGGACGGGCTCGATGAGATCAGCCTGGCGGCGCCGACCTATGTGGCCGAACTGAACAAGGGCGAAATCAGTGAGTACCGTATCCAGCCGGAAGACTTCGGGATCAAGAGCCAGAGCCTGATCGGTCTTAATGTCGAAGATGCACAGGGCTCGTTGGCTCTGATTCGCGATGCATTGGGACGGCGTAAGACGGACAACGGACAAAAGGCGGCCGACATGATTGTCTTGAATGCAGGTGCTGCGCTCTATGCCGCCGACATCGCCAGCAGCCTGAAACAGGGCGTGGAGATTGCCCACGATGCGCTGCATACCGGCTTGGCACGGGACAAGTTCGAGGAGCTTGTGTCCTTCACCGTGGTGTTCAAGCAGGAGAGTTCCCAATGAGTAACGTGCCGACGGTTCTGGAAAAGATCATCAGGCGCAAGCGCGAGGAAGTCAGCGAGCGTCGAGGTCGGGTCGGTCTGGCTGAACTCGAAACAATGGCGGCCGCAGCGGACCCGGTTCGCGGTTTTGCCCGCCGACTGCAGGAGCAGGCGCGTAACAAGCAACCGGCTGTGATTGCAGAAATCAAGAAAGCCTCACCAAGCAAAGGGGTGCTGCGGGAGGATTTTGTCCCGGCGGACATCGCCAAAAGCTATGAGGTAGGTGGCGCCACCTGCCTCTCGGTATTGACCGACATCGACTTCTTTCAGGGGGCCGACGACTACCTGAAGCAAGCGCGCTCAGCCTGCAAGCTACCGGTCATCCGCAAGGACTTCATGGTTGACCCCTACCAGATCATCGAGTCCAGAGCCTTGGGCGCTGACTGCGTTCTGTTGATCGTCGCTGCGTTGGAGGATGGCCAGATGGCCGAGCTCGCCGATGTGGCAAAGTCTCAGAATCTCGACGTATTGGTAGAGGTCCATGATGGAGCAGAGCTGGAACGCGCGCTGCGCCTCGACACACCTCTGCTCGGGATCAACAACCGTAACCTTCACACATTTGAACTCAGTCTGGAAACCACGCTTGACTTGCTGCCGCGCATCCCACGTGACCGTCTGGCTGTGACTGAGAGCGGCATACTTCATCGTGCCGACGTGGAGTTGATGGAAATCAACCAGGTGTATGCGTTTCTGGTGGGAGAAGCTTTCATGCGAGCTGAGCAGCCGGGGCTCGAACTGCAGCGATTGTTCTTTCCGGGACGTAACCGACCCCAATCAGCTGCCGATCCGGAGTGATCCGCTGCAATTGAAAAGCCGGCAAGTTGCCGGCTTTTTCAATCGTGCTGAGCTGAGTTTCAGCGCGTACCAAACACCACCATGGTCTTTCCCTTCACGTGCACCAGCCCCTGTGACTCGAGGCTCTTGAGTACGCGACCGACCATTTCCCGCGAGCAGCCGACGATGCGGCCGATTTCCTGGCGTGTGATCTTGATCTGCATGCCGTCCGGATGGGTCATCGCATCGGGTTGCTTGCACAGATCAAGCAATGTACGGGCGACGCGGCCGGTTACATCGAGAAACGCCAGATCACCCACCTTGCGTGTTGTGTTGCGCAAGCGTTCGGCCATCTGGCTGCCGAGTGCATAAAGAATATCGGGGTCTTGCTGGGTCAGTTCACGGAACTTGGCATAGCTCAGTTCTGCTACTTCGCATTCAGTCTTGGCGCGAACCCATGCGCTGCGTTCCTTTTCGGATCCTTCCTTCTCGAACAGTCCCATCTCTCCGAAGAAATCCCCGGAATTCAGATAGGCAATGATCATCTCGCGACCATCGTCATCCTCGATCAGGATGGTGACCGAACCTTTAACGATGAAGAAAAGCGTTTCGCTACGATCACCGGCATAGATGATGGTGCTTTTGGCGGTGTAGCGCCGACGATGGCAATGCGCGAGTAGTTTGTCGATGTTCTTGATCTTGGGCGTGAGTGTAATAGCGACCATGCTGTAGTCCCGGAAGATGTGTCCAATTAGAAGGCAGTTCTTATTATGTATGACTAAGTTCTGTTATCAGGCACAGCGAGCTTAACAGACCGGTCTGGGTCGACAACAAAACTGCGACACGAATATCAACTTTCGGGCATTCATTTCGTCGGGTTAGCGCCACCGGCGTCCGCCGGTCGTCATGCTAAGCTTCGCTCCTTTTCAAACGGAGTCTATCGATGAAAGCGCGCATTCAGTGGGCTGGCGAGGCAATGTTTCTTGGCGAGTCTGGCAGTGGTCACGTCGTGGTGATGGACGGCCCGCCTGAGAATGGTGGACGAAATGTAGGCGTCCGCCCTATGGAGATGCTGTTGCTGGGGCTCGGCGGCTGCAGCAACTTCGATGTGGTGAGCATTCTGAAGAAGTCGCGTCAGGCGGTGGAAAGCTGCGAAGCCTTTCTTGAGGCGGAGCGTGCTGGTGAAGATCCGAAGGTGTTCACCAAGATTCATCTGCACTTCGTCGTCAAGGGCCGTGGGCTGAAGGAGGCTCAAGTCAAACGTGCCGTCGAACTGTCCGCTGAGAAATACTGTTCTGCCTCGATCATGCTCGGCCGTGCGGGTGTCGAGATCAGCCACGACTATGAAATTGTCGAGCTGAGCTGAACACTACTCTGGCGCACTTGGACAAGAGTCACGTCACGGTGCATACCGATCCAGAAATCCATCCGGTCGAAGGTATCGCAACCCATCGCGTGGATATCGACGTTTCTACTTGCGGCGTTAATTCAGCACTTGAGGCTCGCAACTATATGAATCCCCAGTTCGACACGGATATCGTCACTGTCGATTATCGAGTTCGTGGCGTTACTCGTGTGCACCATGAAATGCTGGAAGTTTTCTATGCCCGCAATATCCCGAACTAGGGTGACGGCGGTAGAAACCAGAAGGGCGCCTCTCAGGCGCCCTTCTTCGTTATAGCGGTCATATCCGGTAGGTGGTCTTGGTCATCACTTTGGCCATCAGGCTCATGCCGAACTTCACCGGCGCCGGAAAGCGCAAGCCGCCTGCATCTAGGGCAGCAGTCGAATGTTGCGCTTCATCCGTGCGCATCTGTTCGAGAATAGCCCGGGACTTCTCATCCTCTTGTGGAATCTGCTCGAGATGCTCATCCAGATGCTTGCAGACCTGATCTTCCGTGGCGGCGACGAAACCCAGGCTGATGCGATCGCTGATCAAGCCCGCCGACGCACCGATGCCGAACGACAATCCGTAGAAAAGCGGATTGAGAACGCTGGTGTGGCTGCCCAACTGATGTATGCGCTGTTCGCACCAGGCCAGATGATCAATCTCTTCGTCTGCGGCGCGCTCCATCGCCTCGCGCACCCTGGGCAGTCGAGCGGTCAGCGCCTGTCCTTGGTATAGCGCCTGCGCACAGACCTCACCAGTGTGATTGATGCGCATCAGTCCGGCCACGTGTCGCGCTTCGCTTTCGCTCAGCTCGGCCTCGTTCCTCAGCACGGCGGGCGTCGGTCGCTGAGGTTGGCCGCTGAACGGTAGCAGCGTCCTTAACGCGGCATCGGCCTGCAACAGCAGGCGGTCGGCAGGAGAGTATTGGCGTTGGTTGGGCATGTCGCCTCCAGGTGGTTCGGAGCAGGCGTGAGCAGTCGGTACTGCAGTTGGGGTAGCAGATGTTTTAACCAGGTGGCCAATGCATCTGGCGCTGACCGAGCACATGCATATGGATGTGATGTACCGTCTGACCTCCAAGGTCGTTGCAGTTCATGACAACCCGAAAGCCTTCCTGACAGCCCTGCTCTTCGGCCAGACGCTGCGCGGTAAAAAGGATATGGCCAGCGAGAAGCTTGTCGTCATCCTCACTGAGGTCATGCAGGGTTGCGATGTGTTTCTTTGGAATTACCAGGAAATGCGCAGGCGCCTGGGGCGCGATGTCATTGAAGGCGATAACCTGTTCGTCTTCATAGATCTTCTGCGCGGGGAGGGTCCCGGCGACGATCTTGCAAAATAGACAATCCACGGCGTTTCTCCAGAACTGAAACAAAAAGCAGTGTAACAGGCGATTTTCGGACTGGTTAGCTGGCATGGAGCATAGCGAATGAAGAATGATATTCACGACCTTGCACTGGTACTCGAGTCAAGGTTGCGCTTGGTGCTGATCGAGTCATGGGACGAGCGTCGAGTGCTCGAGACGCTGAGTGGATTAGCTGTGAACCGGGGGATGACCCTTCATGTGTGGTCTGTAACGGAAGGTCTCCGGCATCTCGCGTTTGGCGGCGAGGCGCTGGACGCTGGCGAAAGCTGCTCGGCTGAGGTCGCATTGAGGCGAGTCAAACACGATCCGCTGGGAGGGCTGTACGTCTTCTGCGACTTGCATCCGTTTCTCGACGAGCCGCGTCTGGTGCGCTTGTTGAAGGAAATCGCAATGGGCGAAAGCGCCACCGCACCCACGCTGGTGCTGGTGTCGCATGCCCTCAAGTTGCCCCCTGAGGTCCAGCGTCATGCGGCTCGCTTCAGTCTCACCCTGCCCTCCGAAGAAGAGCTGTTGAGTATTGTGCGTAATGAGGCGACTGTCTGGAGCGAGCGTAATCGAGGCGCCCGGGTGCGGACCGACAATCGCACCCTGCAGCAGGTCGTGAAGAACCTGCGTGGACTCAGTCATGCGGAAGCGCGCAGCTTGGCGCACAGCCTGATCTGCGATGATGGCGCGATCACACAGGAAGATCTTCCAGAGCTCAACCGTAAGAAGTTCGAACTACTGGACATGCAAGGCGTGCTGGGCTTCGAATACGAAACGGAGCATTTTGCCGAGGTTGGCGGGCTTCAGAATTTCAAGCGCTGGCTGGGGCAGCGTCAGGCTGCCTTTGTTGCCGGCAGCCACTCGGACATGCCGCGCGGGGTGATGCTTGTTGGCGTGCAGGGCGGCGGGAAAAGTATGGCGGCCAAGGCGGTCGCGGGGTTCTGGGGTTTGCCGCTGCTGCGCCTGGATTTCGCGTGTTTGTACAACAAGTTCTTTGGTGAAACCGAACGCAATCTGCGCGAGGCGCTAAAACTGGCCGAACAGATGGCGCCTTGCGTCCTATGGATGGACGAGTTGGAAAAGGGGCTCGCAACGGGAGAAATGGATGGCGGCGTCAGTCAGCGCGTCCTGGGTACCTTGCTTACCTGGATGGCTGAGCGTGAAGCGCCGGTGTTCATGGTTGCGACGGCCAACGCAGTGGATCGGCTTCCGCCAGAGCTGTTACGTAAAGGGCGCTTTGACGAGTTGTTCTTTGTCGACTTGCCCGATATATCCACGCGGGCGGAAATTTTCGGAATTCATCTGGCACGGCGTGAGCTGAAAGCCGAACAGTTCGATCTAGAAGCACTTGCGGTCGCTTGCGATGGTTTCTCAGGCGCCGAGATTGAACAGGTAGTGGTTTCGGCCGTCTACGCTGGTCAGGCCCGGTCCGTTGAACCGAACCAAGACATGCTACTGGATTGTATCCGCGCGACCGCACCGCTTTCGGTGGTAATGGCCGAAAGGCTGGATGAGCTTCGTGGTTGGGCTTCGGGGCGAGCGGTATTGGCCTGACTGGCTCGCCGAATCACCCTAGCGCGCTACTGATAAGTTGGCAGGATGATGGCGGTCAGGATGCCAATGATAGGTACAAGCAGCCATAGCGCCGCGAGAAGCTTTACGGCGCTGCTGTTCGGCGGCTGCGGCGGCCCGAACCGATTCGCCCCAGTGTTGCCTGGCATCAGCAGTACCACCAGTGGAAAGAACGTGCCGACGACCGGCAGCAGATAGAGCAGCATGAGCCAGCCGGACCAGCCCAGATCATGCAACCGTTGCACGCCGATCTGGACGCTCACGAGTAGAAAACCGATGCCGAGCACGCCGGTGACAATTATGCCGAGCACTGCTGAGGCAGCGAACGTCGTGCTGGCAATCAACAATAGGCCGAGCGCCGCAGCCATCAACGCCATGGACCAGGCTAGATAGCGCAGCCGGCCGATCCTGCCTTGTGTCGTGAAAACCTTTAGTTCGCTGTACTCCGCAGTTGGCTCGCCGACCTCGGCGCGCGGTGGTGCATAGTGATGGGCAATGCTCCGGCTCTGGAGCGACGTTTCGCCCAGCTGTGCCTGGCGTGCCAGATATTTCTCGATAACGATGCCACAACTGCAGCACTCGATGGCGGTTGGCTGGGTATGGCCGCATTTGGGGCACGCCATCTGCTCAGTCTGAACGGGTGTCTCGCTCGGATTTGCGGTCGCGTAGTCAGCGATGGTCAGCGCAATACCTTTCGTTGGTTCGGCTTCCTTGCGTGCCTGGACCCCAGCACGCTGAAGCGCTTGCAGGTATCGGTCAGCTTCCGGTGCACTCAGTTCACGCTTGAGTGGGACCGAGCCATGACCGAACAGACGCTCGACTTTGCCAGCGTCGCATTTGAACAGATGGGCCAGGTTGTTCTTGGCGGTGTCGAGTGATACGCCCGGTAGGAGCTCACCTTCGAAGACGATTCGGTATTGATCAGCGCTCATCCAGCGTCCCTGTTGCCGGTTTTTCGCGCAAGCCTAATGCGCGGTAGGGAGGCCAACAAGTCTCGCCCTACAGAGTTGCTCGAGGCGTGTAGCAACTGCGAGGTGTGTCACGGTTGGCGTAGCCAACGCTGGGACAGCTGCAACGCCTGATCGTGGGCGGCACGGTATTCTCGATCCAGCCGGGCAATCAATTCTTCGCTGCTCGGCAGGTCTCTTATTTCCCCTACGCCCTGGCCTGCCGACCAGACGGTTTTCCAAGCCTTCGCCTCATCGCTGACGGGCTTGAGTTTTTCGCCGTAGTTCATTTCGCCTTTGATTCTCAGTCGATCATCATCGTAGCCGGCTTGTTGCAGGCTTTGACGCAGGAAGCTGGCGGGCACACCTGATACCGCTGCGGTGTGAACGATGTCGGCAGCATGCGCCTGCAGCAGCATTTGCTTGTATTCATCCGAGGCCTGACTTTCCCGCGTGGCAATGAAGCGCGTTCCCATGTAGGCGAGGTCCGCACCGAGTAGCTGCGCGGCGAGTATCTCGTGACCATGGTTGAGGCAGCCGGAGAGCAGCAGTGTCTTGTCGAAGAATTGGCGGATCTCGGCCACCAAGGCAAATGGACTCCAGGTGCCCGCGTGGCCGCCGGCCCCAGCAGCCACCGCTATCAATCCGTCAACTCCGGCTTCAGCCGCTTTCTCCGCATGTCGCCGTGTGGTGACATCGTGAAACACCAGCCCACCATAGCTGTGCACGGCGTCCACCACCTCTTTAACGGCGCCAAGGCTGGTGATCACAATAGGCACCCGCTGCTCGACGCATATCGCGAGATCTGCCTGAAGTCGGGGGTTGCTGTGGTGCACAATCAGGTTGACGGCATACGGGGCGGGTTTGTCAGCCACTTTCAGGTGCTGGTCTATCTCCTGCAGCCAGTCACGAAATCCGCTGCTTTCTCGTTGATTCAGTGCGGGAAAGCTGCCGACCACACCGCTGGTGCAGCATGCGGCTACCAGCGCGGGGTTCGATACCAAGAACATGGGGGCTGCGACCAAAGGTAGACGAAGGCGCTCTTCGAGGGTGGCTGGCAATGTCATGGCAGTTTCCTTGAGTCAGTTTCAAAAGGGTTTGATCACAACAAGAATGACGATAGCCAGGAGCAGCAGCACCGGAAACTCGTTGAACCAGCGGTAGAAAACATGGCTGCGCGTGTTTTCGTTACGGGCGAATCGATTGAGCTGAGCGCCACACATATGGTGATAGCCAATCAGTAACACAACCAATGCGAGCTTGGCGTGTAACCAGCCCCCGCTGAAGAGCGCAGGGTTGAGCGCAATCATGCCTATACCAAAGGCGAGCGTGGCGATCATTGAGGGGATCATGATGCCGCGATAGAGCTTGCGTTCCATGACCTGAAAGCGATCACGGCTGATCGCGTCCTCGCTCATGGCGTGATAAACGAACAATCTCGGCAGATAGAACAGCCCGGCGAACCAGCAGACGATTGCAACGATGTGCAGGGCTTTCAACCAGAGATAGAGCATTCGGAAGTTCCTTGGGTTCAGAGTCGGTCCGATAGTAGTGGCTTGAGGGCCCGCGCGTCATCTCGGTGGTTGGCCCTGAGCGCAGGCCCCTTTATCATCGACGCTCTTATCGTTCCACTGCGAGAGGCAGCTCATGGTCAAGGTCGGAATCGTTGGCGGCACAGGCTACACCGGAGTCGAGTTGCTGCGTCTGTTGGCCCAGCACCCCCAGGCGGAAGTAGCCGTGATCACTTCCCGCTCCGAAAACGGGGTCAAGGTAACGGATATGTATCCGAACCTCCGAGGTCACTATGACCAGCTGGCTTTCAGTGTCCCGGATACCGCAACACTCGGCGCCTGTGATGTGGTTTTCTTCGCCACCCCCCATGGTGTCGCACATGCGCTGGCAGCTGAGTTGCTGGAGGCAGGCACTCGCGTCATCGACCTGTCCGCGGATTTCCGCCTGCAGGATGCGGATGAATGGGCCAAATGGTACGGCCAGCCACATGGAGCTCCAGCGCTGCTACCCGAAGCGGTTTACGGTTTACCCGAGGTAAACCGTGAGCGGATCAAGGGGGCGCGGTTGATTGCTGTTCCTGGTTGTTATCCAACGGCAACCCAGCTGGGTTATCTGCCCTTGCTGGAACAGGGGCTGGCCGATACAACCCGCCTCATAGCCGATTGCAAGTCGGGCGTGAGCGGCGCCGGGCGCGCGGCGAAGATTGGATCGCTGTTTACCGAAGCGGGCGAAAGCATGATGGCCTACGCGGTTAAAGGTCATCGTCATCTGCCAGAGATCAGCCAAGGGTTGCGGCGTGCAGCCGGCGGTAACGTTAGCTTGACCTTCGTTCCTCATCTAACGCCGATGATCCGCGGCATCCATGCCACCCTGTATGCGACGGTCCTCGACACCTCGGTGGATCTCCAGGCGCTTTATGAAACTCGTTACGCGAGCGAGCCTTTCGTCGACGTGATGCCTGCCGGCAGCCATCCGGAGACCCGGAGTGTGCGTGGTGCCAACGTATGCCGTATCGCAGTCCACCGGCCACAAGGCGGGGAACTGGTGGTCGTGCTGTCAGTCATCGACAACCTTGTAAAAGGCGCATCTGGCCAGGCGCTACAGAACATGAACATCGTCTTCGGTCTGGATGAAAGGCTCGGCTTGGGCAACGCCGCTTTGCTGCCTTGACTTGGCTGCCATAGATATCGGTTGGGATAGGGCAGTGTCTTTCTCTGTTACGACGAATAGTTGACCGATTTTCTAGGATAAGCCGATAATGCCCCGTCCAAGCAGTAATGTGCGTTCACGCGCCAGGAGAACCAAATGAGTGTCGAATCCTTCACGCCCACCGCGATCCAGTTCAGTCAGGGTGCCGCGAGCAAGGTGAAGAGTCTGGTCGATGAAGAGGGCAACCCGCGGCTGAAGCTGCGTGTGTTCGTCACCGGCGGCGGCTGCTCTGGTTTTCAATATGGGTTCACCTTTGATGAGGAGCTCGCCGAAGACGACACCATCATCGAGCGTGAGGGTGTGAGTCTGGTGGTGGACCCGATGAGCTACCAGTACCTGGCCGGTGCT
>TARA_R110002095_G_scaffold173898_1_pt1 | contig 10492 bp, 13 predicted proteins | sample TARA_R110002095 | Tara Oceans TARA_R110002095 (sample SAMEA4397255) | marine metagenome | biome: Polar Biome; feature: [SRF] surface water layer (ENVO:00010504); material: water (ENVO:00002006), including particulate matter (ENVO:01000060) such as... | depth 5 m | reverse complement strand
TCAGCAACCCAGTCTCGGCACACACTGAAAGCACCTCGACAAACAACGTCTACATGTGTTCAAGGTTGTCTTTGCGAAAATCGCTGATGGTGCGAAAGTCGGGGATGTCTTCGCCAACGATGACACGAAAGGCGACGTCTTCCTGACAGCGTTTGTAGATTTTTCGGGAGGAGAACACACCGGTGCAGTAAGCGTATAGCAGCAGGGTAAGCATCATCCGCGAATGGTAAGGTAGCTGTCCACAGGGCGAGCTTTTGTAACGTTCCAGGAACGGCGAAAGGTCCATCTGCCCAACGACATCCAGTAGAAAATAGACCAGATGATCTGCGTTGAGCCAGTCCCTTGGAGAAGTGGGAAACAGGGATTGTTGGTCGGGAGACCAGGGTCGAAAGCGTTTGGGCATGGTAAGAATTCTTTGGTTTTGCATCCAGAGAAAGAAAATTCATTCACACTCTCAACCGCTTTAGTCCACTCCCTCAAAAATTGCAAAGGAAGATTTCATTCTCGGACAGATTCCTAGTTTGGAAGCGGAGTCGGAAGCGTTGTCGTTGTAGGCTGGGCACAGTGCATCCCGAAATGAAAGATGTCGCGCAGAGGGATGAGTTTAATATTATTCTCCCTGGGTCTCAGCAGCTTTGCATGGATACAAATCATCAATCAAAATTGTTTGTTAACGCCAGCCAGTCCTTAACCAAAAACATATTATTAGAGTGGTGTTAATAGGTGTCCGAAATTCACCGGGCGACTTATCAAAGTGTTACAAAAAGTGAACACTGGCAGGCCTGGGACCTTTGAGCAAATTATATGCTCAAATAGGTTGGTATACGTTTGATTGCTCAAACGTGCTGCTTATTAAGGTGAATCGGGTGATCTATGGCAGCTTCAGAGTATCGTGGTACGGACTGGTTTGATTCGACCGTACTTTACTTGTTTCCAGGGTTGTAACCATCTCATTGGGTATAAAACTTGCTGTTTATGTAGGGCGTTGAGAAATTTGTCGAGCGATAAGCTGTAGTGGCAACGGTCAAATCGATCGTAGTATAAGGAATTCATAATAGGTTTAATTCAATGCCTTTCAAACAACAATCATCATTGTTGAGTCGATATATAGTAGTAATCAGCTTAGTCGTTTTCTCGACAACCCTTTGGGGCGTGTATACTCATTTTTCACCAGTTCCATTTTGGGATATGTGGTCTGGTTATATTGGGTTTTATTTACGAGTTTTGGATAACGATCATTCGGTCTGGCTCAGCCAACACAACGAGCATCGCATCTTAATCTCACGCATCTTATTTTGGCTGGATTTGGAATATTTCAAGGGCCAGGGAGTGTTTCTTGTCTGTGTCAACCTAGTAATCCAACTTGGAACGGCATTTGTTTTTTTAGCAGTTGTTTCTAAGAAATTGAAAGCAGATCCCTATAAAACAGCAGTTTATGCATTTGTTTTTTGTCTCTTATTTTCATGGGTTCAACGCGAAAATTTTATATGGGCTTTTCAGAGCCCGTTTTTATTCGTCTTTCTGTTTTCGCTCTTATCGTTTTTAACCATGGGACGATACACTGCAGAAAACAAAAAACATTATTTTCTGCTCTCCTTATTTTTTGGATACTGTGCAACTTTTTCAATGGCAAATGGCCTCTTGGTATTTCCCTTATTGGTTGTTCAGGCCTTAATCCTACGTGCATCCAAATTGTCTATTGCGACTATCATAGCAGTCGCAATCACAGCATCGTTTATTTACTTTGTTGATTATCAGAAACCAGTAAGACATGATTCTACCATTGAAAGTATTCTACAACACCCAATATTGGTAACAGCGTTTACGCTTACCTATTTGGGTTCACCTTTTGCATTTGTTCTGAAGCAAACATTTTTAGTAACAGCCACTGGTTTTTTGTTTTTAACAGGAACGGGAGTATTGTTATATTGCATTATCAAAAAACATGCTCTGGATGATGTGAATGTTACTTTATTTATTTTTCTGTTGTTTATCGTTGGGACTGCTTTCGCCACAGCATCCGGAAGAATATTTATTGGTCTCAATGGTGCTATGGCAAACCGCTATGCGACACCAGCTTTAATGGGATGGATCACATTAATATTAATCGGTTTTATCAATCGCACGACCCTTCCAAAAGCCTGTTTTTATTTTGCAAAGGGCAGTTTGATTTGTATCCCCTTATTATTACTACCTCAACAGCTAAGGGCTTTTGAAAATTTTGCTGGAACTGCTTTTAATCGAAAAATTGCAGTACTGGGAGTAGCGCATCATCAATACGATTCCCTTTACTTTGAGCAGATTTGTTACAGACAAGAAGGGCTATTAGATATCATTGAACAGTCAATTGATAAAGGCATTTCTGTCTTTTCATCAGATTGGATTAAATATGAAAATAATAAGATCGCAGCAAGTTCAATTCATCCTGAGCCTTGCATGGGATCCATTGACTCTACTGAACCTTTTCAATCGGGATCTTCAATTTCTTATCGTGTGAAGGGTTGGGTATGGAATCCGGAGACACATACAGTCCCAGAAAGAATCATATTGGCCGATAAAGAATTGAATATCGTTGGCTATGGAATTAGTGGCGAACCCAGAATTGATATCACGAAAGCCATAGAAGGGCATCCTTTCAATACCGGTTGGCTAGCATATTTAGACAAACCAGAGGTCAAAGGACCGATTTTTGCGTACGCCGCAACTGATTCAGGCTTATTTAAAATTCCAGGTAAGCCAATAGAATTGGATGAAACCGTCAGAATAATGAAGATTTCGAGATGGAAAGGAGAGCCCTCTTCAGAACTCTTACACATTTCTGGGGAATGGAAAAAAGGGGCGATTCATCCACGAGTTCGTCGAAAGGAAAGCCAAACTATTTACGGCTCCTGGGTTGGTGGAGACGCACATGTTGGAAGAGTTGAATTTGAAATAAGTCCCAGTAATGATCCAGTAAATTTAATCTATATGACCGGCTCTGATTCCCAATTTCAAGATATGGAAATTTATAATATGGGGGGTAAATTACTATATCGGTTTAACTTGCCGAAAAGCATTGGCGTGTGGACGAAATTCTCATTGCAATTGAACACGAATGAAAATATTAAAATAGTTGTTGCGGATAATGGAAATTCCCGGGGGCAATGGTCAGCACTGCTCGTTCCATAAAACCTGATTCCTATCCATGCCTTGTCTGTGACCTGCCTCAAAACTGATAACAGCCCTTATGGTGGTTAGGTAACGTAAATTCACAAGCTTTGTTGGGGCCACATACCCCAACGAACTGTTTAGGCGTTTCTGATTGTAATCATCGAACAATTGATTTGTCAGCGATGAAAGGTTTGCTCACTGATCCCCATCTGCTGGCAGACTTCGCCAATCGTCTTCCCTGCATTCTGCATCGCCTCGGCGTCTCGCAACTTACGGACAATCTGCTCCGGGGTATGTCGTTTACTGCGTCGTTTCGTCATGATCGTCTCCTTAGAAATAGTCTATTGGAAACTTTCACAACAAATGGATCAAGTTAAGGGGAGCATGCCAGTGTTAATACGTGTCCGAAATACACCGGGCGACTTATCAAAGTGTTTCAAAAAGTTAACACCTGCAGGCTTGGGATCTTTGAGTAAATTATGTGCTCGAATTGGTTGGCAGGCGGCTGATTGCTCAAACGTGCTGCTTATGACAGTGAACCGGGTGATCTGTGACAGCTTCAGCGTGTCGAGGTACGGACTAGCTTGATTCGACCATAGATCACTAGTTTCCAAGGTTGTCACCATGTGGTTAGGCATAAAACTTGCTGTTTCAAAAGTGCGTTGAGAAATCTGTCGAGCGATAAATTGTAGTGAGAATGATCAAATCGATCGTCGTATCAGTGCCCTTTAGGAGAAACTCTGGACTATGGAAGTTGCCATCATTACGGGGTCTGCCGGTCTGATTGGTGCAGAGGCCGTTCGGTTCTTTGCTTCAAAAGGCTTTCGCACGGTGGGCATCGACAACGACATGCGCAAAGAGTATTTCGGGCTGGATGCCTCGACGGACCGCAGTCGTTGTGAACTCGAAAACACAATTTCCGACTACGTGCACCAGTCGATTGATATTCGTGACTGCGAATCTGTTACGGCGTTATTCTCTAAGTATTCAAGTGACATCAAAATCGTGATTCACACCGCTGCTCAACCTTCTCACGATTGGGCGGCCAGTGATCCAATTTGTGATTTTACAGTCAACGCCAATGGAACTCAGACACTTCTGGAAGCAACTCGAAATTACTGTCCTCAAGCTTCATTCATTTTCACTTCGACCAATAAAGTTTATGGCGACAACCCGAACTTGCTACCGCTGCGTGAACTAGAGACGCGATGGGAGGTTGCTGAAGATCACCCCTATGCTAGGCATGGAATCGATGAATCACTGTCGGTTGACCAGACAACACATTCACTGTTTGGCGTTTCAAAATTAGCGGCAGACATGATGGTGCAGGAATACGGCAGGTATTTTGGAATGAACACCGTTTGCTTTCGTGGCGGGTGTCTAACGGGCCCCGGACATTCCGGAACAATGCTGCACGGTTTTTTGTCTTACCTCGTTAAATGCGCGATTACAGGTAAGCAATACACGGTGCTTGGCTACCAGGGAAAACAGGTTCGAGACAATATTCATTCTTATGATCTGGTCAACATGTTTTGGCATTACCTCCAAAGTCCGCGGCCGGGGGAAGTTTATAACGCGGGGGGTGGCCGGCACAGCCACTGTTCGATGCAGGAAGCCATTGATCGCTGCGAGCAAATTACCGGCAAGAAAATGAATTTGAAATATTCCGGAACAAATCGGGTGGGTGACCACATCTGGTACGTCAGCGATACGCGTAAATTCCAACGTCATTATCCGGCGTGGAACTACAAATACGATCTCGATGAAATTCTCGCCCAGATTATTAATTCCATATCAGCGATAAATATTTTAGACCACAAATAATTTTGTGGAGTATCAAACCGATTATGTTCCAAAAAATTATGATTACTGGTGGTGCAGGCTTTGTAGGATCGAACCTCGCCATTCGACTTCAGCGCGACTTTGCGCCGACGGGAACACAAGTCTTTGCGTTTGACAATCTCAAACGACGGGGCAGCGAACTGAATCTTAATCGATTGAGAGATGCAGGAATTGAATTTATTCACGGAGATGTACGCTGTCGAGACGATCTGGACGCAGTTCCTGAATTTGACTTACTCATTGAATGTGCGGCAGAACCTTCGGTGCATTCAGGGACCAATGGATCCCCGCGGTATGTGCTGGAAACGAATTTGCTGGGGACGATTAACTGTTTGGAGGCGGTTCACAAAAACGATGCGGCTATGATTTTCCTGAGTACCAGTCGAGTTTTTCCGATCGAGAAACTGAACTCGCTTCCGTTTGAAGAGACGAAAGACCGGTTTTCGTGGACTGAGACCAGTCAAATACACGGGTTTTCGAACCGTGGGATTTCTGAATCTTTTTCATTAGACGGTCCCCGTTCGTTTTATGGAGTTAGTAAATTATCTTCAGAACATATCATCGCAGAGTACGCCAGTAATTATGGCGTAAAAGCAATCGTTAATCGGTGTGGCATTATTGCGGGTCCCTGGCAAATGGGAAAAGTTGATCAAGGAGTTGTCACCCTATGGGTAGCCAGGCACACCTTTGGGCGTGCATTGCAATATATCGGGTTCGGTGGAGTGGGGAAGCAGGTTCGAGATCTGCTGCACATAGACGATCTATACACATTGTTATGCCAGCAAATTCAGCAGCCGGAGACATGGGACGGTCGCGTGTACAATGTGGGAGGTGGGACTGAAATTTCTGTATCCCTCAAAGAACTGACGGAACTTGTAAACAACATTACCAAGCGAGAAATACCCATAGAACCAGTGCAGCAGACGAACCCTCTTGATGTGCGAATCTATATTACAGATTCACAATCGGTGCAAAATGATTTCAGTTGGAAGCCGGAATACCAACTACACGCGATTGTTGAAGATGTTTACAATTGGATTCAAAAGAATCAATCGGACTTAGAACCGATTTTAAGATGACCTTTTTGCAGATTCTTTTTTGAGAATAAAACAATGAAACTGTCAGTACTTATTCCCACTTATAACGAAGAGCAAAACATTGGGAAATGTATTGTTGAAGTTCAGACTGCGCTCGGAAAGGAACGCATTCCGTATGAAATCATCGTAGTCAATGACAACAGTACCGATGGTACCGCTGACATTGTACTTGAAAAAATGAAAACGGATTCCGCCATTCACCTGGAAAACAGAACGCTTCCCGGCGGATTTGGTCGCGCCATTCGCTCTGGTCTTTCGGTTGTCCAAGGAGAAGTGGTGATCATTTACATGGCAGACCTGTCGGACGATCCCAAAAATTTAATCGATTATTATCGAAAGATTGAGGAAGGCTATGATTGTGTATTTGGATCGCGGTTCATCCAGGGAAGCCATGTCGAAAATTATCCTCGATTTAAAAAGTTTGTAAACCGAATTGTGAATACAGTCATGAAGTATATGTTCTGGACGCGATTCAACGATTTAACAAACGCTTTTAAGGCTTATCGTATTGAAGTGATTGAGGATTGTGGCCCTTATCACGCCAGTCATTTCAACATTACGCTAGAAATGTCACTGGGTGCTTTGATTCGGAAATACAATATCGCTGAAGTCCCGATTAACTGGTACGGCCGTACGTGGGGATGTTCCAACCTGCATCTTCGGCAGATGGGACGAAAATATCTTAGCACCTTACTGATGATGTTCTTTCAACGAGTTCTGATTTCCGATGACCTTCTAGCAGAACGGCTTGTGAGCAACACACAAAGCCGCAGATCTCTCTTCAATTTAAATCAGAGGATTGAGGTATTAGAAAGCCAGGTCGAACATCTGAGTCACCATTTGGATTTGGAGACGGAAGAAGATTCTGTGACGACAGATCAATCTTAGTTCTATTTTGTGAGAATCCTCAGTAAAGAGAGAAGAAAGTCCGCTGGGATATCAAGATCGTGAAGAATGGCAGGCTGACAAATCATCTTCCCGGCGTTGTAGTGTTCTTATTCGCTCTTGTTTATCTTCTACCAGAAATCCCTCCCCCAAGCAATGAAATCAATTCCTTACCTTTGCGAGATCTTTCTCCAAAATTTATAAGGAATGTATCTTCATCAACAATTCGGTAAAGGGCCATTTCTTAAGTCTCTTTCAGTGGTATTGATAAGGCTGAAAATTCCATCCGTTTGAATATTTGATTATTAACTATCTATAGCCCCCTCGACTTGCACATTAGAGGACATGTGCGACCAGGGTGACTATACATAACATAACCTTAGGCAAAATCATGGTAGCAATTGGGAGGATGGGAAGTACAGAAAAAAAGGGGCTCGGGCTCCAAAGCCTCGAAAATAGCTTATTGACTATGCAATAAGGTTTAACTTTAATTGCAGGCATTCGGCGATACGATTCCCAACGTCATCAACATCGAAAGATGACAGTCCAGAAGAGGTCCAATTAGGAGGCCAAAATGGGCCATTCGCGGGTCCAATTAGCGAAATGCCATCTCCGTAATACTCTATTTTTCAAGGGTTTACGACTTCTCTTCTGGAGCCCCGCCGCCTCCACTCACAGAGGAGTTGTTCCACACGGGACAGCTCCTCTTTTTTTATCGAGTTTAAATCGCCAGCCTCACTTCGCTTTGTTCGCACCATGCATCCTTCTCTTCATCGCTGAATATCCTCCCCGTCTGCTGAATAAAATTCTCTTGACGCCTCCGTACCCTTCGCCACAATCCTCTGCTTCTGCGTCGCGCGCGAGAACACTGCTGGTTCAGGTGCACCAGTGGAAGGACTGAGAAAGTCAGCACTATAAAAGCCTCTTGTTTCAGACAGATTTGAAAAAACAGTGCTCGAATACCCCGCAGTTTTCAACACACTTCGCTCCACATTCATCGCATTTGGCTCCAGTTGCACCATATCATCACTGCGCACCACAAACGTTTCACAAGCGATTTTTATCCCGATCACTCTTGACCGGCTCATGCCGTTCGCGAGGATCTGTTTCACAACCATCGTTTTTTCTTCGACAAACCGGGTAAGCCCGGATACAGATCCGGGGCGAGCAGAGCGAGCAGGAATTAGACAGCACAGCAAACAAACCAGGATCACAACTCCTCCTATCGTACGAGCAGTACTCATGTGTTCCCCCGTCTCGCGACATCCTATTCACACTAAAAGAACAACTGGAACCAGCGCAACCAATAAAAAAGTAAGCGGGTCGGCACCAGGTAACGTTTCTTAATTCAAGAACCGGGACTAACGCCCTTCGGCTAATAAGTCATTCCGGTTGAACAGTCACCAAAAACCGGATCAGCCGCACGGCGTTAGCTGCGGTTAATACCGGTCTGACTGAGGTTGGTGACTCGGGACTCACATTCAATCATTAAATAAACACGACCTGGCCACCGGTAAAAACAGCAGACCGGAACGATCAGAGACGCCCCCCCTGCACCGGTAGCATTCAGCAAACAGAAACCACCAGCAGACCAATCCTACCAGATCGCAACGGCAGCATGAGAGATAAACACCCCGCACCAGGTGTGAAGAAACGCCCCCTGATCAAGTTGATCGGAATCGAAATTAGAAGGGGTCCGCGGCGACTGTCAGAAATTGTTGGCTTGAAGATGGCCAATGTGAAACTGAATAGCCAGTGACCTCATATTGAAATACCTGCAGCGATTGCCAAACGACGCAAGGCACGAAAGGTGCCTCTCTGGTGGGATGCGGCCACACTCGCTGACTTGGACCAGTGGAAACAAGAGCGAACGACACAGGGAGCTAAAGTCGGAAGTCCGTTCGTTTGCTCTCAGTCCAGTGGGAACATTAGCCGAACCGGCAAACCATCATTCGGCAAATCACTCACAGACCGAAATGCTCAAACTCGCTTTAAAACGACGATCAGAGTCTTAGGTCCGGAGCGGGTAGAAATGCTTTCAATCCATTGCGGACGACACAGTTTCGTCTCTCATGCTTTGGCTGGCGGTAGAACGATTGCTGAGATCAGAGACACCGCCGGGCATGCAAACGTGAGTACGACTTCAGTCTATCTACACGTTGTTCATGACGACGACAAGACGGTAGGAAACCTGTTTGAATTCTGAATGCTGGTCGTTAACGAAATCAACAAGTGAATCCTCATCGACGTGGGGGATCAGGAAGCAGACCTGAGCGTTCTGCCTTATCCACGATTTGTATTGCTTCTGATAGGGAATATCCCTGACGAATTAGAATCATTACAGCGACTTGTTTTCGCTCTTCTAACGTATATCCCGATTCCCATTGTTTACGGTCGGATTGCTGATTTTTCTTTCGTATGGCTTTCCGCACGTCATTCAACCGTTCATTCAATACGGTTGTGTTTAATTTGCCATTAACCGATTGGCGAACAGCTTCGGCTTCGATTTTGTCAAGTTCGCTACTCAGTTCTGCTTCGTTATGCGAGACGGTTGCTTGTGTCCATTTGTAATCGCTCGGCTTACTCACAAGTTCCCTATCTGAAGATTTGCCAGTCTCAGAAATCATCAACATGCTCATTCCAAAAAACAGCAGTGCAGGTATAAGGCAACCCGCCGCAAACACATTGTTTGAATACGAAATGTATGGATTAGAACAACCGCACTTTGGACAGTTCTTTGCGAGTCGCGAAACTCGATGCTTACACTCTCGACACGATTCAAGATCTGGACTGACTACTGAATCTAACTTCGTGGGTTCTCCAGTGTAATCGTTCCATATCCCTACAGATTCTGCCCACTCGCGCAGTTGTTCATCTGGATCAATTGCATTGCCGTCAGTCACGCTTGAATCCTCACTTCTACAACATTTAAAGCAGTATCGGATTATTTTTAAGGTTTGACCTCGATCTTATGAAATGCTTTGAGAAATTCCTTTCTCCCTTGTTTGAACTTCACATGACTTTTGTGATTGATTGGCCGGTTATTACCCAAGAAAGTCGGTGCAATGAATCCCCAGTTTGAGTCTCTGGCAAAGTAAACGACACAATCAATATTGCTGTCCTTCCACTGGTTACGAACAACCTGATTCTCACCTTTTGTACAAACGGTTTTTACCTGAACGCGAAAGTAGTTGGGACCATCAGAAATCAGAATATCAGTTTGGTGTCCATGATCGAGAACCGGTAAAAAGACCTGCCAGCCATCCTGCATTAGCCAACTGACAACCATACTCTCGTAAGACGAGTTTTTGAGAGCGATATGAGTGTTGGGCTTTGTTTGCGTTGAGCGTCTTGGCACTTTGAACTTTCTTATATGTTGCCTGTCCTACCATTTATGCGTCGTACAGAAAGTGGCTCTTTTGGGACAGAGTAATCATAATGAAAACAACGAATGCTGTTCGATTCATTTCTTCCTCCTCATGAAGAACAAAACACATCAGTATTCAAAAATATAGAAC
>TARA_R110002095_G_scaffold184553_3_pt1 | contig 10493 bp, 6 predicted proteins | sample TARA_R110002095 | Tara Oceans TARA_R110002095 (sample SAMEA4397255) | marine metagenome | biome: Polar Biome; feature: [SRF] surface water layer (ENVO:00010504); material: water (ENVO:00002006), including particulate matter (ENVO:01000060) such as... | depth 5 m | reverse complement strand
CTTGTGGAATGGTATCGAACCAATTTTGGTTTCGATCATTACGGTCTTCCCCTGTATGTTTTTGCGGCTGTCTGCCAAGTGATATTCGTGTCGATTGCAGCAACAAGACTGAAGGAACGCCCTGTTAAATTTCAAGGAAAATCAGGCATTTCCGTAAAAAGCTATCTGAGTGATTTTTTTGCCCAGCCCATGCTATTCAAAATTGCCCTGGCCTATTTTTTTCGTTCGTTTTCAAGAAGTGCAGTCGTAGGTTCAATCGCGCTGTATACACTGCATACGTTACAGCTCAGCGAACATGAATTCGGGATTTCGTGGGGGCTGATGCCTTTTATTTCATTATTAGCAGGAGTGCCATTGGGAATTCTTGCCGAACGATTTGCGAAAGATCGCGTACTTCAATATGCATTTGTGATTCTGATAATCAGCTGTGCTGTGGGGTATTTCGTCTATGGAGTCATTGGATTAATAATTGCATCATTGATTTTTGGGATCGCCGATATGCTGTTAGAGGTCACACTCAAGGCCTTCATGTCGGAGCACTATCCCGCGGACCGGACAGGCCAGTTGGCAGGGGCTGTAAACTGTTTTTTTGCTGCGGGCCGTGTCGTGGGCCTGCTGGTCGTTGGCTATTGTGTAAAACTGACGAATCCCCAGATTGACTGGGCTCGGATTACAGAAACAGCGTATGTCGATTACAGCGTCATCTGGATTATTTCTTCCATCGGCGCAGTTCTGGGTATGGCTGCGCTCCTGACTACGAAAGATATCCGTTACGAGATAGAACTGGAGAATCGAAAAAACATGGATTCGTCCGACGGTTCATAAGGGACCAGTATGTTCCCAGGAGGCAAATCAGGCTGACAGCAGTTGGTAAGTAAACAACGGGAGAACTTAGATTCTATTCTGATGAGAATTCAGACTGGTCGTGTGTCGTTCGTTAGAAAATCTCAATGAAGCTGTTCCCGACTCAAAATTTCATCTCAATACAAGGTATTTGTTATGACTATACGCAAACTGTTTTTCTTGCTGCTCGCATGGGCAGGATTTTTCAGCTGCCATGCTCCTCATGCTGGAGCAAAGCCGAATGTATTATTTCTCATTTGCGATGACTTGAATTGCGATATCAGTTGTTATGGGCATCCGCTGGTCAAAACGCCTCATATCGATCGGCTTGCCCGACGCGGTGTACGTTTTGAAAACGCTTATTGCCAGTATCCGCTCTGCGGCCCCAGTCGCGCTTCCTTCATGACGGGCATGTATCCTGACCAGACTCTTGTGCGGACAAACCCGGTTTTTGTACGTCAGACGGTTCCAAATGTAGTCACGATGCCACAGCTTTTCAGACAAAACGGATATTTTACCACTCGAATCGGAAAAATATTTCACTATCGAGTACCCAGGGGAATTGGATCGAGTGGCTACGATGATCCGTATTCCTGGGACTTGGCAATCAACCCCAGGGGACGGGATAAAAAAGATGAGCCACTGATCTTCAGTGTCAAGCCAGGGGAATACGGCGGTTATTTGAGTTGGCTGGCAGCGGAAGGAGATGACGGGGAACAGACCGATGGAATTGCTGTCCGGACTGCAGCACGTCTGATTACAGAATATGGCAGAGAACAGAAGCCGTTCTTTCTGGCGATTGGGTTGTATCGTCCCCACACTCCCTATGTTGCCCCACAGAAATACTTCGATTTATACCCGCCTGAAACAATGATTATTCCGGAAGTGCCAGACGGATACTTAAACACGATTCCGGTTCCTGTGCAAAAAAAACTGATGAAAAAGAAAGAACACTACAATTTGAGCAAGCCACTGGCCCGTCAGGCGAAACAGGCCTACTATGCTGCTGTTACTTTTGCGGATGCTCAAATTGGCATTGTGCTGGATGCGCTGGACGAAGCCGGGCTGAGTGACGAGACGATTGTTGTGTTCACTTCAGATCACGGATATCACCTGGGCGAACATCGGCACTGGTTGAAAACGACACTCTTTGAAAATGCGGCGCGCGTACCTTTGATTATCGCCGGTCCCGGGATCACGGCGCAAGGGCAAAGTACCACATCTCTGGCGGAATTAACTGATCTTTATCCGACCCTCGCTGATCTGTGTGGGTTGCATCCGCCCCAAAATCTTTCTGGAGTCAGTCTGGTAAACATCCTCACTGATACTTCCCGTCAGGCCAGAACGTCCGCCTTGACCCAACTGAAGTCAGATTATAGTGTCCGGACTCCACAATATCGTTACACCGAATGGGGAGAACAGGGGAGCGACGGGATTGAACTCTATGATCACAAGACTGATCCGGAAGAAATGAAAAATCTGGCTGGAGACGAACGCTATGATCAAGTCAGGCAGAAATTGTCACTGTTGCTTAGAATGCGAATCAAAGAAGCAAATCGTGTCCCGGCAGGCGTTAGACAGGTTCATTTTGAGGTCGACTAAAATCCCGAAAGATGAATTTAATAAGCCGAAAAATTAAATGTGAGTTCTGAATTGGTTTGAGAAAAGTACACCCGGAGGGATTCGAACCCCCAACCCCCGGTTCCGAAGACCGGTGCTCTATCCAGTTGAGCTACGGGTGCATAATTAATTTCTGAGACTGTTCTAATACGATTCAGGTTCCTGGTAAACGCATTTCTTTGCTTGTTTTACTCAGTCCCGCCGTACATCTTCCGGTGCAACCTATTGTGCCTGTTTATGTTACTGAAATCAGGAACAGATGCAACTGTTGCGAAGGGCGATTCTAGCAATCCTGGCGTAAAAAACAAGCCGACCGCGTTTGATGAGCATTGGGGGGACCAGAGCGTTCTGGTTTGTGTCAGTAGGCTTTGCTTTTTCTGGCACGGTTGAATTTACTCATACGCATTCGTTACAACTTGACACTCCCATCAGATTCGGTTGTGATGGTGCTGATTACATAAGAAAGTTAAGTGGAACATATTTCGCATGACTTTCCTGCAAACAGATTATGAGAGACAGCGGCATCTTGAACTGTCCTCAATCCCGCTTCCACTTCTTATTTGCGAGAGGTCCTGCCTGTTATGAGATATTCTCAAGCTGCACTTGTGTTTTCATTTTTACTGGTGACTTTGGTGTTCCCTCTGAATTGGGGACTGGCTATCGCAGGCCAGGAAAATCAGCAAGGTTCGAGTAAGCCGAAACTGGCTGGTGCGCGGCCTATAATTCATGCGATCAATTACTCGTCGATTCAGGAAGCCATCAATGCAATCCCGGATGAAGGGGGCGTGGTTCAACTGCCACCCGGTAAATTTGAGATTGAAGAGCCTCTGCTGATCACCAAAGGGGATGTTCTGATCATCGGCTCCGGATCGGCGACGCATATTCATAATAAAAATGAAACAGGCAAAGATGCGATAACTATTCACCCGCCAGCAGATGCGAAGCTGCCCGATGGAAAGAAAGACCCGAAGCCTCGCATCTGGCGCGTACAGTTGCAGAACTTTCGAGTGACCGGCAATGAAAAAAGCGGACGGGGGATTAACGCCAAGTGGGTTCAGGAAATTTACATTCATGGTGTGACCTGCAGCTATCACGGCAATGATGGGATTTTTCTGGATTTCTGTTTCGAAGACCCTCGTGTATCTGATTGTCTGATTACCTATAACAAAGCGACCGGGTTGAACACGATTGGTTGTCACGACATTGTCGTCTCGGCAAATCACTTTGAAGAAAATCTGGATGCGCTGCATTGTATTGACGGTTATAACCTCTGTATGAGCGGCAATAATCTGGATGATCATCTGCGTGACGGCGTGATTATCGAAAACACTTATGGTTCGATTGTCTGTGCAAACATGATCGAAGAATGTCAGGGCAGGGCGATTGTCCTCGACAAGGAGTGTTATGGCATTACACTGTCTGCGAATGTGATTGCCCATAACGGGAGTGGGATTATTCTCGATGATGCACATGGTTGTGCCGTCAGTGCCAATACATTCACACTACTGGCCGCTGATGCTTTGAAGATTGGACCGAACTCCGGTCGAATTACTGTGACAGGCAATAATTTTTCGAACAGTTATATTGGTCATGGTCAAGTCAAACGCCGCACCAATGATCTGAAAGCAGCAGGTCTGACTTTGGATAAAACACGCGGCGTAACCGTTTCGGGAAACCTGTTTTCTTCGGTGCGTCCCAAGGCAGTGCAGGTCATTGAGCCGACTTCGCATGTCATTTTTGGTGACAATCTCCTGATTGATGTCGAATCGGATCACGAAAAACTGAAGGATTCGGTGATTAAAAATAACCTGGTCGCGCCGGCAGAACCTGTGAAAACAGAACTCAAACAGGCGGATTCCAAATAGTATTCTACTGTAAATGCTGATGGTGATTTTGCGGATTGTTTCTGAAAAAAGGCAAATCTGAGATGCTGAGATTGTGCAGAGTCTGTGTCTGTCTGATAGGGGGAGTGTCCTGGTTGATGGCAGCTGAACCACAACAGGCAGTGCGTCAGAGGGTTCCTCACTATCAGGAGCACCTCGACCTGTCGTATTATCTGGATCAGCAAGGCCAGAAACAGCCGATCAAAACAGAAGCGGACTGGAAAATACGGCGGAACCATATTCTGGCAAATATGCAGACCGTCATGGGGGAAGTGCCTCGTCCTGAAGAGCCGGTTCCGTTCGATATGAAAGTGCTGGAAGAAACGGCCGTTGGCACCACGAAACGGTTGAAGATTTCTTATCATACGGATGATCTTCAGCAGAGGGTACACGCCTATTTGTTTATTCCACAGTCTGCCAGCAAACAACATCCGGCGCCCGCCGTTATGTGTCTGCATCAGACGAACTCCGCGATCGGAAAAGAAGAGCCAGCGGGAATCAAAGGTCTGCCCAATTTAAAATATGCGTTCGAACTGGGGCAGCGAGGTTATGTGACTCTGGCTCCCGATTATCCTTCGTTTGGCGAATATCCCTATGATTTTAAAGCACACCCGGAATATCGAAGCGGAACAATGAAGGCAGTCTACGATAATATACGATCGATTGATCTGCTGCAGTCTCTGGATTATGTGAACGGGGATCAAATCGGTTGTGTCGGGCATTCGCTGGGAGGGCATAACACGATGTTTACCGCCGCCTTTGATCCCCGGATCAAAGCGATGGTTTCCAGTTGTGGTTTTACCCGTTTTCACAAATATTATGGTGGCAAATTAAAAGGCTGGACCAGCGACCGCTATATGCCGCTGATCGACAGCCAATATCAGAGTGATCCTGATCTGGTTCCGTTTGATTTTACCGAGATCGTCGCGAGTTTTGCACCGCGGGCCTTTCTTGCCTGTGCTCCGATCAGTGACAGTAACTTTGAAGTGTCGGGTGTGAAAGATGTGCTGCAGATTGCCAGGCCCGTTTATGAATTGTCTGGTAAAGCAGACAATTTACATGCCGTTTATCCGGAAGCGGGACATGATTTTCCACCAGCCACGCGCGAAACAGCCTATCAGTTTTTTGATCAGCATTTGAAGAAATGATTTTGGGGCGAAGGATGCTGGATACGAGATTCTGAAACCATCAGCGAATTAGTCCTGTTGGAACTGATCTTTTTCTGGCCAATGTTCGATCTGGTTAATCCATTGGTGCATGGGGCCGTCAATCAAAGAGGCTAAATTCTTTTTGTCGTTACCATAACGCGTATTGAACAGGATCGCCCAGTTGATCTGGTCGCGACGTCTTACGAGTATCGTGGAGGTTCCCGGCAGTGCGCCGTTGTGCCAATGGTTTTCGCTTCCCTGTTTCTGAAAGGTTCTGACTGACCAACCACAGGCGTAATACGTGTTTTTCGGTTTTCCGTCCTGGTCAAAACCGGCAAGCCCGGCAGGGCGTTCAAACATTTGGCCAATCGTAGAGGCATTTAAAATGGGGCATTGGTCGGGCAGGTTGAACGCGGTGGCAAAACGCATCAGATCGGGAGCCGATGCAATCCAGCCGCCATGCGAATCCATCGCTTCCAGATACCAGGCTCCATAGGGGGCAGGGACCTGTTCCGGATTATTCACAGAAAAGACAGATGCACTTTTGCGGGGGCTGTAATATTTGACTTCGTTTTTCCTGCGAAATGGCAACAACGTTTTTCCCAGCTGTGTCTGCGACATTTTTAACGGGGAACAGATCTCCTGTTGCACATATTCGTGATACGGTAATCCGGTCACTGCTTCGATGACTCTGCCTAATAAACAGTAACCAAAATTTGAATAGGCATAGCGTTCACCCGGATTGAAGTCGAGTGGTTGCTTCAACATGATTTGAATAATGTCTCCGGTTTCCGCGGGAGGCATTTTTCCCAATTGCTTTGCGAACTCCACAGAACGGAACATCGGGTCAAAAGAAACACTCCGATCCCAGCCTGCGGTATGATTCAGTAACTGTCGGATCGTAATCTCTTTCAGCCGTGGATCGACGTCTGGTTCCGCAAGCGGTGTCTGGCAATCTTTCAGAAGATCAAAGACTTTTGTATCCTGATTCAATTTCTTTTGTTCGATCAGTTTCATGACAGCGACCGCGGTAATCGCTTTGGAAATACTGGCAATTCGAAATTGGCTCTCGGGCTGGACGGGTTGTTTCAGTTCCAGGTCGGCGTATCCAAAGCCGCGCGCATAAACGAGTCTTCCATGGTAACTGACGGCGACAGCGGCTCCTGGAGGATGGTGCTCCTGCAGGAATTCCCTGATGGAATTGTCCAGCGACAAGAGTTCTTCCTGAAATAGTCCCGATACCGGAATCTCATCGGCAGATACAGGAATTGTCATTAATATCAGAGTCAGAAACAGGAAAGGTCGGCAAGGCATGGCGTATCCTAAAACGGTCGGCTTTTTCAAACAGAGCGAACTCCCTGATGATAAAGTCAAGAGGGATACGCCATCAAGTAGATTCTTGACTGGTCTGGCCTGCTTTCTGAAATCAGGTGCGCGCAGCTGGTATGTTAACGGACGATCCGCTGGTGAAGGGGCACACAAATCAGGGTTTCACTAAATTATAAAACCGCTCTGTAATCTCATGTTTTCTGCTTTATTTGTGTCTAAACGCATGTGCGATGAGATCACGGTCAAACTGTTGCGGTACTTGATCTTCTGCGGCGAACAGATAAATTGTTGCGATCAGAATGGAATGTAAGGCGGAAGAAACGAGCGAAACTAAGAGTATGAGAATAAATCCCGTTGCGATCAGAACTCCGCCCAGCAGCACATTACCCGCTGCAATAATAAAACCACCGGTAACGATGAGCAGAATGATGGGAATCATGATCAGAAACACAATCATACCAATTCCGAAATTCGCGACCAGCGACTCTCCCCAGGTTTTGCGCAGAATTCCTACAGATCGTTTCATGGCTTCAAAAGGATTCTGCTGTTCCACAACCAGCACGGGGATCACAAAATAAGTGGTGATGGACCAGGCCATGCCAAGCAGGCCGGCTACGATTTGCCCTATTTTTTCTGAACGAGATTCGATCAGTTTGAGAATAAATCCTACGGTAGCGCTCACGAGTGCCCAGCCGGCAATTTGCGGCAGGCGATTCATGGCGGCTCTGAATCCATCGCCGACCGTCGGGTTGCCCCCTTTCAGCCGAATAATCGCACAAGCCATCAAAGCAGAGTTGAAAAAGATGATGACGAAGTAGTTCACAAAATAGAAAGCAAACAGAATAATGTAGGCCACTGGGTCCTGGGGCAACTGCTGCTCATTCATCACAACATTGATGTATTTACTGTTCCAGAGGGGGGCTGCAAAACTGGCCAGCACCAGCAGGCAGGAAAAACCGCTCATGATCGGGAACAGCAGCAGTTCCTTGTCCAGCATTAATACGCGGAAACTTTGTTTGGTGAGTGCCCATCCATTGGAAATGCGGGTAAACATAGTCATCAATCCTTATGAATCGTCTTCATGTCATCAGGGTGTCATGTTGTATGGGCTGCCCTGTCTGGTTTGGGGAACTCACGTTTTATAGCAGAAAGGAACAGCATTGCGAATCGGATTTTCGAATTCACTCAGAATTCATTGATCGGGACAAGATTTCGGGACAAGATTTCGGGACACTCATTTAGTTTTGGGCAGCGACAATAACAGCGCCACGGTGGCCCAGCTGCCTGCGGTGACGGAGATAAATTGATCTTTCCCATGCGGATAACCGGTTTCAAAATAGGTTTGGAACGGCTTGGCGTGGCTGACGATGTGCCAGGATCCATCGGGCTGTTGTGAATTGAGCAGATATTGAATGCCCTGTCTGATCGCCGGGTGATCCATGGCGACTTTTTCCGAACGTTGCAGAGCGACAAGGGCCGTGCCGGTCGCATAGGCGTCGCTTTCCATTATGGGGACTTGAGACCATCCGCCATCTGCATTTTGCAGTTTGATTAATGCTTCGATCGCCGTTCTGGTAACAGATTCTTCCACATCCAGGTAGAGCAGGGATCGCAGTTGAAACACCCGTTCTTCGGTCGAATCCGGTTTTAAATCGAGCAGCCATTGTCGCGCCTGATTGATGCGGGCTTCGATGCGGGGGCGCTGCGCTTCCGTGCCATAAATTTGCAGCGCACGAATCACGAAGTAATTGGTATTCGCATCGCTGGACATGGAAGGGGGGCGGGTGGAATTTCGGATCCAGTGTGCTTTATCTTGATTGCGTTCCAGCAGATATCCGGTAACGGCTGTGGTGACTTCATCCGGTTTGCGCCCCGCTATTTCGAGTGTCCAGAGCGCATAGCTGGCGGTATCGGGGCCGCCCCCTTGACCTTTACCGGCGCGATAATTTTCCAGCCCCCGTTTGAGATGTGCGGCGGTATGCTCAACCTGTAACTGGAGGTTGGCTTCGTTTATGGCAAAGCCACGTTGCTTTGCTTCATCCAGCACCAGGACTGCCAGTGCCTGATTGTGACAGGTGAAACATTTTCGCTCGCGGGCTGAACCGGCGGATGCGTTTTCAATGAGAGAAATTGATCGCTGAATGGCGGCTTTGATGGCGGAAGGATCGGGTACAGATTCTCCTGCCGGCAAGGATGTGGTCAAACTGCCAGCAACGCAAAACAGCAGTGTGCTCAAGCAGCCGTTACGCATTCTGTGCCTTTCTCATTGATGATTTCATGCCTGCCATGTATTGCGGCACATGATCGTACCGCTCAACAGCATTCATTTTAACCATTCAGCAGATTGAGAAGCGAGACTCTTTCACAATATTTTGTGTCAGAGCAGGAATGGTTTCCGTTAAATCAGCGAGGCACTTTCTTTCGGTGCCCGTTCGGGAGTCTGAATATGCTCAGGCAGAAAGCCGAGACCGATGATTTTGCCCGCCTTTTTCCTGATGATCGGGGCGAATAAACCGGCGATTGTTCGCAGTGTCCAGGAAATGGAAACCGGTTTTCCGGGAGTGCTCTTTCCGCCAAACAGACGTTTGTGAGCGAAAACCTGCATCTTTTGAGTTCTGAGCGCTGGTGTCTCGCGGCGAAGCTGGACCTGTTTTAAGTCATCGAGTGTGACGTTGCCTGCATAAAGTTTATCCGCGAGCAGGTTGGCCGTCGCGACGGCATCCTGGACTGCGAGATTGACACCCACACCGCCGACCGGCGACATCGCATGGGCGGCATCACCGATAAACAAGAGCCCCGGTTGTGCCCAGTTCGTAATATGATTCAGCTGAATGGTGAGCAGACGGACTTTGTCCCAGTCATCAATTGCTGCAACTCCCTCCGCGAGTTCCGGCAGAATACTTAAAACTCTGTTGCGAAAGGCTTCCAGCCCTTCTGCCTTCAATTCGTCGAAGGTCCCTTTGTGAATGATCAATCCCGATTGAAAGTAGTCTCCCCGGTCAACCGTGATCAGCATACGACCATTCTTGATTCGTCCCAGTGTATGATCGAGTAATTCACTCGATTTGCCGATTCGGAACCAGAGCACATCAATGGGAATCCCTTTTTCGACGATTTCAACGCCGGCGTCGATACGCATCTGCGAACCCCGCCCATCGGCGCCGACAACCAGTTCAGAGTGAATTTCATATTCGCCGTTAACGCCCTCCACCTTAACGCCGACAACCTGGTCTCCGTCATGAATCAGACTGGTGGCCTTGGATTGCATGTGGACTTGAAAATTGGGATATTCGCTGGCATGTTTTGCGAGCAGATTTAAAAAATCCCATTGGGGGGCGAACGTAATGAATTTGCATTTGGTTGGCAGATGGGTGAAGCACGGACCCGGGATCTGTTTGCCTTCGATATTGAAATCGAGCGAATCAAAATGCTTGTCCGCAATCTGCAGGAATTCATCCAGAAAGCCCAGTTCGTGCATCAGTTGTAAAGTAGAAGGGTGAATGGTATCGCCGCGAAAGTCCCGTAAAAAGTCTTTGTGCTTTTCCAGCACAATCACTTCGACGCCGGCCCGCGCCAGCAGATAACCCAGAAACAGGCCGGCTGGGCCGCCTCCGACGACACAGCAGCGGGTTGTGATCTGGTCTCCCGATTGTGGCGGATGGAATTCATT
>TARA_R110002095_G_scaffold205190_1_pt1 | contig 10496 bp, 12 predicted proteins | sample TARA_R110002095 | Tara Oceans TARA_R110002095 (sample SAMEA4397255) | marine metagenome | biome: Polar Biome; feature: [SRF] surface water layer (ENVO:00010504); material: water (ENVO:00002006), including particulate matter (ENVO:01000060) such as... | depth 5 m | reverse complement strand
TGAGCACGGTCCTCAGACTGTAACCTAATTTCCAAATCATAACTGTTACTGTAATAAATGACGGTGTTAGCCGCAGTCAGTGTGATTCCATATCCGCCAGTTCTAGGCTGACCAACAAAGAAACGTAACGGGTTATCTGGGTCTTGAAAATTATCTACAATGTTTTGACGCTCTTCCTGATCCGTTTCTCCGTAGTAGCAAGCCACTGATTCTTCACCATATTTTTCGGATAACGTCTCACGAATCTTTTTAATATCATGCGTGTACGAAGCCCATATGATAGCTTTGCCTTGGGTCTCTTCAATAATATTTAACAACTCGTCTATTCTATTGTTGTCTAACGGCTGTATTTCACCCTCGTCTGGTTGTAAAAAACCGCAACAGATTTGTTGAAGTCTCATGATCTGTGTAAGGACACTAGCCGTCGTAGCCAAATCACCATTCTCAAGTTTAGCCAAGGCTAACTTTTTCATCTGCTTGTATAACTTAGCTTGCTCCACGGTCAACGGAACATCGCGACGGATATAAAGTTTAGCGGGCAGATCCAAGCAATCTTCTTTGAGGATACGATTACTAAACTTGTCGAGCTTTAAGTTGAGCTCGTCTAGCTTACGGTATCCAACGATTTGATTAAAGCTCCTGTGACCCATTGCTCTTTGTTGAATATTTGCATATCGACCCTGAAAAGCATAGTAACTGTTAAACCCTAAACATTTCGGATTCAAAAACTCGCATTGGCTGAACAAATCCATAGGACTTTTCGTAACGGGAGAACCCGTCAATATACGTCGGTACTCACTCAGGTTTTGCAATGCAATAATGTTTTTAGTTCTTGAAGCTTTTCTATTCTTAATCGTGGTGCTTTCATCGACAATAACCATGTTCTTCGGGTTCTTTTTTAAAAATACTTTAGCTATCTGTACACCTTTACTTGTACTGAACGCTTCCACGTTCATAACAAACAGTTTAAGTCCCTCAAAAGAATCTAAAACAAAAGGTTCTAACTCATCGTGAAACTTTTGTGTAATATTAGGTTGCCAACGAACAATGTTTCGGGCTATCCTTGCGGGAAGGTGTGCGGGTATTTCTTTTCTTACCCAATTGTCAAATACTCCTTTAGGTGCAATGATCAGAGCGGCGTTGATTTTATTTGCTTCGTGTAGAATAGCCATTGTATCTATGACAACTTTTGTTTTACCCGTTCCCATCTCCATGAACAAAGCATAGTAATCCTTATCCCACGTCTCACGGATCACGCTTAGTTGGTGATCAAACGGTTTAGTCTTAAATTCGTAACTATTCATTTTTTTCCTTTTTGCTGTTGACATGTCCACGGTATAGTATAATATACGTCTTTGTCAAGGCCCGATATGGTCTTTAATAACGAAAGGAGAAAAAATGGACTTGACTAAATTAATGGAAGAGGATATCAGCCCGAGCAAAAACTCGGTGGATAACCTTAACCATGAAGGTTTGAAATCTGTAGCAGAAGTAGCAAAAAACATTCGAGACAAAGAGGAGTTAATCTCTCAGCTCGAAGAGAAGTTATCGTCAGAGAAAAAATCTTTATTGAAATTGACGGACGAAGATTTGCCGGGGATGTTTATTGAATTAGGTCTTAACAAGTTAGAACTTGATGACGGTTCTACCGTTGAAGTGAAACAGACTTATGGCGCTTCAATACGAGTAGACAATCGTCCTGCGGCTTACGATTGGCTTCGGGATCATGATTACGATGACATCATTAAAAACACAGTCGCATGTTCTTTTGGCAAAGGTGAAGACGATATAGCTAAACAGTTTTCAGAATTTGCCTTGACTCAGGGTTTTGATGCTCAAACGAAAACAGAGGTACATCCTCAGACGCTTAGAGCTTTTATTAAAGAGCGTGTAGAAAGTGGGGATGAGTTTCCAATGGAGCTGTTTGGAGCTTGGGTAGGACAACGTGCAACTATTAAACTAAAGAAGGGGAATAACTAATGGCTACAAAAAATGCGGTAGAACCAAAAAAAGAACACGGCATCACTATCTTTGATGCGTCTATTTTTGAACAGGACGCAGGTAAAGGTCTTGAGAACATTGGTCAAGAAGATCTTGCTTTACCTTTTGTCAAAGTCTTGTCAGGTAACGATCCCGTGTTAGATGAAAATGAAGAAGCTCGTAAGGGTGACATCTACAACACAGTGACGGGCAAAGTGTACAAGGGTAAAACGGGAATAAGTGTTATTCCATGCGCGTACCAACGTCGTTTTATTGTTTGGGCTCCACGAGGTTCTGGAACCGGAGCACCGAGTGCGATTTACACGCCTCAAGAACAACGGCCCAAGACCGAACGGTCTTCTGACGATAACAAAGATTATGTGGTCGGAGGTAATGGAGAATACATTGAGGAGACACACCAACATTTTGTGTTGATCCTGAATGAGGATGGCAGTGTTGAGACGGCTTTGATTGCTATGAAGTCCACACAGTTGAAGAAATCTAGAAAATGGAATTCAATTATGGCTTCGAGGGTAATGAAAGGGGCCAATGGTTCTTTCACACCGCCACGATACAGCCACATTTACCGCTTGAAAACAATCCAAGAGGAGAACTCAAAAGGTTCGTGGCATGGTTGGGAGATGTCTTTGGAGTCTCAGATTGAGGATGCCGCAATGTACACTCAGGCTAAGAAATTTTCAGAGGACATCATGTCTGGAGACGTAGTTGTGAAGCATCACGATGGTGAGGATGAAACCAACGGATCAAATATACCGTTCTAATCCTCGGAGCGGGGAAACCCGCTCCAACCAACGTGGGAGAGCATATGTCAGTGGAGAAGTTTGCAGCCATTTTTGAAGGACTCAAGTCCGCTTATGGCTATTTTAAAATAGAAAAACAAAAAGCTAGTGGCAAACAAGCCGGACACGCCGGTGTAGTACGTGAAGAGCCTACTTTAGAATTATTTAAAGAACACCTTGCCGGTAATGGCCGAGGTCTGGGTATAATTCCGATTAACGAAAATGATTCTTGTAAATGGGGTTGCATTGATATCGACCAGTACCCGCTTGACCACGAGGCGCTCATTAAAAAAATACGTGGTTTGGAGCTTCCTCTTGTCGTCTGCCGCTCAAAGTCGGGAGGCGCGCATTGCTTTTTATTTAGCGATGAATGGGTCTCAGCTAAGGACATGCAAAAAGCCCTTAAAAATATGTCTTCGGCTCTGGGCTACGGTGAGAGCGAGATTTTTCCCAAACAAATCAAACTACATTTAGATCGTGGAGATGTTGGTAACTTTTTAAATTTACCTTACTACAATGCCGAGGAAGGTTTACGTTACGCTTTTTTAGATGATGGAACCTCCGCTACCTTAGAAGAATTTATAGAGATTTACGAAAAATATGTAAAGACTCCCGAACAAATACAAAACTTGCAAATTCCCGAAGTCAAAGAGACAAACCTCTTGGCCGACGGACCACCGTGCTTACAAATATTAAGTCGTCAGAAAATATCTGAGGGTGGCCGAAACAATGGTTTATTTAACATGGGGGTGTATCTCCGAAAAGCACATCCGGATAGTTGGGAGAGTGAGATACTCAAGTATAACCAAGAATACTTCGAACCGTCGTTACCGTTAGCCGAAGTAAACATCGTAGCCAAACAACTTAATAGAAAAGACTATGCGTATAAGTGTTCTGATGCTCCTATTAACGCTCATTGCAATAAAGATTTGTGTAGGACACGTAAGTTTGGAGTCGGAGCCGCTGTCGCGGGCGCGACTATTGCTAATTTACGAAAGTACAACGCTACCCCTCCCATTTGGTTTATGGATGTAAATGGTGAGCCGTTAGAGTTAGACACCGATGGATTAATGAGCCAAGTTTCGTTTCAGAAGGCTTGCCTTGAGCAACTTAACTTCATGCCTCGCTCGATGCAGAAACAAAGTTGGGAAGGTCGTCTTGGCGGATTGCTTTTGGAGATGAAAGAAAACGACGGCGCCATTATTGAGGTTTCTCAAGACGTCACTGCATCCGGCCAGTTTTACGATTACCTAGAAGAGTTTTGTACTAATATGCAACAGGCTCAGGACAAAGAAGAGATTCTATTGCGACGTCCTTGGTCCGATGACGAGGGGGGCTTTACCTTTTTTAGGTTGAGAGACTTTGAAGATTATTTGAAAAAGAATAAATTCTTTGAGTTCAGGCGTAACAAAATTGGAAAGCACTTGAGAGACATTCAAGGTGAGAACGTCGTAATTAAAATTAAAGGCAAAGCCGTCAGAGTTTGGAAAATACCTAGCTTTGATAATGCCGATGTGCAGATTAATATACCTAAATTTAAAACCAAGGAGTCTCCGTTTTGAATAACTTAGATAAAACCCAACGAGCTGAAGTCATGTATCAAATGCATATTAAGGAATATAGAACCTTAACTGCAATCGGTAAAAAGTTTGGCTTAACCAAAGAGCGTGTTCGACAAATAGTGAACAAGTACAAGGAAGGATTGACGCATGTACAGGATATTCGGACCGCCAGGAACGGGGAAGACAACAATGTTGCTGAACAAAGTGGACGAAGCACTGGAGCAAGGAATACATCCCAATGAAATAGCGTTCTTGGCGTTTACAAAAAAAGCGGCTAACGAAGCTAGGGAACGTGCCTCGCTACGGTTTAACTTAGACCCAAAAGCGGACCTAATGTACTTTAGGACGCTACACAGTCTTGCTTTGCGACAAACGTCAATTAAGTTTGAGAACATTATGAGTGATCAACATTATAGAGAGTTGAGCCAAACGGTGGGTATCACGCTTAATGGCACACGGAACACGGCTCTTGAAGATGATTTGCCCACAGCGTCTAGTAAAAAAGATCCTATCTTAGGCTTGATCAATCTTGCGCGGTTAAAGAAAACCACGCTTCGGGATGAATACAATAAAAGTTTGATAGATATTCCTTGGAACACCATAGACTACATTAACCGAACCTTGATCGATTACAAAAACAATATGGGTCTGTACGATTTTACCGATATGTTAGAAGTTTTTATCAGGGAAAGCAGTGAGTGTTGCCCACGCTTTAAGCTTACGTTTCTGGATGAAGCGCAAGACTTGTCTCCCCTTCAGTGGGACATTGCACATATCTTGGATAAAAACTCCGAGCGAATGTATTGCGCGGGGGACGATGACCAGTGCATTTTTAGGTGGGCGGGTGCTGACGTGGATCAATTTATTAACTTAGACGGCGGATCAGAGACGTTGGAGCAGTCTTATAGAATCCCTAGCTCTGTTCACATCCTAGCGGAAAACGTGGCTAAGAGAATACACCGAAGGTTCCCGAAAACTTATCTTCCAAGGGAGGAAAAAGGTTCAGTCGAACGGATAAACACTTTAGATGCATTAGATTTCTCACACGGTGATTGGTTGATTCTGTCTCAAGCGGGTTATCCGCTACAAGCCGTTGCCTCAGACTTAAAATCTCACGGGTATTTGTTTAATTACAAAGGGCATCGTTCGATTGGAGAAAAATTGTCTAATGCGGTAAACGGTTGGGAACAGCTACGAAAAGGTAAAGAAGTATCAGGTGGCGTAGCTAGAAAAATATATAGCTACATGTCTGCCGGTAAACAAATACGACGCGGGTTTAAAAAACTACCTACCTTAGATGATGCAGAGTTTGTTGATCTTAATAGCTTAATAAAAAATCATGGATTACTCGCCACATCAGAAATGATCTGGTCTCAAGCAATGGATAAGATTCCAGAGACAGACCGAGCCTATGTTACGGCTTTGTTAAGACGCGGCGAAAAGTTTAATGCGTCGCCTCGCATTACAGTATCCACGATCCACGGGTCAAAGGGTGGAGAAGCTGATAACGTTGTACTGCTCACGGACCTGAGTCCTGCCGCAGAAAATGATATGCGTATTAACCCTGACGATATGCATCGAGTTTTTTATGTTGGGGTAACACGGGCTAGACAAAATTTATACATTGTTGACCCCGAGGATATTGGAAGGAGTTATAACTTATGAATTGTTGGCATTGCAATGAAGAATTACTTTGGGGCGGCGACCACGACATTGAGGAGGAGGACGATTGTTACTCGATGGAGACTAATTTGAGTTGCCAAAATTGTGGGGCTTTTGTATTAATATTTTTACCAAAACAAAATGAAAGTGAAGAAGATGTCGAACAAAAAATATGATGTAGATTACAGCCAGTTTTACTTAGACGCTAGAAAAGCTTTTGAAGCTATACCCGAAGCGGTTAACAATAAAAATTACGAAGAAGCGGAAAAATGTGCTTTGGCGGCAATGGTCGAAATAAAACTGGTTTGGCACAGCCTTCAATTGTTACGAGAAAAAAACGAAGTTTTATGGGGAAAGAAAAAATAATGAATAGATCAAGTTTGTTAAAAAATGCAGACCAATTAATTCACGGGGATCGCGCTAAAGATTATGGCGATGCATATGATAATCACGATAAGATAGCTATAGCTTGGAATGTGATAGCAAAGTCCGCTCTTTCGAGACATGGTCGGATTACCCCGTCTCATGTAGCGTTGATGATGGATTGGGTGAAGACTGCACGTCTGCTAAACACTATCGGTCACGAAGACTCGTGGATCGACAAGGCCGGATACACCGCACTTGGTGGGGAATTTTCCCAAAAGGACAAAAAATAAGCGAGGTTTTTATGGCAGGAAATTTGCAAATGGCGATGTTTACTCCAAAGAGCGAGTGGATACCTCCGATGGAATTACCGGACCTCACCTCCGCCAAGAGAATTGCTATTGACGTTGAGACCAGAGACCCAGACATTAAGACTAGTGGTCCCGGATGGGCCACAGGAAATGGGGAGGTAGTGGGTTACGCAATTGCCGTGGATGATTGGTCGGGTTACTTGCCTATTCGTCATTTGGGTGGCGGAAACCTTGATGAAAAGATTGTTAATCGTTGGCTCAAGAAAGTCTTTGAATGCCCCGCCGATAAAATCATGCACAACGCGCAGTATGATGCGGGTTGGATTAAACGAATGGGGTTTGATCTCAAGGGTCGCCTCATCGACACGATGTTGATTGCGGCTTTACTTGATGAGAATCGGTTCAGTTACAGTTTAAACGCTTTGTCTTATGACTTGCTCGGTAAAACAAAATCAGAAAAAGGTTTAGTCGAAGCCGCTAGAAGTTTTGGCGTTGATCCTAAAGCTGAGATGTGGAAGCTCCCCGCCATGCACGTCGGTGCTTACGGTGAGGCGGATGCCGAACTCGCTCTCGAACTTTGGAATTACTTCAGCGTTCAACTTGGCAAAGAAGACTTGTGGGGGATTGCTAATCTCGAACTGGACCTCCTTCCATGCCTCATTGAGATGACTTGGAGAGGGGTCAGGATCGACCAAGATAGGGTTGAGAAAACTAGGGACGGTCTTGTCAAGCGCGAACGGAAAATCATGAAAGAGATCAAGCAAATCGCGGGTCGTGACGTTGAGATTTGGGCCGCACAATCTTTGGTCAAGGCTTTCGACAAGGTCGGAGTCCAGTATCCAAAGACCGAAAAAGGCGCACCGAGTTTTACCAAGTTGTTCTTGCAAGAGAACAAGCACCCTCTCGCGCAACTCGTACTCCAAGCTAGGAATTTGAACAAGACAACCAGCACTTTCCTCAACACAATCATGAAACATTGCCACGCTGACGGCAGAGTACATAGTCATATCAATCAAATCCGATCTGATGATGGCGGCACGGTTTCTGGTCGATTGAGCATGAACAGCCCAAATCTTCAACAAATTCCTGCGAGAGACCCAGAGATGGGGCCGATGATACGTTCTCTATTTTTGCCTGAAGAAGGAGAGCAATGGGCGGCAATAGACTTCTCGCAACAGGAACCACGAATATTGGTTCACTACGCTCATGTGTATGGTCAGAGCCGGAATTTACCCTTGGAGGGTGCGTCAGATTTTGTAGAAGCATATAACGCTGATCCTAACACAGACTTCCATAGTCTAGTAGCAGAAATGGCTAACATTCCCCGCAAACAAGCCAAAGTTGTTAACCTCGCCATGATGTATGGAATGGGCGTAGGTAAGCTATCCGAGCAGTTAGACATATCTATGGACGAAGCGAAAAGTCTAATCAATCAGTACCACTCTCGTGTCCCTTTTGTTAAGGGTTTGATGCATGGCGTAATGAACCGTTTGAACGATAAATCTTCGTCTGGTTCGATCCGATCAATACTGGGGCGTAAGTGTCGATTTGATAAATGGGAGCCGGACACATTTGCCATGAACAAAGCCTTGCCTTACAAAGAGGCCATTCAAGAGTACGGGGCCACTACCCGATTGAAACGTGCTTACACATACAAAGCTTTGAACCGATTGATCCAAGCGTCTGCCGCCGACATGACGAAGAAAGCGATGGTTGATCTGTATAAGGAAGGGCTTGTACCGTTGACCGCGATTCACGACGAGCTTGCCATGTCCGTAAAAAGTAGAGAGCAAGCAGAATATATAGCTGATATAATGACAAAAGCGGTTCCTTTGGAAGTCCCTAACAAGTGCGATGTAGAAATCGGGCCAAGTTGGGGGGAAGCCAAGTAACTGCCTCCTTCTTTTGCCCCGAATTAAATTAGTTCGGGGTTTTTTTTGTTGCGTCATCTTATATATTCGCATATACTCCCATGTACACCTAAAGAAAGTGATGTTATGGATACAAATAAATGGAAAAGCGTGTTAGTCCCAAGAGAGATTTATCTCGTAATTAAAGAAATGTCGAAGGCCGAGGGAAGAACAATAAGTGGTCAGTTGCGCGTGATTATGGATGACTTCGTAGCAAAATATAAACCTAGAGATAATGACGATAGGTTTGATAGTTGAATTTAAATTAATAATTCGATAGAATAGACTGAACATTGGGGCGTCGCTCCGCTTCATTTGTTCTCCGTGTGTTGAAGAACCCTCAGTCTATTTCCCCAGATTGAGGGTTTTTTTTTATTAAATAAAGGTTATAAATGATGCAAGATATTCAAGACATTAATCCAAGTACTACCCCGAGTACTACAAAAGAAAAAGAGTTTGTTAATGGCCTCATTGTTAAGAAACCACGCGACACGGCCCCCGAGTGGATTAAGTGCAACCTCAGTATCAAGCGTGAGGACTTACTGCAATGGTTAAGCCAAAAGGAAGGCGATTGGGTGAACGTACAAGTATGTGAAGCGCGATCAGGAAAATGGTATGCTGAGGTAGATAACTGGCAACCAACAAAGAAAGCGTCGAGTGACAATGGACCCAGAGGATTTTAGTTTTGATGAAGATGAAGAGTATTTGATTGCGGCAAGTCAAATTGCTAAAGTGATGAAAGCTTTAGACGAAGGGGGTGTGTCGCAAAACGTTGCGATGGAAGGAGCCCTGACTCAGTTGTTAACGCAACTCTTCATGGGCAACTCGTCTCAAGCCGAGGCCCTTGGAATACTTGCTTCGTGTTTGTCCCAAGCGTCAGAGAATACAGAGAAGTTTGAAGATTTAATAATTGGTATGATCGACAATGAAAATGTTCATTAATTTTAAGGGGAAAAAAATGAAAGAAAAAAAATCCACTACGCTTTACTCCACCATCATTCCAATCATTGCGGGATTGCTTGCGGCAATTGCACATCGATTGTTTAATCAGTAATGCCTTACGATAAGTCAATCGAGGAGGGTATGCTCGAGGCCGAGGCTTGCGTCAACAATTTAGAAGAGGACAACCTCTCTTTGTCCGAAGCCTTGTCTGAATATAAAAAAGGTATAGAACTGCTTAATTTCTGCGGCATAAAATTAAAAAATACAAAACAACAAATTCAAATTCTAGACGCTAAGTCCGGCAAACTTATTGATGTCAACCCAGAATCCCTTACAGGACCCATTGGAAAATCCAGAAAAAATAACTCGGGTTAGAAAACCAAGAAAAAATTTACTATGGGTCGAGAACGATTACGTAGTAGTTTTTTTAGCGGGACAACCCGCAAAGTGGATCGGTCGATGTAAAAATTGTGGCTCGTCACACGAACAACAAAGCCGGTCAATTCAGAAAAATTATATGCCTCGTGCTTGCCCCGCCTACGCGCCTAGAACTAAAATCTATAAGAACATCGAAGACAGTAAACTCGTATTGAAGTACGGGATCACCTTCGATGATTTTAAAGCCATGTTAAAGAATCAAAACTATAAGTGCGAAATATGCGGGATTCATCAAGCCGAACTACATTATAGAATGAACGTGGACCACGATCACTCGACCGGCAAAGTTCGAGGACTGCTCTGCCGTCCATGCAACCACGCGATAGGGCTACTGAAAGACGATCCACGGAACGCGGCCCGCGCTTCAGAGTATCTGAAGTTGCATAAGACATAAAAAAAGGGAGCCGAAGCTCCCTTGATTACAACAATTGTAAATTAACGATTGGCAATGTACATCGTAACTTCAAATCCAAAACGCATTTCCGTGTACTCAGGTTTACTCCAGATCATGACCATCTCCTTTCTTTA
>TARA_R110002095_G_scaffold213176_1_pt1 | contig 10519 bp, 10 predicted proteins | sample TARA_R110002095 | Tara Oceans TARA_R110002095 (sample SAMEA4397255) | marine metagenome | biome: Polar Biome; feature: [SRF] surface water layer (ENVO:00010504); material: water (ENVO:00002006), including particulate matter (ENVO:01000060) such as... | depth 5 m | reverse complement strand
GTTCGCATAGCACAACAAGTTGAAAAAGGCGTCAGGTTAAAATGACACATTCCTCGAAGAGCAACGAGAAGGCGGCCCTTCTATCGAAGACCGTCGAGCATGTTGACATCAAGAGCTTTGATGCGCGTCCGATCATTGATGCGATGGGCAAAATGTCCTTCACATCGCGTGATCTCGCGCGGGCGTCAGAGATATTCAACATGGCCGTGAATGATCCGGATTGTGCAATTATACTCACCCTGGCGGGGTCAACCTCCGCCGGGGGTTGTATGCATGTTTACCGTGATCTGGTGGAACTCGGCATGGTGGATGCGATTGTATCCACCGGGGCATCTATCGTTGATATGGATTTCTTCGAAGCATTGGGGTATCGCCACTATCAGGCGGATAGTACAGTCGACGATAACGACCTGCGCGCGCTTTATATCGATCGCATTTATGATACCTACATTGACGAGGAAGAGCTTCAGCATTGTGACGAGGTTATCAAGGTCATCGCGGACAATCTGGAGAAGCGAGCGTATTCATCCCGTGAATTCATATATGAGATGGGCCGCTGGCTGAAAACCAACGCGGTGAAGAAAAACTCTCTTATTGAAACCTGCTATGATCATGATGTGCCGATTTTCGTTCCGGCGTTTTCTGATTGCTCTGCCGGATTTGGCCTGGTCAAGCATCAGGTCGAGAATCCGGAAAAGCATCTCAGTATTGACAGCGTCAAGGATTTCAGGGAGCTGACCGAAATCAAGATCGCGGCGTGGACAACGGGCCTGCTCATGGTTGGTGGCGGCGTACCCAAGAACTTTGTGCAGGATACGGTCGTTTGCGCTGAGATCCTCGGCAAGGAAGTTGACGTGCATAAATATGCGGTGCAGATCTCTGTCGCCGATGTGCGCGACGGGGCCTGTTCTTCCTCCACTCTGAAAGAGGCGGCGAGTTGGGGCAAGGTCAGTACAAGCTTGGAACAGATGGTCTTTGCGGAAGCTTCCTCCGTTGTGCCGTTGCTGGCATCGGATGTTTATCACCGGGGTGGCTGGAAAAACCGCAAGGCGCGGAAATTCACCAAGCTCTTTCAGTAGACGGCAAGCAGACCAGAAGTCATGACAGTTCCCTTTGACATACTCCCCTCGGAAGAGGGGTTTCTGGGCCTGCCCGAAGAGGAGGCTTTTGATTACGCGTCGGCGAAGGCCATTATCATTCCTTTTGGCCTCGAAGGGTCGGTCAGCTATGGCGGCGGAACCGCAAAGGGCCCATCGGCGATGATAGAGGCAAGCCATCAGGTGGAGCTTTTCGACGAAGATCTCTGGCGGGAGCCGTTCCGGGATTTCGGCGTCGTGACGATGCGGGAGAAGCCTGTTGACGGACGTGACATAAAGGCTGCGATAGATGATCTGGCAGCCCTCACCGGAAAGGCGCTTGGCGATAATAAATTCCCGCTTGTCTTCGGTGGGGAGCATTCTATCACACCCGGTGCAATTCGGCCATTCCTTACGCAATATGATGATCTGGCGATCCTGCATTTCGATGCCCATGCGGATTTACGCGATGGCTATGACGGCGAGCATTATTCCCATGCAGCTGCAATCCGCCGGGTGCTGGATCATCCCACCGTTTCGATCGTTTCTGTCGGCATTCGCAATATATCGGCGGAGGAGATCCCGTTTCTGGACGCAAACAGCCACCGGATAACTATCCATTGGGGGAAGGACCGGGAAAGCTGGCGCATTGAGGATATTGTGGCGCCGCTTAGGGACCGTCCCATCTATCTGACGTTTGACCTTGATGGTTTCGATGGCTCCGTGATGCCTGCAACAGGAACACCGGAGCCTGGGGGGCTTTTCTGGAATGATGCGATCAAGATCATCAAGGCGGCCTCCAGTGCGGGCAAGATCGTCGGCGCAGACATCAACGAACTGGCTCCTATCGAAGGGATGCATGCACCCAACTTCCTCGCAGCAAAGCTCGCATATAAAATCCTGTCTCTCGCACTTTCGAAGTAGCGGCGGTCTTGCTTGCCCAGAAATGGGCAAGTTTTTACCTCTTTTTTGAAGTAAATCAGCCTCATTTCGCTGGCAAAACTACAAACTACAGTGAATGTACAGGGGCATGAAGATGATAAAATCCTCACGACAGGCGCGGTCTACCCTCAGAAATCTTCTTTCTGCAATCAGGACCTTCCGGCGGCAGGTTACGGTTGTTGCGGTTGCCTCATTGCTGAGTTTGGCAATCGTATTGAATGTGGCGATGGCGCCGGTAACGAATGCAGAAAACGCGCTTTCCCAGGTTGTCTATCTCAAGAAGGATATAAACGGCGCGACGTCGATCATTCGCTAATCGGTTTTCAGTTGATTATTGTCGTTCCTGTAATCCGTCCTGATTCATGCGCCAAAGGCAGACTTCCACGCGGTCCTGGCCGAAGAAGGCCTCATTATTATAGGCGAGTGTCGGCACTCCCCAATGTCCCGCTTTTTCGAGCGCTTCCTGGTTCTCATTAACTTTGGCGGCATATTCGTCGAACCGGTCGGCAATCATATCATCGAGTTTGGCGAGGTCAAAGCCAGCGTCTGCCGCCGCTTTGGACAAATGACCTCCTTCATGCCAGCCACGAACCTCCCCACTCCATATCAGATTTGAAATCTTGTCGAGGAACGCGAGACCATCACCGATTTCCGCGGCCGCAACGCCAAGATGGGTAAGCCGGTGGATATAGGGTTGTTCTATCGGAATTTCCTTGGTTTGCCGGTTCATTTTTACCGGGTCGGGGCGAGGCCAGGCAATCGGTATGTTGTTCATCTCGCCGACCCGCTGGATATCCGTCATAAGATAGTCGATCCAGAGTGGGTGTATGTCCTTGAAAAACTGCGGATTTCTGACAGCTATGGGATACACCGGCCGAACGTTGACATCCAGGTCATATTCCTTCGTCAATTCAACGATTCTGCGGATTGCCAGATAGGAATATGGGCTTCTGAATGACCAGAAAAGATCAATGCTGTGGGTCATGGTTTTCTCCATTGTTATCTGTTACCTTTTCTTCACATTACGTCGTTATAGTGCCTTCAACCAACCAATTTTCTTTACCGATAGAGCTGTTTACGTCATTGTCACCTGAAATTAAGGACAAAATCAGCTGTTTTGATGTGATGCCCTGCGACTTGTAAGAGTTATAATGCCTTTTTTCCATATTTTTGTTTTGGCTGCGATACAGGGAATTACTGAATTCCTCCCCATTTCGTCGAGCGGGCACCTGTTAATGATCCCGTCGCTCACAGGTTGGCAAGATCAGGGCCAAAGTATTGATATTGCTGTTCATGTCGGGACACTGATAGCGGTTGTCGCCTATTTCCGCCATGATATATTTCAAATTGTTAAGGCATTTCTGATGCCTACTGATAAGAATGGGGCAGAGGGTCGGAAACTCGGATTTCATATCATCATTGCCAGTGTTCCGATTGTGATTGCCGGAGGTTTAATGTATCTCCTGCTCCAGAATGAATTAAGATCAATTCTGTTGGTGGCGGCGACGACAATTATATTTGGCATTTTCCTGGGCTGGGCTGACAAGAAATATCCTGTCACGAAGAATATCGAGGGTATTACAATGCTGGACTCGCTCGTAATCGGATTGTTCCAGATATTGGCGCTGCTCCCGGGAACGAGTCGTTCCGGCATCACCATGTCTGCGGCGCGAATGCGCGGCCTCAGCCGAAGTGACGGTGCGCATTTTTCCATGTTGCTCTCCATTCCGACAATTCTTGGGGCCGGAACGCTTGCGATATACCACTTGATTACCGCGGAAAAGCCGGAGATCGGAATGGATGCGCTGATCGCTGGCATAGTATCTTGCGTTATCGCCTTCATGGTGATCAGCCTGTTAATGCGCTGGATCGAAAAAATCGGCTTTACGCCGTTTGTTATATACCGATTGATATTGGGCACTGTTCTTCTGGTTGTCTATTTTGCGACTTGATGCCGTCAATAGGTGCTCAACTAACTTATAAGCTCGCAAATAACTTGATTAATCCTGCCTAAACCCCATTTCCCCTAAATAGCGAATGGAAATGGACTTTGCATGTATGCTTTTAAAAACAGTTGGATAAAATCTTCCAGCCTTTTGCTGGCGGGATTTATTCTGGCCAATGCTGCCATTTCGCCGCCGGCGATTGCGGCAGAAAAGAACTCCGAACTACATTATACAGTATACTTGGGCGGACTTTACCTTGGCGGAATTGAAACCGAGATAGAACAGGGCGACAGTCAATACAAGATTGAAAGCGCAGCCAACACAAGCCAGGCGTTCAATTGGATTGTTAGCTGGTTCGCCAGTGGGGAAACTGAGGGCTTGATTGGACTCGACAAATTTTTCCCGCGCCAGCATCAGCACAAAAGCACCTGGAACCAGAACGTTCGTGTTGTCACGATGGATTACGGCAAGTCCGGCTCTGTCAGGGTTGAGAAAACCACTACACGTGATGAAGGTCCGGATCGATACACCCCGATCAATCCTGCGAGCCTGACAAATAGCATTGATCCGATGACGGCTATCCTGACGGTGACAAATCAGCTGGATGAAGGCAAGGGCTGCACAATGCGATTGCCGATTTTTGATGGTCATAGGCGTTACGATGCGTTCCTGTCAGATGTCCCCTCTCGCTATTTTAAGCCCACGCGCTATTCCGTATTCTCCGGGAATGCAATCGGCTGTAAACTTGAATTCGATAGAATTGGCGGCTTTCCCGTTAATCAGCAACAAGGGCTCGACGCCTATTCTGACCAGGACGTCGTGGTCTGGGCCGGCGCCCCTATTGAAGGGGGGCGGATTGTGCCAGTGCGCATGCAATTAAAAACCCGCTTTGGGAATATGGAATTACATCTTGATCGCTATCGGGAAGGCCCTATGCAACTTGTCAGCCGGAACTCTCAGTAGGCCTTTTTCAGAAGTCTTGACAGATAATAAACTGGCCCAGGAAGTGATATTGATATAATCCACTATCCTTAAGGTATTCCATATGGGTAGAGTATCAGAGGTAGGCGTTGGCTGGGGAGAGAACAGTGACGGCGGTGAGCTTCGGAGAGAGAATACGGCGGATACGCCGTAGAAACGACCTCCCGGATTTAGAAAATAACAAGTTCCTTCATGAAGCGCTGAATCAGAACAAGCATGAAGGCTTGCTGCTGGCGGTGAAGGCCAGGACTATCTGTCTTGTCATTATTGGCCTATTCCTGATCTATCTCAGCCCAGACTGGTATGTTCTGTATTACGAAATACTGATTGTTGCCTTTATGCTCATTGGCTGGGCCCAGGTAAAAATTGGTCGGGTGGAGCGATCACGAGCGGAGCTTTTCCTCATTTTTCTCGATCTTGCACTTATGACGGTTGTGCTGGTCGTTCCTAATCCATGGGATCCGCGACCGTGGTCAGCTGCACTTCAGTATAAGTTCGGGAACTTTCCATATTTCTTTATACTTCTTGCCGCCGCTACACTGGCCTATTCATGGAGGACATTGGTCCCTGTTGTGGTGTTTACAGCTTTTCTCTGGATAGGTGGTTTTTTTTGGGCGACCTATCAACCGTCGGACATTACAGAGGTTACAGAGAAAGTCCGTGAAGCGCTCGACGGATATCCCAATATTCTCCATTTTATTGATCCGGGAAGCATACCGATAGAGCCGCGTATTCAGGAAATCCTGATTTTTGCGATTGTTGCTTTTATCCTTGCCCTGAATGGTTGGCGTACCAATCAGCTGCTTGTTCGCCAGGCGGAGGCTGCGCGTGGACGCGCTAACCTCTCACGTCATTTCCCGCCAAACATTGTGGATAATCTGGCGGAACGCGATCAACCGCTTGGGGAGGTGAGAGAGCAGCGTGTCGCAGTTCTCTTCGCGGATATTGTGGGTTTTACGAAAATGGCGGAGACAGAAACACCCGATAGAATTGTGTCGGTCTTGCGGGATTTCCACAGCCGTATGGAAGATTGTGTATTTGAGAATGGGGGCACTCTGGACAAATTTCTGGGGGATGGCCTTATGGCAACGTTCGGCACTCCTGAAACAACTCCGCAAGATGCTGAAAACGCATTGAAATGCTCAGTTGCGATGCAGCGTCATATGAGCCGGTGGAATGAAGAGCGGGAAAAAGCCGGTTTGGCACCAATCCGCCTTTCAGTCGGCATTCATTATGGCGCCGTTGTTCTTGGCGACATCGGCTCTGAAAGACGGCTTGAGTATGCTGTGCTTGGCGATGTCGTGAATGTTGCCAGCCGCCTTGAGGCTTCGACACGCGAAATGAAGGCGGATATTGTCGTTAGCAGCGAACTCATGGACGCCGCCGGTGGCGAACAAATGGCCCGGGAGTTGGGTTTTGTCGAAAACGGCTCACAGAGTATTCGGGGCCGGGGAGAGGCTGTGACGACATGGCTTCATTTGATAACGACGCCTGCGAATTAGCTGAAACGCGGTCTTGGTCATAATAGGCGGTAATCCGAGGGCACTGAAAGATAAAAAGTCATTCGGAGGCGCAGGCCGAGATTGACTTTCACGTATCACGCTGCACACTCACCGGATATGCTTAAGTCGGGGAGGATCTGTATGAGAGCTGCCGTCTGTCGAAATTTCAATCAGCCGCTGCAAATTGAAGAGGTGTTTCTGGCGCCTCCTGAAGAAGGGGAAGTCCGCGTGAGGCTTTCAGCCTGCGCCATTTGCCACTCGGATATTACCTATATGGACGGAGGATGGGGCGGTACCTTGCCGATGGTGCTGGGCCACGAAGCTGCGGGCGAGGTTGCTGAAATTGGTGCGGGCGTTCGGAATTTAGCTGTTGGTGATCATGTTTTGGTTACGCTCATTCGATCCTGCGGTCATTGCGCCGACTGTGAAAGAGGGGAACCCTATATCTGCGGCACCGCGTTCCCAATTGATGACAACAGTCGTCTGACATCTGTAGATGGCGAGATAATTGTTCAGGGACTGCGGACCGGTGCCTTTGCAGAAGAAGTCGTTGTTGATCAATCGCAACTCGTCGTTATTCCAAAGAATCTCCCTATGGATGCGGCATCACTATTATCCTGCGGCGTGATCACCGGCCTCGGCGCTGTCGTGAATACAGCAGAGGTCGGGTACGGCGCATCGGTTATTGTCATCGGCTGTGGCGGCGTCGGGTTGAATGCGGTGCAAGGCGCGGCTCTCGTCAATGCGGAGCCTGTTATCGCAATGGACTTGGTGGAGAAGAAGTTAGAGGCCGCCCGCGACTTTGGCGCAACGCATGTGATCAATCCGCTCGCCAACGATGCGATACAGCAAGCCCGAGACCTGACAAACGGTCGCGGTGCGGATTATGTTTTTGTTGCGGCTGGAAGCCCGAAGGCGTTTGAACAGGGGTTGGATCTTCTGGCGCCTGCCGGGACGCTGGTGATTGTCGGGATGCCGCCGACAGGACAGAAAATCGCGGTTGAGGCCGGTAACATTGCCGGTGCCAGTCAGAAAATTCTCGGTAGCAAGATGGGGTCTACCCGGCTCCGCGTGGATATTCCGAAACTCGTTGCGCTGTATGAAAACGGCAGGCTGAAACTGGATGAACTGATCACCGGGCGGTATCTGCTGGAGGAGATCAATCACGCCATCGATGAAGTCAGGGCGGACAAGGCATTACGCAACGTGATCATTTTTGGAAAGACCTCATGAGACTGACTGATCTTGAAACCTTTGTCGTTGGGACGCCACCGCCGCATTGGGGTGGCCAGTTCTGGGTGTTCGTAAAGCTGACAACCGACGGCGGTGTGAGTGGAATAGGCGAGGCCTATGCGGTGCCATTTCATCCGGACGTGACCGTAAAAATGATCGAGGATGTTTTTGCCCGTCGGCTTCTCGGCATGAACCCCTTTCACATAGAGCGTATCTGGCGACGCATCTATTCGAGCGGCTATACCCAACGTCCGGATTCGACAATGATGTCCGTCTTGAGCGCACTGGAAATGGCCTGCTGGGACATTATTGGGAAAGAAGCAGATAAACCGGTTTATGAGCTTTTAGGTGGTAAGGTTCATGAAAAGCTCCGGACTTATACCTATCTCTATCCGATGGACGGAGACGCGACGGATGTGTATAGCGACCCGGATCTGGCCGCAGAACGCGCCGCCGAGAATGTTGCTCTTGGATTTACCGGTGTGAAGTTTGACCCCGTCGGGCCTTATTCCGCTTTTGATCCGCGCCAGCCCTCTTTGGGGCGCATGGACCTGTCGGAGAGGCTGGTCGCGCGGGTTCGTGATGCAGTAGGAGATAAAGCCGACCTCCTGTTTGGTACACATGGGCAATTGACAACTTCTGGCGCGATCCGGCTGGCGCGTCGATTGGAGAAATACGATCCCCTTTGGTTTGAAGAGCCAACACCGCCTGAGAATGCGAATGAAATGGCAAGGCTCTCACGTCAGACGACAATTCCCGTTGCGACAGGGGAACGGCTCTGTACGAAGTATGAATTTCATCGCGTGCTTGAGAGTGGCGCGGCCTCAATCCTGCAGATGGCACTCGGGCGTGTCGGCGGGCTGCTGGAAGGCAAGAAGATCGCCAGCATGGCAGAGGTCTATTACGCACAGATCGCCCCACATATGTACTGTGGTCCGGTGTCGGCGATGGCGGATATTCAGCTAAGTACCTGTACGCCGAATTTTCTCATTCAGGAAAGTATTAACACCATGGGCGACTTTCACGCGGAAATCCTCAAAGAACCGATCCAATGGGAAGAGGGGTATATCATTCCACCAACAAAGCCGGGCCTCGGAATTGAACTCGATGAAGAGGTTATTGCCCGCCACCCTTTCACAGGGGATCAGCTACACCTTGAAATGGTCGATAACCCGGTAATCTTCGATTAGCTCAGCCGAAGTTCATGTCAGCGACGAAAGGATTGGTTGCGCGCTCCTGCCCGAAGGTTGAGAGGTTTCCATGCCCTGGAATGAAAGTAATATCATCACCAAGCGGCCAGAGCTTTTCGCGGATGGAATGCAGCAGGTCTTCGTGATTGCCGCGCGGAAAGTCTGTCCGGCCGATGGAGCCCTGAAACAGGACGTCACCAACAATGGCGACCCGTTCTTTTAAGTTCACGAAGACCACATGCCCGGGTGTATGGCCAGGACAGTGGACAACCAGAAATTCCTCATTGCCAACAGTGACCATATCGCCATCTTCCAGCCAGCGGTCCGGCGTGAAGGCGAAGGATTCCGGAAAGCCGTAGCGGGCGCACTGGGTCGGCAGCTGGTCAATCCAGAATTTATCGTCTTTATGGGGCCCTTCGATCGGCACATTCAGCCTGTCATGCAATTCCTTCGTCCCGCCTGCGTGATCAAGATGGCCATGGGTAATGAGAATTTTCTCAATCGTCACCCCTTGCTTCTCGGCAGCTTCAACAATGCTATCGAGGTCGCCGCCCGGATCGGTTACCGCGCCTTTCATGGTTTCCTCACACCAGATCAGGCTGCAATTCTGCGCAAACGGGGTGACGGGAATGATTATGGCTTTCATAAAATATCGGAGCGTTGAGTCGCCCCGTCCTTTGTTCGTAATCTGTGATGTCAGCGTTTCAAGACGCCGAGAATACCACGAAGAAGCGCTTTGGCAATGGTGCGACCGAGGGATGAGCTAACGGCGCGGGTCAATGACTTGATGGCGGCCTCGCCGACACTCTGGCGGTTAGAGGATTTTCGTTTTGGCTCCGGTGTGCTTTCCTGCTGTTTGGCGGCGGCGGCTTTCGCTGCTTTCTCCGCACGTTCCTGCAGAATTTCATAGGCGGACTGGTTATCTATCGTCTCATCATATTTATCGGCCAGATCACTGTTCGTCAGGATGCTTTTACGCGCCGTTTTGGTGATCGGTCCGAGTTTAGACGACGGAGGCCGGATCAGCGTCCGCTCCACAATCGATGGTTCGCCCTTGTTCTCCAGCGTAGAGACCAGCGCCTCTCCCACACCGAGAGTGGTGATGACATCTTCGACATCAAATGCAGGATTAGGGCGGTAGGTTTGCGATGCCAGACGGATCGCCTTCTGCTGCTTCGGGGTAAAGGCGCGCAGCGCATGCTGGATCCGATTTCCAAGCTGGCCCAGCACGGACTCCGGAATATCGTCCGGGCTTTGGGTGACAAAAAATATACCAACCCCTTTGGAACGGATGAGGCGAACGACCTGTTCAACCTTTTCCAGCAGTGCTTTCGGGGCATCGTCAAAGAGAAGATGGGCTTCATCAAAGAAAAAGACGAGCTTGGGGCAATCCGGATCACCGGCTTCTGGCAGTTCCTCGAACAATTCGGACAACATCCAGAGCAGGAATGTACCATAGAGCCTCGGTGAATTCATCAGCTTGTCGGCGGCAAGGATATTTACCATGCCGCGGCCGTCTTTGTCGGTGCGCATGAAGTCCTGCAAATCCAGGGCCGGTTCGCCAAAGAACCTGTCCGCGCCCTGATCTTCGAGGCGGAGCAGTGCCCGCTGGATCGCGCCAACCGATTGCGGCGAGACGTTCCCGTAAA
>TARA_R110002095_G_scaffold192491_1_pt1 | contig 10527 bp, 8 predicted proteins | sample TARA_R110002095 | Tara Oceans TARA_R110002095 (sample SAMEA4397255) | marine metagenome | biome: Polar Biome; feature: [SRF] surface water layer (ENVO:00010504); material: water (ENVO:00002006), including particulate matter (ENVO:01000060) such as... | depth 5 m | reverse complement strand
ATTAAAATATCTTCTGGCATCAGAGATAATAATTTATTACCCGCATATTCATTACTCAATACTCTAGCAAATTCAGTGCGATGTGCATTTTCAGCAATATTAAGATCAAGTACAGCCTTGTCCTTTTCTGCTTGTGTCGGTGGCGTTGGTTCATTAATCGGCCCTAACCTACTCCCACCCCAGATGGTTCGCTGTGTATAATCAACCTGCACTTGCGCCGTGTTTAAGGCCTGAGCAGTACGCCACAAACTGTGTAATGCAGGGTCTACATCCGCTATTTTATCAGGCATAATATCTACAGCACTCTGCGCAAATTGTGCACCTAAAGATTTCTCATCAAACATGCTCATTCCTAGAGCTTCATGTACTTCAGGTTTAAGATTATGCCTGATCGAAAACTCTGCAAATTCTTCCTTCGCATAATTCTCAAGAAGTGGTGTTGTAAGAATAAATGTGGGGCCTTGAGAAACAACGTTTTCTGCTAATAGCTTATGTTCTATGTCTTTATTTAATTCAATATATTCATCATAGGCTTCTTGCGTCATTAGCCCCTGCTCTAAAAGGTTTTTAGCAAGGTCGCGTTGAGCTTCATGCGTGTGCGTAATCGCATATAAAACGCCAGCCCCCACTGCGACGCCACCAACCAAAGTCATTTTGGCGCCTTTGCTTAAACTCTTTGTTGCAGTTAAAGCCTCGCGTAGTGTTCTTACACCTTTGTAAGCATCGCGAATTTCTGTAAGCGCACTCACCTTCTTTGCAGCTTGCAAAGCTTCCGCCGATTGCGCTGCCTCTTGCGCAACTTTAGCGTCATATCTACCTATCATCCCAGCTAGCTTTTCATCGCTTAGCAGATTTTCCAACTGCTTTGCATCAGGCAAAATATCGTCAGCAGGTATATCCTTAGGCCCCCCCCAATCATAAATATTAAAAACTGCACGGCCTTCACTCTCACTAATAATAATATTACCGGCACTTAAATCTTTATGCGTTATCTTTAATTTATTCATTTCTTCAACACCAGTACGCAAACCATTCCAATCAGGAGACATGTTCTCCAAATCTTTCAGGGTGACTGTTGATGATCCTAGTCGAGGATCTATTATTGACTGTAAATCTGGTCCATTAGCTTTCTCCATAACGAGAGCATGGCCATTTTTGAGATGTTCACGTGAAATAGGCGTTGATATAGGTGAGTCTTTATTCAACGCGTCCGAAAGATCCTGAATAGCTTTATCCGACAATTCTGAAACATCAAAATCGTCTGAAATAACCCTGGGAATATTAACAGCACTGTTGGAGGCCTTACGTATTTCATAAGCGTGATCGCTAGCCTTTTGAGCCATATGGGCTTCTTGAGGTTCTACATTGAATTTTATAATTACTTCTTCACCAGTAACCGAATTTTTGAATGTATGAACAGGATGCCCTTCGCTTTTAACGTATTCATATTCTTCTGGCATTGTTCAAATCTCTTCTTATCTTTATTATTTAGTATGCTTCAAAATAATACTTAACAGGAGCTTTTTGCAACATATTGCTCACCGCGCCTCATTATACAAAATACTATAGTAACCCTTGAAACGGAAGCTCACATTAGTAACTTCAAGCGTAACATGCTTCAGACTATCGTCACTTTTGCGATGCCGCCCCCGAAACCTATAATCAATTAAAAATCATATTACATTTTTTCGTGGCGCTGTTTTTATAAAGATTTAAGTCTTCAAATTCAGCGCTATCACGCGCAATAATTCTCCCGAAAATGAAAATATTCTGCGCATCCCAAGCCGTGGAGCAATTAGCCCCCACCTGAAACGTCTTTGCATCCGCAGCAATAAGGCGCACTGCCATGTTATTCGCATTGGGCATAGGCTTATAATAAACATAGTTTTTATCTTTGGCATATTCATGGCTCAGTTCTTGAAATGACCCGTTATCACATCCATGGATTACCTTTTCATCCGTATTATAGGGCAGTATCGAAATACTGCCGCCCATCCATTCGCCGCAATTTCTATCACCATTACGTGCATACACCGCCCCAGCATAGAACAACATTACGAGCATTATTGGCACTGTCATGATTTTCAATTTATTCATAGATACGCTCCTTCACAGCGCCATATTTATGGACCCCTTACAAAGGGTATCATCACAAAACACTATATAGGAAATTGATACGCTATTTAATCTTCTTCAAATATTCTTCCGGCATTGTTTTGAGATGAAGATCACGCTGTGGGAACGGGATTTCAATACCATGCTCGGCAAGCTTCTGGCTTATGGCGTTGTTAAGCGCATGGGTCACAGGAAGGCGCTGCGCCGTGGAGGGTACAAACGCCCTCACCTCAAAATTAAGCGCGCTATCGCCAAAGCCTGTGAAGAATACGCTTGGAGGCGGTTCGGTCAGGACATTTTCGGTCTCCAACAGAATGTCACTCAAAATCTTATGAACAAGAACTGTATCCGACCCATAAGCCACACCAATAGGAAGCAAAAGACGCGTAATTGGGTTATTGAGGGTCCAGTTGGAAACGTTCTCGGTAATAATGGATTTATTCGGCAACATAATTTCCCGATTATCCCAATCTGTAATCGTCGTTGCACGAATTTGTATCCGCGTCACTGTTCCGCTTGCCGAACCGATTGTGACAGTATCACCAATGCGAATTGGCCTTTCAAACAGAATGATCAAACCGGAAATAAAGTTGGCAACAATTTCCTGTAAACCAAATCCCAAACCAACCCCCAGAGCAGCGACAATCCACTGTAACTTCGACCAATCAATACCGATTTGATGTGAGAAGAAAAGCACGCCAAACGCAAACACCATATAGCCCGTGATGGTTGTCATGGCAAAGCGTGTTCCCGCGTTGTTTGACAGACGTTGGAACAAGCTGGCGGCAAACCCACCGCGCATATTACGCGCGATATGAATAGTCACGGCAAAAACGCCAAAGCCGAATATAAGATTCCAAAGCGTTACAACAGATAAGACTTCACCGGTTTCAGGATTGACCGCGCGCTGCCACAATACAATTTCGTCAACAATGCCAAGCGCAGGCACAAGCGGGCTCCACAATGTCCAAAGACCATAAGCAAACAGAGTCATAGAAATGCCAAACAATACAGTTCGGGATTGATCAATCATTTCATCAAGATCGGGGCCGTGATCGATTTCAATATTCGGCACAGCATCCCCGCTTGCCTCGGCGGTTTGAATCTCGGCGCGTTTTGTCTCGGCCTCTTCACGTCTGGCCAATGCCTGTTTGAGTGCAAGGCGGCGGTGTGAAACAAGCATGTGACGCATCGCAAGCCCATAGAGAACAGCGCATAAAACAAAAAGCAAACCCGTCATAAAGTTTTTCGATTGAATTTCCACGGCGGTATCGAAATATCCAAAAATCGGCGTTATACCCGTCAAAATTGGTAAAGCAACAACAAGAGGAAACGTTATTTTTGTAATCCATCCATATTTTTTCTTTTTAGGGCTCTTTTTATTTTTTGAGACGGCTCTGGGATGAAAAACGCGATAGGCAAACACGCCCATACCCAGTGAGGCAATAACAAAAGCAACAAACCCAATACCATTTTCAACATTGATGTTGCCGCTGGACATAGCCAGTGTAAAGAAGAAGGTGGTTATGCTTTGAACAATGAAAAACCAGTTCAGATTCTTGCGAAGAATGTTGCGACCTTCGTTACTCCAGCCATAATGCGCGTCAAACAATCCCTTTTTGCGGCACATAACGCGCGGCACAAGAAGAAAGAACATCACAGAGGAAAGCGCGGTGAGCGCCGTTGACAGTAATTCAGGGAAGCTATTCGGCCCCTCAGAGGCTGCCCCCAGAAGGGTTGCGAAACCAAAGACAAGCAACGGCCACGGTAACGCCAACAAAATTGAAAGCAATAACGCGCGCGGGGTCAGGCTGAATGTATCTGTGCCGACTTTTCCGACTTTAGAGGCAAGATATTCAAGGCGTTTTTTAAAAAACGTCCGCGAACCAATAAGCAGCCCGAATGAGAGAATAAAAAACAGACCTATACCGACAGACGACAAAAACGAGCCGTAAATAACGTTGGCCACTTGCTTCCATTTCTCAGGATCAACCAACCACACCACACCGGGCACAATTTGTGTAGACCATTTCAGGCTCAACGGATCACTGTTCGGAAGCCAGACCAAACGCCGATCAATCAAAGAGGACAGCGACGTTGTTTTACCAAGAAGCTCTTGCCGCAATGTCAGAACTTCAATGAGCAAGTTACCGTAAGCTTCACTTGTTTCAATAAGGGAGCTTAATATGTTTTCACGAAAAGCATCTGTGGCTTCACTTGTGTTGGCCGCTTCTGCGCTTTTACGGATTTGCTCGCGCCATAAAATCTGATTGAGCTGATTGCTGATCTGCGCTTTTCGCACTCTGTCTATGCGCTGCATAATTGCGGATGCTTTTGGTAAGTCAGCACGAAGCCCGCGCAAAATTTGCCCAAGTTCATCACTGAGCGCACCCGTATCGAGGATTTGCACGACAGTGCGTTCATCCGCCTCTATTTTTTTAATCGATTGGATTAATCCTCGTTGGTTTTCCTGTGTCTGACTTTTGGCAGAAGAAAGCGTATCAAGGGCTTGCGCTAAAACCAGATCAACTTGCGCCATTTCTTGCATTTCAAGCGGCGCATCCTTAGCTTGAGCCAAGCGTAATTGCGCTTCGGTTACAAAATCATTGGCCTCCCCTCTCAACGTCTCACTCATCTTGCTCTGGATTGCTTCAAGATAAAGCTCGTTCAATGATATTTTAGCTTTAGCCAGCTCTATACGCGCCGTGGAAATAGATTGTCGGGTCGTTACGGTTTTGAGCTCTCGCTCCAATGCATCAATACGAACAGCGAGTTTGTCTTGCGTGCTTTTTTCAAGAGCGCGCCGCGCGACCTCCAGCTTGGATAATGTTTGATCGTCGAATATGGGGGCGTTGCTTTCGGCGTCATTCAACTGCTTGCGCACAGTACTCAGCTCTTTGGAAATCTCATCAGGGCGGCGTCTGAGCGCATCTAGTTTTGCTTCTGATGCACTAAGCTCTGCACGTAAGGCGGAATTTTTAGACTGCAAGATCGGCCCTTGGTTCCTTATCTCGGCTGCGGACATGCCGGAATAAAATTTACCTGAAACAAACTTATTTGAAGCGTCTTTTGTTTCTTTTAACTCTTGCTTGATGCCCTCAATTGTTTTTGTGGCGTTGCTTACTGCGGCTTCGAAGGCCGTAATGTCATCACCAATTTGCTTCGCCTGACTAAGATTGGCTTTAGCAGCGCTCAAAAGTTGTTCTATCTCGGTTCGCTCGGCTTCGGATAAAAGCGGATCACTCGGCAGAGACGCTATTTTCGCATCGATTTGAGGGATCGTCAGATTTTCTGTTTGCGCCCCGACATGGAGAGAAAACATGAAAATTGTGAGGAGGAAAACAGTAGAATGAAATAAAATGCGCATGTAATAATTGTTCTCTTTGTTCACTATATTTACTAGCAGTATCGCAGGATTATACAAGCCTCAATCCGAAACGGTAGCCTTCTGGATTTCATATTGAACGATTGGCGCCTTTGAAGAAAAGAGCGCAACGTGCAGGATAGTGCCGCCCCCGCCCATACTTTGTAAAACTGATTTTTTTTACATAACTTTGCGTCACCAGCTATAATCAACTTTAAACAATTTAGGTGAAATATCATGAGTGATAAAAGTATTCTCGTAAGCGCTATTCTCGGTGTAGGGATGTCAATTGCAACAGCATTTGCCGGTGCGGACGCTGCCGACAAATACATTGAGCAAAGAAATGCCGCCGATGATAATATTGAATGTGTTCAAGATGCCATCCCCCATGAGGATGCTGCCATGCAAAAAGGCTGCGAAAGCGACCTAACACTCTAAACTAATTTAGAAACTAAGCCCGACTACAACCCATTAAATCTATAGATGCCTCTCAGGCGGCCGGATGTTTGGCTTTCACCGCCTTCGGCTGCTCTAAACTCTATATCGGTTGAAACATTGACAGAATCATTGACAGAATCACTGACGCTAAAAAGCGCGCTTCCGGTGCTTATGCCCTTAAGCGACTCCGGGAATCTCGGCATTCATATGGATGACTTCAGCTTCTTCATCCGTTACCAAATCACAAAATAAGACATGGTCGGCGAAGTTGCCCACTTCTTGTCTTTGGAAGTCAGCCATCAACAATACAACGAGGCTCGTATCCCGATCATCATTATCTGCATGAGTTTGATCCGCGTATTCGGGATGGCTCCAGTCCTGACGAAGGCCCAAATGATTAAAAACCTCCGAGCGCGTATTTTTATCCATTTCATAATACACCATCTGGAACGTTTCCACGCCGCCTTTAAGCTCTTGCGGCGAACATTCCATCACAATAGATTTAGCGGTTCTTAACTCATCCATAGCGTGCGCCACGGATTCACTCGTGATGCTTGATATGTCCGCATCGAAGGATACGCCTTCAAAAACGGCGAGTTGTGCTTCTGTAAAGGAAAGCCCTGCTTTTTGACAGGTGACATAGCGCCCCTCTTCCGGCGTGCTGAAATGCCCGAACTCCAGCTTATCTCTCGGCACAGGATCGCACATCATATCTGCGGATTTCTTGTAACGATTTGTTTCCAAATTCACCAGATTTTGACCGGATTGCGCTTGCTCAATCTCTTCTTCGATTTTATGGCCATTAAGGTATTTATCATAATCTCTGTGATTGCCGATAAATAACGGAATAAAAGTATCATCGTCGCCCTTCGCCATTACAACGCGGGGGCCGCCGGGGGCGTTATTACCTAAAACACGAAAAGAATAAGCATCTTTGGTCATCAAACGATTGAGGCGCGGATGGTCGTCTCCCAACCCGTTTTCAAAAAAACGCTCGATGCTTTCAATTGCTTTATCATTGATCGCGCTGTAAGACCGCCCAAAAGACGTTAAAAGGTCACCGAACTTCTGTTGTACTTTTATTTCCACGTTTTTTTTAAATGGACCTTTTACTCACATCAACTCAAAATCATTGTCTGAATGATTATGATGGGGCCCATCCCCCTCTTTTTGCTGATTACGACCAGCATTATTATTTAATTTATTACTATGTTCCCGCCGAGCATCTGCCATGAACCAACCATGTTCATCTTTCATGTCCGCTAACAAATAAAACGTCAACCTACTCGCTTTTAGTTGGTCTTCCTCGCCCCCAATACTCAAATCGTCTAATGCGTCACGCATTTTTAATAAGGATGGGTGCAATTGATCGTCATAATTCACAACATCAGAATCGTGCACATTATCATTCATAAACTCAACAAGCTCATCGCCATTATTAAATGATTTCAGATAGCCGACCATCTCAGTATAACCGATATCATTGCCTAAATAATTCCGAATGCTAAGCGCATATTCCTGTTGGAGACTGTCATCCATCCCCCCCAACATCATAAACGTTTTGTCGCGTAATTCCAAATAACCGTATTCCATTGTACCATTCTGCATTGTTATATTCGGCCAGCCGAATGTTCCGTTGGTTCATTTATACTTAAATAAAAAACCAAAAGACTTATTCATTTTAACCATAATTCTGTTGTTTAACGCAATAATTTTGAGAATAAAGGTATAAGTGTCATCCTCAAATTATGTTTGGGCGCGGGCCCTGATGAATCAACACGCAACATTTGGTTTGCATCAACCAACTGAAATCCATTAATCACCTGATCGCTTTCCTTACCACGGATATCCTTTTGCGGGATAGCGACAATAATGCCTTGCTCTTTTTCAAGATCAAAATGGCTTGCCCAGTTTTCCGCATCATCTATGGTCGCCTGACCGCCCTCTTGCCCATAAACCAGCACCATGATTTCGATAACCTTGTCGTTGGGCAGGCTCACTTCATCTTCCATACCGCCATTAAAGACGTCAATTTTATTGCCCGCATCGCGTAACACAGCGTCAAACGGCTCTGCCATGTCATCGACATCCTTCGTCACACCATACGCACCAGACAAGCCCGAGCCAGCCTGCGCTTGTGATTTGGGAGACGACATATCAAGAAAACTGAGCACGATAACCTTGCCCTTATAATCCGATAATTTAAACGTCTTGCCATCATGATCAATCAAACTGATTTCAGGATAGGGTTTATTCATATGGGCAGGCCACGGATCAGGAATATTTTCATTCAAAGGTTTACCAGCCGCCAGCTTCGCAAGGTCTTCCTTTTGCTGCTCCAAAATCTGTGCAATTTCTTCAGGTGACTTTTTGGTCGCCTCAATACGGATGACAGAAATAAACATCAATATGAAAAGCAAAGAGAATAATACTTTCAATGAGATGTTAATGATTTTATTAACTTTTTCCCGTTCCATAGAAAACCTTTCTGAAATACCGGACAAGCGAAGAATTTTGTTTTTCAACTGTTCAAGATAAGCACAAAACGTGTATATTCTCAACTATGATTGAAAAATTTGTACATGCTGGAATTATTAATCCGCAGGATGTTAATATGCTGCAAAAGGCTTGCGCGGACAAGGGCAAGCGCGTCGTTTTCATCGATGCAACTTTTGTGCTCCCGACTTCAACGGAAAACATAGTCAAAAATTTTAATGAAAAACGCATTCAGGATGCTGTTTTCTTTGATATCAAGGCCATTGCCGACAAAACATCCCCCTTGCCGCATATGCTGCCCTATGCCGAGCAATTCAGCGCAGCGATGAGCGCCCTTGGCATCCGAAACGACGATCTTCTGATTACCTACGGCCAACACAGCATGGTTGTCGGCCCTGCACGCGCATGGTGGATGTTTAAGGGGTTCGGACATCACAATGTTGTGGTTTTAAATGGCAGCCTCCCCGCATGGGAAAGCGCCAACCTGCCGCTCGATCACAATCCCCCGACCGCACTTGCGCCAAGCACCTACACGGCGACGACGTTCAACCCGCAGATGGTAATCGGCATGCATGGCGTGCTTGAGGCTTCCAATGACGCCCTATGCCCGATTATTGATGCGCGCCCCGCACAACGTTTCCACGGTGAAAGCCCTGAACCCAGAGCAGGCATGCGTGCAGGCCACATGCCGAATGCATCGAGCGTCCCCAGTTCCGCCCTAACCGATGAGCATGGACTGCTGAAATCACGCGAACAGCTCACCGCCCTTTTTGAACAAGACGCGATCATCACGCAGAGCAAAGACAGCCGCATCATCACAACATGCGGCAGCGGCATCACGGCCTGCGCCCTTGTGCTGGCTTTGTATCATTTGGATCACCATAACGTCGCGGTTTATGACGGCTCGTGGAGCGAATGGGGGCTTGAAAGATCCGCCACGCCGATCTCAACAACATAAAACGGATATATCATCATGCTCCCCTTTGAAAAACACATGCAATATAACGGCTCGAACGCCCATATCCGCATCCCCGAAGAGCCACAAGGATTGGCGTTTATTGCGCCGGGCGCAGCCGTATCACCGAATGATCCGCTCATTCAATCCGTTCGCCGCGCTTGTGAGGATAAAGGCATGGCCACCGTGGTTGCAGATTTAAGCCAAACACAACTCATCACAGATGATCCAAACCATGTGAATGGTCATTTCGTTACAGAGCTTAAAAACATCATTGATGGCTATATGGCGGATAACGAATATACGCCGGACACATTCGAATTGATCGGGCACAGCATGGGCGGCTCGGCGGCACTGATGATTGCACAGGATTATCCCGTTTCCGCGCTCACGCTCCTAGACCCCACCCCCGTCAGCACAGAGACGCTGGAGGGCATCGAAAGCCCGACAACAATCATTGTGTCCAATGTGCGCTCCTTCAAGGCCAGCGGGCGCAGAATGGCCTCAACACTCGAAGATACAGGCGCATTAACCGCGCTTCACGAAATTGACACCAGCACAGAACGCAACAGCGGCCACCGCTTTGTCGGCGCAACCGATGCCATCGAAGACATCATCCGCTCACAAGACATCGCGCCCCCCGCTCCCACGCCGCCCGAAGACAATCTGGATAAACCGGAGCAATAAACAGCGAGAAACATGCTCGCCGCTTTATTCATATACGCGTCTGATTTGTTGAAATGCTTTGAAATACCTAAGACGGTAACCTGCAAAAGGAGAACCAATAGCCCATTATGCTGTTTACCATTATCACGGTATCGTTAATATCGAGCGGCTTAATGAAATAGCCACTCGCTCCATGCTCGTAACTCTGCTTTACATCATCCGGATTTTCAGAGACGGACAAAACAATGATCGGTATGTGTTTGAAGTCCTTGTCATCTTTTATGGTTTCTAAAAAGGCAAAACCGCCCATACCGGGCATGCTCAAATCCAACAGGATAAGAGAAGGGAGAATATGCTCTTGAGGGCTTAAGCTCTGATCTTCGTTATATAGATAATCTAATGCTTGGAGGCCGCCTGAACAGTGTTTCAAACCAATATCAAAGCTAGACTTATCACAAGCCCGCCTGAGGGCTTCATAATCATGTTCGCTATC
>TARA_R110002095_G_scaffold25619_6_pt1 | contig 10593 bp, 10 predicted proteins | sample TARA_R110002095 | Tara Oceans TARA_R110002095 (sample SAMEA4397255) | marine metagenome | biome: Polar Biome; feature: [SRF] surface water layer (ENVO:00010504); material: water (ENVO:00002006), including particulate matter (ENVO:01000060) such as... | depth 5 m | reverse complement strand
CACAATCATGGAAAACATCTATTCAAAAGCATGATACTTTAAATTTACATTTTAGATCTGTAGCTCATACAGCGTTGGATTTTTTCATTCTAAGCATAGATAATCCGGCATTGTTATATAAAACGGGTGATAGCGGCAACATGGAATTGGTTTATAAAGAAGAAGGCAAAGGTGTTTTTTATGATTCTATGAACTTTTGGAACGAACAAGAAGGTATTGCAATAGGCGATAGTACAAATGGCTGCTTGTCTATTATAATTACTCGTGATGGTGGAAATACCTGGAACAAATTATCATGTGATGTTTTACCCATAGGACTAGAGCATGAAGGTGCTTTTGCTGCAAGCGATACCAATATTGCTATTATTGGTGATAACACTTGGGTGGCCACTACCGCAGGACGCGTTTATTATTCGCCAGATAAAGGAAAAACTTGGAAAATATTTATGACACCAATAGTTAAAGAGAAAGATACGGAAGGGATTTATTCAATAGATTTTTATGATGAATTAAATGGATTCGCTGTTGGCGGTGACTATACTAAACCAGATGATAACTCAGCTAATAAAATTAGAACAAATGATGGTGGAAAAACTTGGGAGTTAGTTGCACAAAATAAAAATCCTGGGTACAGAAGTTGTGTGCAATATATTCCAAATAGGAATGGGATGGAGTTGGTAGCTGTCGGTTTTAAAGGTATAGACTATAGCAATGATTCTGGAAGTACATGGAAACAATTAAGTGATGAAGGGTTTTATAGCATTCGTTTTCTAAATGATTCTGTTGCTTATGCTGCTGGTGCGAGAAAAATTTCTAAATTGACTTTTAAGGAATAAAAAAGTAAGGAATTAATCTCTCTCTCTTTTTCTTTTTTTAAATTCTTCAAACATTTTCTTTTTAAAATCATCTTCAGCTATTTTTAGAAGAATTATTTTTTTTGGAGATAAAATACCAGAAAGGTTATTGGCAAATTCCATACGCAATTCATGCATTTTATTTTCAGCGTTATTGAGTCTTGTTAAAAGTTCGTTAGCCTTATCGTCAGTTAGAGTGGCAATGTTCTCTCTTATTTCTTGTCTAATGGCTTTAACCTCTTTAAATCTAATTGCAGAAGTCTCTTTTTCATGCGCATTGTAAATAGGCCAGAATTGTTGTGCTTCCTTTTCAGATAGGTCAAGCTTTTCGGTAATTACAGATACCTTTAATGCTTTTATACGTTCACTGTTTTTGTGTTGTGCTGTTATGTTTAATGATATAAACAACAAGAGTATGAAGGGGAGTATTTTTTTCATTTTATTATATGTTTTATTCTATCATTAAGGCTTCAATGTCTGCGTTATCAAATAGATATTCTTCAATGTTATCGTCGTTAACAAAATAGTCAATTATAAATGCTTCATCAATATGCTCATCACTTAATAATGCTGCAATTTCATAAGAACTTATATTTTCATCTATAATATAATTTTCAACGGTTTCAGTTTCTAAATTATCAAAAGTTGGCTTAATCTCAAAAATTGAAAGATTAAACAATAATAGAATTGCAGCTGCAATACTTGAAACATAAATTAAGTTTCTTATACTAAATAGCTGAATTACTTTTGATTCTTTTTCACCTAAATTCTTTTCAAAAATACTATCGTTAAAAGACTCAAAGTAATCATCAGGCACTTTAAAGCCAGTTTCTTTAATTGACTCTAATTTACTTTTAGCATTTAATTTACTTATAATTTTTTCATCAAAAGATTCAAAATAATCATGAGGTGTTTTAAAACCTGCAGAGTTAATATTATGTAGTTTTTTGTACTTCATTTAATTTTTGTTACTGCTTATTTGACTAGGATAAAGCTGAAAGGTTTAATTATCAGTTAAATAGGCTTCAATCTTTTTTGACGCTATATGGTATGATGCTTTTAGTGCGCCTTCACTTGTTTCAAGTATTTCAGACATCTCTTTATATTTTAAATCTTCAAAATATTTCATATTAAAAACCAATTGTTGTTTTTTAGGTAATGTAGCAATGGCGCTTTGTAATTTTAATTGAATAGCATTTCCTTCAAAATAAACATCAGATTGAAGATTGTTTATAGCAAGTTGTTGGATATCTTCATTACTGACTTGCAATCGTTTTGCTTTTTTGTTTACGAATGTTATTGATTCATTTGTACCAATCCGGTACATCCAAGAAAATAATTTGCTGTCACCTTTAAAGTTATCTATGTTTTTAAAAATCTTTATAAATGTATTCTGAAGTACATCATCTGCATCGTCATGAGACTTTACAATATTACGAATATGCCAATATAAGCGCTCCTTGTAAAGTTCTAGTAGCACTTTAAAGGCTTGGTCTTTATGGTTTTCTGATTTTAATTGTTCTAATAGTTGTGCTTCTTCGATCAAAAACAATTGTTTAGTCTTTAGACTAATAAATATACTAAAAGTTTAACGTGAATTTTTTTAAGTTTTCAGATTACAGCTATGACTCTGAAAATCAGTTGTTAATATTATAAAACATCGATGAAGTGTAATTTAAACACGATTAAGTGTATTTTTTCTTGTAGGATAAGCTTTTATGTTTTATGTTTGTATCAGAAACCTACTTATGTTGTTAGTCTTCCCCAAGTCTAACAAAACCAGAAAAAGGATAGAAGCCCCCAAATCTCTATCCTTTTTTTATATTTATATAAGTATAGGCTTATTCAAAGCTTTGCATGTCTACTAATTTTTGATACACTCCTTTTTTAGCAATAAGTTCGTCATGTTTTCCTTGTTCTACAATTTCTCCTTTATTTAGCACTACAATTATATCTGCGTTTTGAATGGTAGAAAGCCTATGGGCAATTACAATGGAGGTTCTATTTTTCATCATGTTCTCTAAAGCTATTTGTACGAGACGTTCGCTTTCAGTATCCAATGCTGAGGTTGCTTCATCTAAAACCATAATAGGCGGACTTTTAAGAACGGCGCGCGCAATACTTAAACGTTGTTTTTGCCCACCAGAAAGTTTGCCGCCAGCATCTCCTATATTGGTGTTTATCTGTTCGGGGAGATCTTTAACAAACTCCCAGGCATTTGCAATTTTTAGTGCTTCAATGATATCTTCATCTGTTGCATCGTCATTTCCTAGTTTTAAATTGTTTTTAATGCTGTCGTTAAATAGAATGGCATCCTGTGTAACAATACCAAGTTGTTGGCGCAATGAGTTTGTAGATAAATCTTTTATATCTAAACCATCAATTAAAATACTGCCTTTATTTACATCATAAAATCTAGTGATAAGATTGGCAATAGTAGATTTACCACTACCAGATTGACCAACAAACGCGACTGTTTTTCCTTTAGGGATGATTAATGAAAAGTCTTTTAAAACATACTCATCTTGGTATTTAAATGAAATATTTTTAAATTCAATTTCAGAATCAAAACTATCCTTTATAATTGCGTTTTCTTTATCCTTTAATGGGTTTGGTGTATCTATAATTTCTTGTATTCGTTCTGCAGCAGCTCCTCCTTTTTTTATGTTATATAAGCCTCGCGAAATTGCTTTTGCAGGCGTTAATATATTATAGGATAAGCCCATGAATACAAGAAAAGTACTACCGTCTAATAATGAATTTGAATGTTCGTTAAGTACGAGATTCCCTCCATACCATAAGATAACTGCTATCATGCAAATTCCTAAAAACTCACTACTTGGAGCTGCTAAATTTTGACGATTGAGTAACTTGTTTGAAAAGTGATAAAAGCGAGAGGTAGATTCTTGAAATTTTTCGTTAAACTTATCTTCGGCACTAAACCCTTTTATAATGCGCAGACCTGTTAGTGTTTCTTCTAAAGTAGATAAAAATATACCCTGTTCTTTTTGAACGCGATCTGATTTTCGTTTTAAACTTTTACCAATTCTTGAAATAATAATTCCCATAATTGGGATAAAAACAAAAATAAATAATGTTAGTTGCGGACTTATATAAAGCATCATCGCAATTGTAAAAAGAATAGTTAAAGGCTCTCTAACTATGAGTTCTAAAACCGATAGGAACGAATATTGTAAATCTAAAACATCACTTGTTACTCGAGATAAAATATCACCTTTTCTTTGTTCTGATAAATATGAAAGGGGTAATTCAATAGTTTTTTTGTAAACATTATTTCTAATATCTTTAATAACTCCATTACGCAAAAACACTAAAAAATAGTTAGCTAAATAACCGAAAATATTTTTAAGTAAAAACATAACAACTATTAATCCTACAACAAACATTAGCGCTTTTGCATTATCTCCACCAGTGTATTGGTACATATAGTAAGCCAAAAAATCTTTTGCATAACTATCAATTTCCATTAGCCCAGAATAAATAGGCTCAACTGGTGCAACAAATGCAATTGGTTCGCCGGTAGGATTCATGTTTTTCTTAAAAATAACATCCAACATAGGCTTTAAAGCTACAAAAGACAGTGTGCCAAATAAAGCATAAAACACATTAGAAATAATGTGTCCTACAGCATAACGTTTATAAGGCTTTGCATACCTTAAGATGTTAAGAAAATGATTCATCTAATGATACTTATTTTTTAAATTGGTTAATTCAGAAATTTAGAAAACAATCTATGATAAATCATTCTAATTTATGGAATGTTTCATTAAATGAGATTCATGTCTTTTAAGATTGTTTCAGCCTTAGTATCTAATTCGGCTTCTATAGATTTAAAATTTTCAACTGAATTTAATTTAGAATTCACACTTACATAAAACTTAATTTTTGGTTCGGTTCCGCTAGGTCTTAAGGCCACTTGACTTCCATCTTCTAAGTAATAAATAATAACGTTTGATTTTGGTATATCAATGCTACTTACTTCACCAGTAATCATATTTTTAGATATTGATAAATCATAATCTTCAAGTTTTAAAACTTTAGAACCATTTACTATTTTTAATGGGTTTTCACGCGCATCAGTCATCATTTGCTTAATTTCTTCTGCACCTTCAATACCTTTTTTAGTAATCGAAACTAATTTTTCTTTATAACAACCATGTTCAACATATAGTTTGATAAGTTCATTATAAAATGAACTACCATTTGACTTAGCTATAGCTGCAATTTCACAAGCAAGTAGCGTGGAGGTTACGGCATCCTTATCTCTTACAAAATTGCCTACCATAAACCCGAAACTTTCTTCACCACCACCAATAAAATTTAATTGAGGGAAGTCATTAATTAGTTTTGCAATCCATTTAAAACCTGTTAATACTATTTTGTTTTCAACCTTATATGATTCAGCAAGTTTATTAATCATAGGTGTAGAAACAATTGTGGTTGCAATAAATTCTTTACCTTTAATTTTATCTTCTGATTTCCATTTTTTTAATAAAAAAGCGACCATCATGACCATGGTTTGGTTACCATTAAGTAATTGCATTTTGCCTTCAGAATTTCGCACGGCTACCCCTAATCTGTCACAGTCAGGATCTGTACCTATTACAATATCTGCATGTTCTTTTTCTGCAAGTTCTAAAGCCATTTTTAAAGCTGCTGGTTCTTCTGGATTTGGTGAAGCTACCGTTGGAAAATCCCCATCAGGTTTTTCTTGTTCTTTTACTATATGTACATTTTTGTAACCTGCACGTTTTAAAGTTTCAGGAACCGCAGTAATAGAAGTTCCATGAAGCGAAGTGAATACAATATTCAAATCATCTTTTGCTGCTTGGGTAGCGCCAACATCTCCATTTCTAACTGATGCATCAATAAAGACATCATCAACGTCTTTTCCTATATAATGAATCAAATCATTATTTGCTTCAAATTTAATATTAGCATATTCCAAAGCATTAATCATATTAATAACAGCATCATCATGTGGTGGCACTAATTGTCCGCCATCTTGCCAATATACTTTATACCCATTGTATTCTGGTGGATTATGTGACGCCGTTAAAACAATACCACAATGGCAGTTTAAATGCTTTACAGCGAACGACAACTCAGGAGTTGCACGTAAATCTTCAAATAAAAACACCTCAATGCCATTTGCAGAAAACACATCAGCAACTAGTTTTGCTAATGATTTACTATTGTGTCTACAATCGTAAGCAATAACTGCTTTTGGAGTTTCGTTAGGAAACGATTTATGCAAATAATCACTTAAACCTTGGGTGCTTTTTCCCAATGTATATTTATTTATACGATTAGTGCCTACACCCATGATACCGCGCATGCCACCAGTTCCAAACTCTAAATCTTTATAAAAGCTTTCTTGAATATCTTTTGGATTGTTGGCAATACTATTTTTTATAATAGTTTGAGTGTCTTCGTCAAAAGCAGGAGTTAACCATGCGTTTATTCTATCTAAAATTTTTGGTTCAATGTATATCATAAGTTTAATATAAAGTAGATTACAAAAGTAATCAATTGTGAAAGAATAATTTTCAAAAAGGCACGTTTTTGAAACAATTGAAACCATTTTTGATATATTCTAACTAAAATTTAATTCATCTTTAATGGAATACCTTTTTTTGTCTGTTTTATTGCGTAAAATGAGTTCGCCTAAAAATCCAGCGACAAAAAACTGTGTTCCTATAATCATTGTAGAAAGTGCAATATAGAATTGTGGGCGTTGTGTAATAAGTCTGCCATCGGGATTTAAAAATAATTTGTCAATTCCTAGGTAAGTGGCAAAAGCAAACCCAATGGCGAACATTATAAACCCTAAAGCTCCAAATAAGTGCATGGGGCGTTTACCAAAGTGCGATAAAAACCAAATGGTTATTAAATCTAAAAAACCATGTATAAATCGATTCATACCAAATTTAGTTTCTCCATATTTTCTGGCTTGATGTTGTACTATTTTTTCGCCAATTTTTGTAAACCCCGCATTTTTAGAAAGCAAAGGCATATAACGATGCATTTCGCCATTAACATCAATGTTTTTTACAACATCTAAATTATAGGCTTTAAGGCCGCAGTTAAAATCATGAAGCTTAACTCCAGATGTTTTTCTTGCTGCCCAATTAAATAATTTGGATGGCAAATTTTTAGAAATAACTGAATCGTAACGTTTCTTTTTCCAGCCTGAAACTAAATCGTATTCATCTTTAACAATCATATGGTAAAGCTCTGGAATTTCATCAGGGTTATCCTGTAAATCCGCATCCATAGTAATCACAACGTTACCTTTAGCTTTTGCAAAACCTGCATGAAGTGCCTGGGATTTACCAAAATTCCTTAAAAAACGAATACCTTTTACGTCTTTATTTATTGTAGATAATTGTGATATAACTTCCCATGAATCGTCTGTACTGCCATCGTCTATAAAAATGATTTCATAAGAAAAATGATTGGACTGCATAACTTTTGCAATCCAATCATGTAATTCTGTTAAAGATTCTTCTTCGTTGAGTAGTGGTATAACTACAGATATATGCATTTAGAATAGATTCAAAATAATATTCAAAAATACTGAAATTATTCTGCCTCTGGGTTATTTTTTTTCATTGCAGCTGCTACTATTAATCCTATGATGCTAAAAACAACAAGATAGCCCGCTAAACCCTTAGTAACATTACCAATTGAATATTGATTTTGTGATTCCATTTGCTCAACAGTCTCAGCAATCACTTCTGTAGGTGTGTTAAAATTTTCCATCATTTCAACTGTTTTTTCGATGGTTTTTTCTTTTAAAACATCGGCAGCATCTGTGTCTATAACGTTAAATAATAAAAAAGATACCAGGGTGCTTATCAATAAACCAATTAAAACGGTTATAAAATATGATGTAAATGCCTGTTTAAAAGAGGCAAACCCATTTTGTGCTTGTTTAACTTTTGCTACTGATATAATTCCAAAAATTATGATAGCAATTAATATAAGTATCCCAACCCACATGTTAGTTAAAAGTTCCAAATTTAGAGCATAGGCTAAAACGGTTATTAATGCTAAAAACACACCTAAATAAAGCCCATAATTAGTTGCAATAGATTTCAAAGATTTTTCCATAATAATTTAATTAATTTGTTAGTTGCTTAGTTAGTAATCAAAGATAGTAAAACGTTACATTTAAATGAAAAAGAATTGCTTAAAGCAGAGCCTTAGGGATTTTGTTGACATTGTGATTCCTATGCAAATGGGAATCAAAATAAAAAATAATAAAAAGTATTGTGCATTTATAAAAAATACTTAAATTTGCACTTCCAAAATTGAAAAGAATAAAAAGCATATAGCGATGAGAAAAGGTATACATCCAGAAAATTATAGATTAGTAGCGTTTAAAGATATGTCCAATGAAGATGTGTTTTTAACTAAGTCTACTGCAGATACTAACGAAACTCTTGAAGTTGATGGCGTTGAATACCCATTAGTAAAAATGGAGATTTCTAGAACATCTCATCCATACTACACTGGTAAATCTAAATTAGTAGATACAGCTGGTCGTATTGATAAGTTCAAAACTAAATACGCTAAATTTAAAAAATAAGTTTAGATTAAAAGATATTTATAAAAAGCCTTTCTACTATAGAAAGGCTTTTTTATTTTTACATGAATCTATTTTCAATCATTAGTTCTAAGATAAGAGGATAAACTTTTAACTTTCAACTTTTAATTTTTTTGTTTTTATGAATTATATCCTTTTTGATGGTCCATCGCGTAATAATTTATTGCCTTTTACATTTACAAGACCAGTAGCCGATATTCGTGTTGGTATTTTAACCATTAGAGAAAAGTGGGAAACCTATTTAAAATCTACCACCACTACTATTACTGAGGATTATTTATCAGATAAGTATCCTATGGTTGAAATGGATGAAAACATTATGATTAATGCATCTTATCTTCCAAATTTAGAGTTGGTAGAAATGATAAGAAACTTGAAAGATAACCAAGCCATTTTTAAAGATGAAGATGTTATTGCGTTTTTTACAACAGAAGCTCAAGACGACATTAATTTTGAAAACTACGAAGCTATTGAGTTTGCTGAAGATATTATCAAAATAGAAAATAGTTGGGATATTTTTTCTAAAAATGGAGAAGCCATTGAAGAAGATTTTGAGTTAATTACAAAAGGAAGAACATCACAGCCCATACCTGCAAGTAACAACATTATAGCACCAGAAAATATTTTTATAGAAGAAGGCGCGAAATTAGAATTCACAACACTTAACGCTAGTAGTGGGCCTATTTATATTGGTAAAAATGCCGAAATAATGGAAGGTGCCTTAGTTAGAGGTCCTTTAGCATTATGCGAAGATGCAGGTATAAAAATGGGAGCAAAAATTTACGGACCTACTACAATTGGTCCAAATTCCAGAGTTGGTGGCGAAGTTAAAAACGCCGTCTTGTTTGCTAATTCTAATAAAGGACATGAAGGTTATTTAGGCAATTCCGTTTTAGGCGAATGGTGTAATTTAGGTGCAGACACCAATAATTCCAATTTAAAAAACAATTACGCCGAGGTGCGATTGTGGGACTACCAAACCGAAGGTTTTGCCAAAACCGGTTTGCAGTTTTGCGGACTCATGATGGGTGACCACAGTAAATGCGGTATAAACACGATGTTTAACACCGGCACCGTTGTTGGTGTAAGTGCTAATATATTTGGCAGCGGTTTTCCGCGAAACTTTGTGCCTAGCTTCAGTTGGGGCGGTAACAGTGGTTTCACAACCTATTTAACCAAAAAAGCCTTCGAAGTTGCTCAAATTGTTATGGCAAGACGTGAAATTGAGTTTACAGACCAAGACAAGGCTATTCTCGAACATGTTTTTGAAGAAACAAAAAAGTATCGAAGAGAATAGTATTTGGGCGCCTGCCTGCCGGCAGGCTGGTTACCACTCCCGATAGCTCCCGATAGCTATCGGGACGGAAGGTCGAGCTCATATCTTTTTTTAACGTCATTGCGAGGAGTGAGCGACGTAGCAATCTGTAAATATTTTGTTCTATAATTATTTGCAGTTTTGTTTTAAAAAAAGGATGCCGCTTCAATCCCTAACGTACTTATCCGCAGTATTCAAGTCGAAAGCATATAGCTTTCTAGTTTGCTAAAACTAGGTATTGTTTTATAAAAAAAATAAGAAAACGTATGTTAGGAATTATATTAATCTATTTTATTGGAAGACGATTTTACGATTTGTCTACTGAATACAATAAAAACAAATGGGTTTATGCTATTTTAAGTGTTGTTGCCTATTATGTTATTGGGTGGATTTTAATTTTTATAATTGCCTTTTTGGATATTTATGTTTTTGAATGGGGCTTTGATTGGGAAAGTAGTTATGGTATTAACCTTATATCGCTCCCAGCCGGTTTAATAGGTGTATGGGGAATGTATATACTATTGGAATATAAATGGAAAAAAGCTGTTGTTGTAATAAAAGACGAAATTAATGATATTGGTAAAAATATAGAAGACAACTAATCTTTCCTCACATACCTCAAATCCAATAAATTAATTGGGTTAGTACCCAATCCTTTTACATTTTTTCGAGTAAATCGTATCACTTCATCATAATATAAAGGCACCATAACCGTTTTTTGCATCACTAAAGAATCCATAGTAGTGTATAAATGCTTTCGTTTTTCAATATCGGTAATAGTAAAAGCTTTG
>TARA_R110002095_G_scaffold216085_3_pt1 | contig 10611 bp, 9 predicted proteins | sample TARA_R110002095 | Tara Oceans TARA_R110002095 (sample SAMEA4397255) | marine metagenome | biome: Polar Biome; feature: [SRF] surface water layer (ENVO:00010504); material: water (ENVO:00002006), including particulate matter (ENVO:01000060) such as... | depth 5 m | reverse complement strand
CGATTGCAGCATCCCGACGCAATACCTGCAATCATCGAGCATCTGGAGCAGCAGCTTCAGTCTGACCTTAGAAGCCCTAAGTGCAATCATAATCAAATTCATCGCTGGGGCACTCTCAAAGAGCTACAGCGTTATCGCTACAAAGCTTGTCACAAAACCCCGAGCAGAATTAATTAAAAATAAATCAACCTACTGATTTCATATCTGATTTTACTATGGTTGAAATGTTTTCAACATTTAGTGCGAGCGTAGCCGGTTCGTTCCCCTTCCTGTTATGTCTTCACCTGTCGAATGGACCACGGTGAAAAATGGTTTTTGTATACTGCCCAGATCTAAATTAGAGCCGATGGTACGTTTGAGGCCGGTGGTATAAAAGATCGGGCAGAGATTACCCTGGGTGATTTGAAAAAAAACAGTAGAGGCTGCAGGTGGCTCAATGGATGATGTTACTCAGATGATAATTTATATTACCAATCCTGAAGGCTTTCCCATCGTGAATGACGTTATCTTCGTTATATCTAATAACCTTATCCTAGCAGAGCGACGGTTATGGAGGCTGGTCTGGTAGTGATAGGCACTACTATCGAAGTGATCGCCTATGCATATATTTCAAAATAATCAATAAAGTAGAGACAACTTAAGGGGGCGTGTTGTGAGAAAAATTGTAATTTTTTACTGTTTATTTGTGTAATTAAATACAATTTAATCTGAAAGGTTTGTTTTACTGTTTTTAAGCGTAAAAATAATCTACCAAGGCTGGAGAATATAATGAAAATAAATAACTTCAAACGACGATTGTTGTTAAAGAGCGCAGTTGTGGGTCTCTCTCTTTCGCTATTTAGTGGCGCAATGACGGTTTCTGCCGCGACGACGTTACGTCTATCGACACAGGTGCAGCCTAGTTCAGATGGTCATAAATTTGCTCTCGATTTTGCGGAACGGGTCAGTAGCGCTACTGATGGTCGAGTTAAGATTAACGTCTACCCGGCGAGCCAACTCGGCGACTGGACCGAAGTGCACGAGCAGTTGATGCAGGGGGCTGTTGATATCGGGCTCCAGTCTCTTTCTACCAAGTTTGACAAGACGGTAGCGCTTTCGTGGTTTCCTTATGCCGTTGAGGATTATGCTGGCGCACGCAAAGCGTACTCTAAAAACGGTTATGTATACGAAATCGTCAGTGATGCTATCGCTAAGCAGGACATCAAACTGTTGAGTGTTTATGGCGCGGGAATGGGTGGTGCAGGGTTTGTTAAGCCCCTGCCACATCCACGTGATCCAAATGCGAGTCAGAATTCCAAAATTCGTATCTGGCCGGGCGGTACTACGCACCGGGCTCTGATGGACCGTTTTGGTTTTAATACCTCGCCCCTTCCCTGGTCTGACCTTTATGTGGCTCAATCCACGGGGGTAGTCGATGGAATGGTTGGCGGTACTGCTACACAGCAACTGGAGGGCTTCAAGGATATTACCAAAATGTGGGTGCAGTATAACGACCACTACGAGCCCCTGTGGCTGGTGATGAATATGCAGCGTTTCGAAGGCATAGACGAGCAGGATCAAAAAGCGATGTTAGATGTTGCGCAAAAGATCAGCCTCGAACGTTTCGATGCGGTCCAGGCTGCTGAAGAGAAAAGTTTGCAGACGTTACGTGATGCCGGTGTCGAGGTGGTTATCCTGTCCAAGGAAGAGCTAGCCAGTTTTTCTGCAATCGCACGTAAGGAAGTATGGCCGAAGATTGAAGGTGAAATTGGTCCTGTCGCAATGGCACGGCTAAAGCAAGAACTAGGTCTTCAGTAGAGTCTCATAAAAGAAAGCACCATATGTTTGGGGGCTTGCTCTCCAGGCATATGGACGCCCAGTCGATCTAGCAATTAGCGCTGATTCGCATAGTTCCTATTGGGTTTTATTGCGCGTTGCGAGTTCGTTTCTCTTTGGAGGCTATTTTATGTTTAAGTCTGTTTTAAAGTCAGTTATTTATCTGGGTATATTGCTTTGGAATGCAAAGCTTCATGCGCAACGCTGGATTATGTTTATTACCAGTGTTTGCGTCACGCTGCTAGTTTTTATACAGGTAATAATGCGGTATTTTTTTGATGTTCCTCTCTATGGCATCGAAGAGATCGCTATCTATCTCGCGGTATGGTCATATTTTATCGGAGCATCGTACGGTGCCAAGCAACAAGAGCACATATCTGCCAGCCTTATTGATGTTTTGTTGCCTGAAGGACGGGGGCAGGACTTTGTTGCGATGGTGGTCGATTTAATTACTGCGATAGTCTCCGCCTGGATGGTTGTTTGGAGCTGGCATTACCTGTCTTGGACGTTTAAGCGTGGAACGGTTTCTGTAGACCTTGGTATCCATATGGGATGGGTCCATAGCGCAATATTTATAGGCCTTAGTTTAATGACTCTGTATTTCTCGATCGATTTTGTAAATAGGTTGATCCATTTTATTAAAATGGGAAAGACAGGTGGTAGTAAGGGAGGGGCGGTATGAGCATTGAAATAATACTGGATGGTTTGTTACTGGTTACGCTTTTGATTTTTGGTGTCCCGGTCCCAATCTGTTTTGCGGCTGCAGCTCTACTGCTAATTTTGTTAGGAGATTTTGGTACCCCAATTTTTTTGATCTCGGCGGGTTATTCAAAGCTATCTTCGATTGTCTTGCTGGCCATTCCTCTTTACATCCTGGCTGGGGGGTTGATGAGCCACGGCGGTATCGCGGGCCGGCTTGTCGATTTCGCAGAGAGCATTGCGGGGAGGTTCCGTGGTGGCATGGGGGTGGTCGTGATCTTATCGACCGCGGTTTTCGGGGCCATCTCGGGGATGGCCAGTTCTGCTGTTGCAGCGATCGGCGGCATCATGATTCCTCGTCTTGTAGCACGTGGCTATGACAGGAACTATGCGGTTAGTCTGGTAGCCTGCTCGTCGGTACTGGCGCTGCTTATTCCGCCCAGTGCCAGCATGATTATTTTTGGCTGGGTCACCAATACTTCCATTACCGCGCTGTTTCTGGCCCCTGTCGTGCCGGGTCTGATACTGATCTCACTGTTCATGTTCTGGAACAGGGTCATGACCCGTAACATGCCGATTGAAATTCCTGAGCCACTCGGATTTCAGGACGCAGCAAAGGTTGCCGGGGTTCAGGCAAAACGGGCCGCTTTTGGGCTGGCGATGCCGTTGATTATTTTGGGCTGTATCTATGGTGGTATCACTACGCCTACGGAAGCTGCCGCCATCGCGGTTGTCTATGCCATCCCCGTAGGGTTCCTGATCTATCGTGATATCAACTGGTCTTCATTCTACGACATCGTCTGGAAAGCGGCACAGACCAGCGGCGTACTGATGGTTTTGATTTTTTTCGCATCCATGCTGGCACGTCTTTTTACCATGGAAAATGTTCCTCAAGAGATGATGGAATCTTTTTTATCGGTAACCGAAAATAAAATCTTGCTTCTTTTAATGATCAACTTATTTTTAGTGGTCATCGGTATGTTTATGGATGACGTCAGCGGAATATTGCTAGTGTCGCCGATGTTGCTACCTATTATGGTAAAGCTCGGTATTGATCCCGTGCATTTTGGTGCGATTGTCGCGGTTAACTTGGGGATGGGGCTGATCACACCACCGACTGCACCTATATTATATTTCGCTGCGATGGTCGGTAATGTAAAACTGGTAGGCATCCTAAAGCCGACTCTCGTGTTTGTACTTTTTGCTTATCTCCCTGTGGTTCTTTTGACAACATTTTTACCCGATCTGTCTATGGCTTTACCGAGACTCATTCTTGGAATTGAATGACATTTGGTTTGTGTAAAGTAATAATATGAATATTAAACTAAGAACTAATAGTTGGTGTAGGATTTATTAAAAACAACCTGGTGTGTTTGCTGTTAATTATTTTCCAGTCATAGGGTGGTTGTATCTTTTATCAAACTAGTTAATGTCAATCGGAGCTTGAATAATGAATCGCAATATTTCTGAAACGGAGCACGCCTCTCACGATGTCGTGATTATAGGGGCCGGATTTGTCGGGGTTGCTACTGCGCTCTGGTTGCAGAAGCAAGGGCATAAAGTCACCCTGATCGATCCGGACCCTTTTGCTGAGGGTGCCTACTATGGTAATGCATGTACCATCGCGACCTACGCCAACATCCCGGTTGCAACGCCTGCGGTAATGAAGCAGATCCCTAGTCTGCTCTTCAACCCGCAGAGCCCGTTATCGGTACGCTGGTCGTATCTCCCCCAGCTGCTTCCCTGGTTGTTCCGTTTTCTACTAGCGAGTACTCCTAAAAAAGTGGAGGATATTGCTCGGGAATTGGGAGTTCTGTTATCCCAGGTTAACAGCGCTTTCGAACCTCTTTTCAAGGAGTCTAATGCGCATGATCTGTTAGATATCAACGGCACCATGTACCTCTACAGTACCCAGGAAAGCTTCGCTAACGCACGGACGGATATTGAATTGAGACGCCGAAACGGAATTCCAGTTCAGGAGCTAAGTCACGGTGATATTTCGGATTTGGAGCCCAATCTAAATTCCATTTACCACCGCGGACTACTATTTAATGACGGCTATCACGTTCGAAACCCGCTCAAGTTATTGAAGAATATGGCTGATTCTGTGATCGCCCGGGGTGGAATAATTGTTAAGAGCAAGGCTTTATCCATCAAGCGGGTGAGTCCTGACGAATTAAGTATCGCTACCGACAACGGCAACTTTAGCGGCAGCAAGGTCGTTGTGGCGGCAGGTGCCTGGTCCCGCCAATTTGCAACACAAATTGGCGATAAAGTCCCTTTGGATACCGAGCAGGGCTATCACGTCATGTACACCGGTGCCCAGGATTTGCTGAGTCGGCCGGTTGGCTGGGCGGATGTCGGTTTTTATATGACTCCCATGGACTCGGCCTTGCGGGCTGCCGGGACAGTGGAGCTGGGCGGACTTAACAACCCATCCAACCCCAAAAGAATCAAGCTGATCGCCGACACGGTGAAAAAACTGTTACCCCAGTTGGATGATTACGATGCCGAGTGGACAGGCTTTCGACCTTCGATGCCGGATTCAATGCCCGTGATCGGCCCTTCAGCGAAAGATAAGGGTGTTTTTTATGCATTCGGTCATGGTCATATCGGTATGACCTTGTCGGGCATTACCGGAAAAATCATCGCGGATCTCATCAGTCGGAAGGTCCCGGACGTTGAGATACATCCTTTTCGTGTCGATCGGTTTTGATGAGCTCCAGTGATGGGGTAATAGAGCGTATGGTCGTGCATTGCTGTTGTAACGCTTGGCCGCTCTGATTCGCCTATCCGCTGACTGCTGTTAGGCAGAACTTGGGTGAACCGTTACGCACATCGTCCGTTTTAACTTTTTGTTTCGAGGTCCTAGACTCGCGGGCCTTGGTGACGCTTAGAGGGCCTAGCCGGAGAGTCGTTGTGTTTGTAATGATGTATTGCTGGTGTCATATTGCTTTAAATCACGAGTCGAAAGTCAAGTAGGTTCGTGAACGGGTCGCTAAGGGACTTGTTAGCAGGTTCCCTAACAGAGGTAATTTCCAGTTGTTTGGCGAGATTACAGAAATAAGCAGGAGAGGATCCGTATGCCGGGTAATTCTATGATACTCGTGGTGGACGACGAGCCGACGTCTCGCCATATCCTGGCGGGGTATTTTGAAAGTGAAGGTTACCTGGTCCGAGAGGCGCAAACTGCCGAGCAGGCCGAAGCTATTCTTGAAGAAGAAACGATTGATCTGATTTTGCTGGATATTCGAATGCCTGGTAAGGATGGGCTAACGCTTACTCGTGAGTTGAGGGTCAATTCGGACATAGGCATTATTCTGGTTACGATGCGCCAGGATGATGTCGATCGAATTGTCGGGCTTGAGTGCGGAGCGGATGATTATGTCACTAAACCTTTCAACCCCAGAGAGGTTCTCGCTAGAGCCAAGAATCTTATTCAACGGGTACAGCAGCTACGGCAGTTGAGGCTTGCCGTGACTTCCGGGGACTCCTACAGGACGTTCAATGGCTGGACCCTCGATGTCAATCTCCGGCGGCTGATTTATCTGGATGATGAAAAAGTGCAGCTGACCGACGGCGAGTGCCAGCTGCTGATGGCTTTAATCAGTCATGCAGGCGTGGCCATGACCAGAGATGATCTTATGGACAAAATCCGAAATCGGGAATGGTTGCCGAATGATAGGACTATCGATGTATTAATCGGTAGGCTGCGGCGCAAACTCAGAGATGATTCGGCTGATCCCAATATCATCATTACTGTGCACGGTACCGGCTATCTTTTTAATCCTAAAGTGATTAAACATTAGCCATGAAATGGCCTTGGTATCCGGTCATTTCTCTTTTTTGTATCGTCCTGCTGTGGCCTGCATCTTCGCTATCGGCAAACGCTGAAGAAGCGCCAGTTGAGGGTTCGAAGCAGATTGTGCTCTGTGGTCATCCTGATTATCCCCCCGTTTCCTGGGCTGAGGAGGACCGCATTGTCGGGCTTGCTCCTGAAGTGGTGAAACGGATTTTCAACCGACTCGGTTACGAAACCCAAGCCAAGGTGGTTGGGAATTGGAAGCGCTGCTTGCGCGAGGTGGAGCTAGGACGTGTGGATGTCGCTGTGGCTTACCGCACCTTAGAGCGTGAGAAGTTTTTTGATTTCAGCCGGGAATCGGTTATCGATGATCCAATGGCCATCTTTGTTAACCGTAACCGCCCGTTCCCGTTCGAGCGCAGGGAAGATTTACTTGGGAAAACTGCGGGTCTGATGCTCGGTGATAGTGTCGGTGATGCGTTTGATCAATTTTTGCTGGAAAATCTGACCATTGAACGGGTATCCGAAGGTCACCAGAATTTTGGCAAACTGGAGCGGGGACATATCGACTTTATTCCTTATGGGTTGCATACCGGGAATTTGCTTGTCAGAAGGCTTGGGCTCCAAGATATGATCGTGCCGTTGCCCAACCTGGTTACTACCAACCATTATTATTTGGCGATCTCGCGAAAATCTGAACTCACTCAATATCTTGACCTTATCGACGTCGAGCTTAAACGGCTGCACGAAACCGGTGAGGTGACGCGCTTAACTGAACATTACATCGGTGTGTATTCCTCCAAACTGCATCAGGAAGCTACGGCGAATATGAAGGATGAATAAGGCATGTTCAAGACCCAAACCCGCTGGCTCACAATGCTGTTCAACTATAAACGTGGCCACCCTTTAGGGTATCGAATTCTACTTTGGATACTTGCCTGTAGTCTTGTTTTCACCCTTTTTTCCACCGGCATTCAGCTTTATTTTGACTACCGAAAGGATATGACTCAGATCGAGAGTCGGTTTGAATTAATCCGCACAGGTTATCTGGAGAGTTTGGCCAAGAGTCTTTGGGATCTGGATCGAGCGCAGGTGCGTGTACAGCTGGAAGGGATGTTGAACTTTCCTGATATTCAGTTTCTGCGTCTGGAATCAACGGTATGGAGCGAGCCTATGGTGTTGGGGTCTGTTCCTGACAATACTGGCCTTATGCAGAGCTCCCCCCGTTTCGAACTGGTTCATAAAACGCCGCTAAAAGGCGAACTGCACCTTGGCACCCTGTACGTCAATATAGACTACGGTGCTGTCTACGGGCGCTTATGGGGGACAGGGTTGGAGACCTTGATTTCCAAGACGTTGCTTATCTTTTTGATAAGCGTGGCGTTGATGGTGATCGTGCAGTTGAAGGTTACCCGCTATCTGGAGGCCATGGCTCTATATACCCGGCAGATTGGTCGAGCGGAGGTGAGCGGCCCACTGGAACTGCAGCATAAAACCAGGAGGGGGCAACCGGATGAATTGGATCAGGTTGTTGATGCCATTAATGAGATGCGTGGGGCTATTCTTCAAGACATTAATCGCAGAGAGCAGGTCCAGGAGAAACTACTCTACAGTCGCGATCAGCTTCAGGAGATCGTCAAGCGCAGGACCGAAAGCTTACAGGCTGCCAAAGAAGCAGCGGAGACTGCCGACAAAGCTAAATCTCAGTTTCTTGCTACGATGAGTCATGAGATCCGGACGCCTCTCAATGGCGTCATGGGGATGGTTCAGCTGCTGTTGAATTCAGAACTGGGGGATAGGAATCGACAATATATCGAAGGCATTTACCAGTCCAGTAGCATGCTGCTGGAGACGCTTAACAACGCCTTGGATTACGCAAAACTTGTGGAGGGTGTTCATATCCCCGAAAGCGCTGCCTTCAGCCTGAAACAGTTAACCAACTATATTATCTTATTATTTTCCCCAACGGCGACTGAACAACACCTTCAGCTGAGTGTGAGAATTGATCCCGGCATTCAGGACTCTTGTTACGGAAGTGTTGGTGCTCTGCGCCAAGTGCTGTCAAATCTGCTGGCTAACGCCCTGAAGTTCACTCAGCAAGGGCAGGTTGAACTCGGAATAGCTCTGGCCGGGCAAAGTGAGGGAGAACAGCGACTTCGCTTCACGATCAAGGATACCGGGATCGGTATTCCAGAGGCGCTCCAGTCCCATATATTTGAGCGTTTTACCCAAGCCGACGAGACAATTACTCGCAGGTTCGGGGGGACCGGGCTGGGGTTGGCCATCTGTAAAAAAATGGTGGAATCCCTAGATGGCGTCATCGGTGTCAAGAGCGAGGAGGGTAAAGGCAGCACGTTCTGGTTTGAACTGTCGCTCGATCTCCTCGATAACCTACCCGCGAAGGGCGAGGCAGAAGCCGGTCAAGATTATCTGCTTGGGGCCGCAGTGCCGTTGCGGGTTCTTCTGGTGGAGGATATGAAGATTAATCGGCAGGTAGCCGAAGCATTTCTTGCCCTCGAAGGCCACCAGGTCACCAGTGCCGTCAATGGCGCAGAGGCGCTGAGGTTAACCCAAGCTCAAGCGTTCGATCTGATTCTCATGGATGTACATCTTCCCGAAATGAGTGGCGTTGATGTTTGTCGACATATTCGCCAGCAGAGCACCTCCAATCAAGGCACACCGATTATTGCCGTAACCGCGAGTGTTCAGCCAAAAGAGATCGAGCAGTATTTTCGAGCAGGTATGGATGCGGTTGTTTCTAAGCCGCTGGTTCGGGACAAGCTCAATCAGGCGATCAGACAGGCCACGCAAGGCTTAGAGGTGCAGATTAATCTTAAGGCTGATGAGGCTCCCTTATTGGATAGCTCCTTACTGAATCTTCATTTTGATGTACTGGGTCCTGAGAAAATGGCGCAGATAGTCGAGGAGCTGCGTCAGAGTGCTATGAGTATAGAGGCGAAAATAGACGAGGCGATGACAGTAGCCGACTCGTTTGAGGTTGCCGAACAAGCACACAAGTTGGCAGGAGGCGCCGAGACCATGGGGGCTTGCCAGCTGGCGGCGTTACTGAAGAATATTGAAAGTGCTGCGGCTGAACAAAGAATGAAGGAGGCCAGTCTGCTCCACGGAACTCTAAACGAGGCATTGCAACAGACCTTGGCTGCGTTAACTCAGTTTATGGAGAAAAAAAACGGCCGTTAAGAGGGTAGGGCTAAATAGAAATAAATCCACCACAGGGTCCCTCTTTGCCGGTTATGGGTGACACTTGCACCTCTCCCTTGGTCCCGTGTAGATGCTATTTTTTTGCGCAAAGGGTTTCCTGACGTCTGTTTTTGACCGTGATGATCAGCGTATCGCGGTAACTGTAATTTCAATTAACACATCACCCTCAAGTGCGACTCCTAAGCAGGCTCGCTGCGGCCAGTGCTCGGGATTATCGCCAATCCATAGGTTCCATACATGATCCATTTTTGATTTATCGGCGATATTAGCAATGTATACCTGAGCAGAAATTATTCTGGACTTATCTGAACCTAGCTCGTTTAAGTTTTTATCGATAGTTTCAAGTGCTAATCGCGTCTGTTCTTCAATTGGTAGCGATATATCCGAGGAGGTGGCAACCGTCCAGACTAGATCTTTGAATGCAGATGATTTGTTTCTGCCTATGTAAATCCCGCGTCGTCTTGCGATCATAAAACATTGCCCTTGAGCTATTGAAGTTTTTCTGGCCTGTCGTCTCTACTTGTTAGACGACCCTGATCAGCACTGCGTTATATTGATTCCAACTATGCCGTTATCCCTGACACCTATGCTCCGTTCCTGAAGCAACTACAGTCAGGTTACCGGATTCTTACGGTTCGTGACGGGTGGCATCATTTTCGAACATGTCCGTGCGCCCCGCCAATTGTAGGGCACGCACGTAGCGTCTGCCCCGACTTCAAGCGTTCAATCACTCCCTAAAAGGTAAAAAAGGCTCTAGTGTTTTATCCGGTTTTTACAATTTTAAAAAGGGAGTACGAAATAAAATCTATGGCACTGGCGGACGTTTGTATGTGGCGCACTTATTCATCCGCTCAACCAAGTATTTGCTGTAAATGAGAGCTTCTCCTTACCAAGCCCGCTATTGGAAATACTACACATGCCTAGACTCGCACATCATCGAGCAGCGGATTTTGTTAAAGCCTTCGCGCCCGTCTTAGAAGACTGCAAACGGGTCTTTGGTACAGAGACGGGCCAGGTCATCATGTTCCCATCGACCGGAACTGGTGTACGGAGCGATATCGGCGCCGTTCGCC
>TARA_R110002095_G_scaffold157911_1_pt1 | contig 10636 bp, 10 predicted proteins | sample TARA_R110002095 | Tara Oceans TARA_R110002095 (sample SAMEA4397255) | marine metagenome | biome: Polar Biome; feature: [SRF] surface water layer (ENVO:00010504); material: water (ENVO:00002006), including particulate matter (ENVO:01000060) such as... | depth 5 m | reverse complement strand
AATTCTCCGCTCCTGAGCGTAGCCCAGAATTTCTCGTACTTATTGGAGGCAGCGAATTCCGGATCCACAAATATCCTGTGATGCTTACCCTTTATCTCTTCAAGTGTGTAACCCATCGCCGAGAGGAAATTGGCATTTGCGTGAAGAATGGTCCCGTTTGCATCGAATTCGATGACGGCCTGTGACCTGTCGAGTGCCTCCAGAAGTGGATTTGAAGTCTCTTTCTTGAAAAGCATGGCAAGCGCCTTTTCTATGGGTTGATTGGAAAGTCCTTCTATATTTGCGATTATTAATTCTGATCCTTAAATATTGATTAATTATCTAATATATAAATATTTAAATAATGTATAAGGTTAATATTTTCAATAAAAGCAAATACTTATCAGTTTAATATTTATGCGAAAAAATTCTGAAATCCAAAAACAACCAAAAATAGAGCGTTGGAAAATGGCTTTTGAAGGCTTTTGACTAACGGTTCCATTGACCTAAATCAATGCTGTGACCAATGGATCGTATAGTGTCTTTTGTAATAAATTGTCCACATGGAGAGGAATATGTCGAATAAAAAGGAATCCCCCTCAAATGAAATGGATTTGTCGGGACTGGTCGTTCCCTTGGACATGGAAACATTATTCGGAATGAACCAGAAGATCTACAAAACAATGGTAGCCTGTAATGATGAGTGGATAAATTTCGGCCGTGCCCGCCTGAAGGAGGATCTTGATATCCCGCAGAAGTTGGCCGATTGCAAATGTCCTCAAGATGTTTTTGGTGTCTACGTCAACTTCTATCAACGGGCCGTGAAGCAATATGCAACTGAAGCCAGCAGCCTGACAAAAATCTGTTCGGAGCTGGCGACGGTCCAGCCGGAGGATGTAAAACAATCCGCAAAATGACTTTTTTCGAAGTTTTTATGTTTGGATCAGAAGTGACTATACACCGGCACCTCAAGGCAGCAGCGGGAATTTGGTACGGGTGCAATTTTCTGCAATAAAGTAACCATAGTCATTGTTTGCTTTGCCCCGCTTCGCATCTTCCTGTAAAAGAAGCGCAAATATCAATTTGAAGATGCACCCGAGGAAGCAGCGCCGCCCATGACCCGTCACCTGATTACTTCTGCCTTACCCTATATCAATGGCGTCAAGCATTTGGGAAATCTGATCGGCTCGATGCTGCCCTCCGATCTTTATGCCCGGTATCTGCGCGCCCGGGGGGAGGAAGTGCTGTTTATCTGCGCAACGGACGAGCATGGCACCCCGGCGGAGCTGGCGGCCCGTGAAAAAGGACAGGATGTGGCAGAATTCTGCGCCGAGCAGCATCAGGTGCAGGCCGATCTCGGAGCCAGATTTGACCTGTCTTTTGATTATTTTGGCCGATCCTCTTCCCAACAGAATAAAGAGCTGACCCAGCATTTCGGCCAGAAGCTGATTAACAATGGCTTTATCGAAGAACGGGTGACACGGCAAGTCTACTCGATCGACGATGAGCGGTTCCTGCCGGATCGCTATGTTGAGGGAACCTGTCCACATTGCGACTATGACAAGGCGCGCGGGGATCAGTGCGAGAACTGCACGCGCCTGCTGGATCCGACCGACCTCTTGAACCCGCGCTCGGCGGTCTCCGGCAGCACCAACCTTGAAATCCGAGAGAGCAAGCATCTTTTCCTGCTGCAATCGAAGCTCGCCGATGAAATCCGCGTCTGGGTCAACCGCCATCAGGACTGGCCCGTGCTGGTTTCCTCTATCGCCCTCAAATGGCTGGATGAGGGGCTGCATGACCGCGGCATCACTCGCGACCTGAACTGGGGCGTGCCCGTCGATCAGCCGGGCATGGAAGGCAAGGTCTATTACGTCTGGTTTGATGCGCCGATTGAATATATCGCGGCGACCAAAGAATGGGCAGACGAAGACCCGTCGAACCGCGACTGGAAAAGCTGGTGGTACGAGGCCGATGATGTGCGTTATGTGCAGGTGATGGCGAAGGATAACGTCCCTTTCCATACGGTGACGTTTCCGGGCACGATCCTTGGCAGTCGCGAACCCTGGAAGATGGTCGATTATATCAAGGGTTTCAACTGGTTGAATTATTACGGCGGGAAATTCTCGACGAGCCAGAAACGCGGGATTTTCATGTCCGACGCGATCGAACTGCTGCCGTCGGATTATTGGCGGTATTACCTTCTGGCGAATGCACCGGAGACGTCTGACGCGAGTTTTACCTGGGACGGTTTCGCCGGCACGGTCAACAAGGACCTGGCTGATATCCTTGGTAATTTTGTAAACCGGACGCTGAAATTCTGTTCCTCCAAATTCGGGGAGCAGCTTCCGGCAGGTGGGGAAATAGGGGCTGCGGAAAAGGCGCTCGCTGACGCGCTGCAGCAGCGGCTGACCGCCTATAACACTCATATGGGCGATCTGCAGATCCGAAAAGCCATGCAGGAGCTCAGGGCGATCTGGGCGCTTGGCAATGAGTATCTAACCGAGGCAGCCCCCTGGACGGTGTTCAAGACCGATCCGGACGCCGCCGCGGCAAGCCTGCGGACAGCGATCAACCTAATCCGGATTTTTGCAATTTTGAGCGCCCCAGTTATCCCGAATGCGGCTGCGAAGATGGCTTCAGCCCTCGGGATTACACTGTCTGGCACCGATTGGATCGAGGGCGATTTTCTGGAGGAGCTGCAGATACTTGAGGCCGGGCATGGTTTCGAGATTCCGGATGTGCTATTCCGCAAGATTTCCGACGATGAGGTCGCGGCCTGGGAAGAGCGGTTCGGTGGGTCGGAGTAGGGGCCGCGCGGTCCCGCACGCGTCTGATTTCACTGAATTTTACCCAATTTCACTCTAATTCTTAACCTGGCTTTAAGGGCTTTGGGATATTCTCTCACAAAGATTTGTGGAAGGATCGACCATGACGTTACGCGGACTTCTTAAACGTAAAGTTATCAGGGCCTTGGCGCAGGATACCAAAGCGACAACGGCGGTTGAGCTGGCGATGGTTGCGCCCGTTTTGATTATTGTTTTGGTCGGCATCATCGAGCTCAGCCTGGCGATGTTCATCAATACGGTTGTCGAGGGCAGCCTGAAGGACGCCTCGCGTCTTGGACTGACCGGCCAGATCCAGGAAGGATCAAGCAACACGCAGGCCCTTGTCGATATGCTCAACGAGGCGTCTCTCGGTTTGCTCGGCCTGACAACTGCTGATGTAACAACACTTGTCTATGAGAATTTTGCCTATGTCGGGCAGGGAGAGGAATATACGGACCTCAGCGGTGACGGCAGCTGGACACCCGGTCCCTATACTCATTCGGACGGTACGGTCTACCCCGATGGTGAGCCCTGGGTGGAGGTGAACGGTAACGGTATCTATGACGAGGATTTCGGTGTCGCCGGGATGGGTGCGCAGGGCGATATTGTCCTTTACACCGTTGAATATAACTGGAACTTCCTGAGTGGGCAGGTAATCCCGATCCTGGGTGGCATCATTCCTATGCGGGCCTCGATCGTTGTCCGCAATGAGCCTTACTAAAATGTCGCTTGTTTTTATGAGAGGCGGGAACAAGTCCCCGATTTGAGGTTAAAATGAGCCGTTTATTCATTTCATTTTCCGATAAGATTACTCACCATGTGCAGGAATTTATCCGCAATCATCGGGGGGTTGCGATGGTGGAGTTCGCTATGCTTCTGCCGCTTCTGATGCTGCTGACGGCGGGAAGTTTCGAAGTGGCCCGCTACGCCCTGATGACGCAGAAACTTGACCGGATTACCGCGACCCTCTCTGACTTGATTGCGCGATCCGGTAATGAAACGATTACGGAAACGGAAATCTCGAATATTATTGATTCCGCGCTCTTTATGGCCCAACCCTTCGATATCAGTGATGGAAGCGTTATTTTCCTGACCTCTGTTCAGGGCCGCGCGGGCGACGCGCCGGAAATACTCAGCCAGCGGGTTTCCGGCAACCTCACCGGCTATACCAGCGCCATCGGCAGCACAATCGGCGGGGACGCGACCCTGCCGACCGCGTTTCCGGATGCCGGTTCAGGCGAGACCCTGGCAGATGGGGAAACCCTCATCATTGCGGAAATTATCTATGATTACAGCCCCTATCTGACGGGCCGGATCGGCTTCTTTGGCGATATGGCGTTGCGCGCCCGCGCGTATTTCCGGCCCCGCTTTACCGATACCATTACATTCCCTGCGGCTCCCTGAGTCTGACCTTTCTCCCATGAGAGGCCGGCTTGCGGTTGACCTTGCCTGATGCGTGCAGGCAGGCGGGTATAAGCCTAATCTCTCGTCTCTCTTCTCCATATCTGAAAGTATCTGCAGGCTGTCAAAGTCATGTCTCTGGCCTCAGTCCGTATGTCTATATGGCCTGCCATATCGCGGCTATTTCTTACTGGACAGCATGGGGCGCCTATTCAGGCGGAACCGTCCGTTGGAACAAAACCATAATCATTGTCTGAGCCGGACTGCCAAGAAAAAGGGTGGGAAAGGAAAGCTTTCAGGAAGAAGCCATCATGTGCAGAGCAGACTGGTACCATAAAAAATGCGGCGCCCAGAAGAGGAACGCCGCATTTATTTGTTTTAGCTGCTGTATCCCGGTTACTTCGAGATACGCAGGTTACTCAGCTCTTCACCGATGGTGTTGAAGTTATCCTGTAACTCGTCCGCTGAAGTGGCAACAAAGGCATGCTTGGGAGATGTCGCACAATCACGCATCATGCTGGAGTTTCCGTCAACGAGCAGGACGGTGTAGACGATGATGCCTGCGGCCTTCATGGCAGTGCAGGTTGCCAGTACCTTGTCGTCCAGGATATCGGGATAGTTTGAATAGCTACTGCTGTTCAACGCATCCTGATCCAGGAACCCCCGATAGTCATAATAGATCGAGTTCGGGGTCTGGTCAAAGAGCTCAGCACGGGCAAAAGCATGATAGATATCATAGGCACTGCTGTTGGTACCGAGTGTATTCAAGCCGTCTGTCATCAGGATGACAACTTTGTCCATATGGACTTCATCATACTCAAGCGGCAGAGCCGTATAGGGCACGTTCGGCGTGACTTTTGTGTTTGTCGGCAGGTTCAGCGTGGACGATCCGTGCCAGAATCCTCTCCAGCGGGGAGAAATCGCGCGCCATCCCCAGGTCATGCCGATATTAACGGCCGTTCCGCCATCATGATCCATACCGTCAATATGTGTTTTGATGGTGCTTTTCTCAGCCGTAAGCGGCAAAACCTTGGATGTGGGGCAGTATTTGTTCGGGCCGCGAGTGGAACTAATAGAGTAATAGTTGCCGCCACTATATCTCTTCCAGTCATTCGCCATTACCGAGGCATCGTCTTCAAAGTCGTTGTCCGAATTACGATGATAGTCGTTCCAGAAATAAGGGACGAAGTCGTTTGCGGGCGGATCATCTGAGATGTCAACCGTACCACCAAGGAGGTTATCCCGCATCTCGACACAACCTTCCCAGCCATAAACCGTGTCATTGGAGCCATTGCCGGTGACATCCCGACCGAGGGCTGTGTTGGAAGAATCCTGTGTAAAGATACTGTTTGAATTACTCGTCAAGTTGGTTATGTAATAATTTTTAAGCCACTCGATATTTTGCGGGCCGACATTTACGGCCATTGTGTAGGGAACAATACCGACCCAGAGCTTTTCCCGCGTTTCATCATTCCCATATAACGTGTCGATCAGTCCCTTCGCGGATGTTTTTAAAACTCCGAGACGGTCACTGCTGCCAAGCGACTTATCCATAGACCCGGTATTATCGAGAACCAGCACAAGTTCCATACCACGGTTCTGCCGCTTGATTTCCGTCGCGGCACCGAGAGTAAGGGACGGTTGCCCAAGCACATTCATAAAGGTCGTATTCATGTTTGCGTCGACATTCAGCGTGATATTCTCACGCGTGGCATCCCAGGTGACCGTGGTGGCATCCATCGTAATCGGATCGGTGCCCATAAAGCCGGAGGGGAAGTTCGCATCGAAATACTTCTGCGCATCCGCATAGATTTCGGCGTCGGTCGGCGCGAAGATATTGCGTCCGACGGCAAGGCCTGCCGCATCCAGCGCCGTCGAGAGCTTTGATTTCAGGACATAAGCGCGGCCAAGATCGATTGATAGGCCGACAGCGCCAAAAATGGGAATCGCCAGGAATGCGATAATAACAGCGGACACTCCGCGGTTATCTTTGATGAAACCAGAGGCAATCCGGCGTAGTGAACCAAAAATAGTCTTCTTGTTCATGCTGACACCATGCAATTCAAAATTAAATTTTACTAAGCACAGCATCAGATAAAATTTTTAACAATTCATTAAAAACTAAAATCCATTTCAGTAAAATTGTACTAATTAAGACAATTAACTGGGGCGTAACTCTATATATGTGTATTTTATAATCTCATATAGAAATAAAAATACATTTCTAAGTAATTATTTGAGTATGATTAAGTAAAAATAAAAGTATGAATACTGATTTAATAAAAATTTACGTATTTTATACTATTTTTGAGCACTAAAAAAAATCGACACTTTAACTATTGATTAATGATTTGAGGTTTAAATGCTGATCAAGGCGCGAGGCAAGACGAACTTGGGAAGCGCTTTAAACCTTAAGGGGCTTTTCAGGTTGCGGGGTAAACGCGGGCTAAAAAGTCTGACTACCAATGGGTCTTGAAAACCCGGCGGATTGAAAGCCAAGTTTTGTTTAGTGTCAGGATAAAATCCTGAATTTTAGGAGACTCACTATGATTAAAGTAATCCGTTCTTTTGTAACAGACGAGTCTGGTGCTACGGCTATTGAATATGGCCTGATTGCCGCCCTCGTCGCTCTCGTTGGTGTTGTTGCGTTCACTGCAGTTGGTGATACAATCTTTGACGCCTTTGATGAAATTGCACTTCAGTTGTGTGAAGGTGCTGGTGGTGTATACACCGCTTCCACTTCATCTGTAGCTGGCAGCTGCGCTATCCCGTAATCCAGCTGTTTGACATTGGAGGTAACGTTTATTACGAACGACGTTACCTCCACTCTTTCAAAACAATATAATTACAGTTTCCAAAAAGCAGTAAGTGAATATGGAGGTTGCGATGATCAAGATTGGTACGTTTTTCGCCGATGAGTCAGGGGCAACAGCTATTGAATATGGACTTATTGCCTCTCTTGTCTCTCTCGTAGGTATCGTTGCCTTCACGGCGTTGGGGGACACGGTTCTTGTCGCCTTTACCGATATTTCCAAAGATTTCTGCGTCGCAATTGGCGGCACATTCAGTCTGACCGCAGATGGTGCCGACAGCTGCACCTGAGTAGCAAATTCCTTCTTTCGAGCCTGAACTTCCACTATAGTTAACGGCATTTTGAACGCATTGCTAGTCTGCAATATTACCTCAAATTTTCGGCATATTTTGCCAGTATTTTTCCGACGTGATTTTAGCGTAAATCCCTTTAAATTCCTCAAAATTTCGCACGTAAAGCCTGACAAATTTAACCTGAAATTAAGGTCTTTGGGTCTAGGCTCATTAATTATTGAAACATAATGGAATTAGCACCATGGCGCGAAAAATTATTCTAATCGTTTTTGCATTGCTGATCACCGGGTCTACGGTCTGGTTTGTTCGCAACTGGGCAGGCCAGCAGCAGGCAACAGTAATGGAAACCGCCGATGTTGAAGTGCAACGGGTGGAATCTAATGTTAAGATCCTTGTTGCGGCCACAGATTTGCCGGCCGGCACCCTGGTACAGGAACAGCATCTGACATGGCAGTCCTGGCCGGAAGATGACAGCAATAGCATCGAGGATGTTTATATTGTCGAAAATGTCCGTCCACTTGAAGATTTTATCGGAACAGTTGTTCGCCAGGGAATCGTCACGGGGGAGCCTATTACGGATGCCCGCATGGTTAAACCCGGGCAAAGCGGATTTCTTGCCGCCGTCCTCAACCCCGGTAAACGCGCCGTCTCTATTCCACTTGACATGACCTCTGGCATTGCCGGTTTTGTCTTTCCGGGCGATCGGGTGGATGTCATTCTCGTTCACTCTATTAAGGAATCAGAACTGGAAGAAGATACAGGAACTTCACGCAGAGCGAGTGAAACCATTCTGACTGATGTCCGCGTGGTTGCCATGGATCAGTCTACCAATGATCAGCTGCAGGAAGCCTCAATTCGCCGCGTCGCAACCTTGGAAGTTTCGCCCAAGGGCGCAGAAATTGTTGCAGTTGCAACCGAGCTAGGTCGCCTTACCCTATCACTTCGAAGCATTGCCCGTGTCGAGGATAGCGAGAGAAGCAAGGACGGCACTGTTGCCTTCAAGGCTGAACGGGGCCGGGGACATACCTGGGATAGCGAGGCGAGCCGCCTGATTACCGGGGGAACGCCGCGTACGGGTATTCCCACAACAGTCATCAATGTCGTACGTGCTGGCGAAGCCAAGCAACAGTTGTTCGACTAAGGAGTAGTTTCGATGTTGACAAGACTTTTTACACCATTGGCCGCGTTAGGGCTGGGATTCCTGTTGGCCTTCGGAGCATCGGGAACGATCCAGGCGGCGCAGGTGATCAATTCCAAGGGTGATATTCTTGCCCTGACCCTGAACTCAGGCAAGCTGGTGCAGCTCGATCAACCCGCAACATCGGTTTTTGTCGGAAACCCGGAACTTGCAGATGTGCAGATCCAGTCGCCGACGATTATCTATGTCTTTGGCAAGGGCACGGGCAGCACTAATCTTTTCGCGCTCGACAGCCAGGGCCGCGTGCTGCTTAACTCTCCGGTCTCGATCACCCATGATGTGACCTCCCTGAATGAATCCTTGCAGGAAATCAGTCCGAACGGCGGACTGAAGGCACGCTCGACCCCGACAGGCATCATGCTGACAGGACGGGTGAAATCAGCGGCGAGGGCAGAGGATGCCCGCCGGATGGCGGAACTATATCTCAATGGAGGAACTGTCTTTAACCGGATTGAGGTCGCGGGCGCCATGCAGGTTAACCTCAGGGTGCGTGTTGCGGAAGTTTCCCGTTCGGTCACCAAACAGTTCGGTGTCAACTGGGAAGTCTTCGGGCGGATCGGTGATGGCTTTCTCGGGCTTGCAACGCCAACGGATATCGTGACGGATGCGACGACGGGGGCAATAACCCGCCTCGGCCAAGGCACAAACTTTCTGTCCGGCTATAGCGACGATAATGTTGATATCCTGAACGTAATTGATGCCCTGGATGAAGAAGGGTTGTTGACCATCCTTGCGGAGCCAAATCTGACGGCCCTGTCAGGTGAAACGGCGCAGTTCCTGGCCGGCGGCGAATTTCCCATACCGGTCCCGCAGGAAGACGGCGCGATTACGGTTGAATATAAACCGTTTGGTGTGTCGCTTGCATTCAAGCCAACCATTGTCGACGATAACCTGATCAATTTACAGGTGCGTCCGGAAGTCAGTCAGCTGTCATCCAACTCCGCCATTAATGTCGGTGGTTCTTTTATCCAGTCGCTTCTGACCCGACGGGCGGAGACAACGGTTGAACTTGCCAGCGGTCAGAGCTTTGCCATTGGCGGCCTGTTAAGTAATGACGGTGATAACAACATCTCGAAAACACCATTCCTCGGGGATATCCCGATATTAGGCGCGCTTTTTCGCTCTTCCTCCTTCCAGCGGAATGAGACTGAGCTGCTGATTATCGTGACGCCATATCTGGTGAAACCGAGCAATTCACGCATTGCCGAGCCTACAGATGGCTATATTCCGCCGAACGACAAGGATCTTTATGTCGGTGCGCGAAATTTCCGTCCGACCCTGGGCGATGCCGCCCCGGAAAAAGATGGTCGTGATGTTGCGGCAACGATGCAAGCGGAAGACGTCAAACTTGTTGGCCCCGCCGGCTTTATCCTGGAGTAGATCTTATGAAACAGACATATCTTAAGAAAACGGCAACGCTGGCCGGACTGATGGGGTTGCTCCTGATAGCGGCGGGCTGTACATCGCCGGAGGGGTTGTTCGGCGCGATTGATGAAACTGCGAGCCCGGAGAAGGCAAAGCTGGAGAAAAAGATCTCTGTGAGCGAGCTGACCTCGACGGTAATCGTTGAATTCGAATCGGGCCGTTCCGGGCTTGCCGACATTGAAAAAGGCAAGCTGCTTGGCTTTATCGAGGCCCAGCGCCTGAATTTTGGCGAAGCGGTTGAAGTCGAATTGCCGACATTTGAAGGCAGTAACGGTTTGAACGAACAGCGCTTCGTGCAAGTTGCGGAATTCCTGCAGGATCGCGGCTTTAATGTGGCCCCGCGGGTGACCCGTGAAAATGCCCCTGATTCGCTGCGCGTATATTTCGTGCAATATGTTGCGACGGTTGATCCAAACTGCCGGAAGGGCTGGTACAAGCCCGAAGGCATTGGCTATGAAAACCTGCCGCTTCCTTATATGGGCTGCGCCAACGCTGACGCTCTTGCAGGCATGGTAGCAAACCCCAAGGATCTGGTCGCACCGGCGAATTCCGACGCAATGATTGGCGAACGCGCGGCGCGCCCGGTGGAAGTTTACCGTAAGGGCGCAGGATCATCGGCTGCGCCTGCTGCGGGCGGCGGGCAATAAGGGAGTCTGAGGAAATGGCTAAATCATCATCTTTAAGCACGCTTTTCGGTAATGCG
>TARA_R110002095_G_scaffold178474_1_pt1 | contig 10641 bp, 10 predicted proteins | sample TARA_R110002095 | Tara Oceans TARA_R110002095 (sample SAMEA4397255) | marine metagenome | biome: Polar Biome; feature: [SRF] surface water layer (ENVO:00010504); material: water (ENVO:00002006), including particulate matter (ENVO:01000060) such as... | depth 5 m | reverse complement strand
GTCAACCTCGGTTGGCGGACAGCACTTGCCGACCGCCAACTGGACAGCTACCGCTCAACCGACCTGCTGCTTGAAGCGCTGACGCCAGGCGTGCAGCAGCGGCTCGGTGTAACCGCTCGGCTGCTCGCGCCCCTTGAACACCAGGTCGCAAGCCGCCTGAAACGCCGCCGAGCCAGCATAGTCAGCCGCCATAGGACGGTAGGCCGGATCGCCAGCGTTCTGCTGATCGACCACCTTCGCCATGCGCTCGAGCGTCTCGCGAACTTGCGCCTCGTCGACCACGCCGTGACGCAGCCAGTTAGCCAGGTGCTGGCTGGAGATACGCAGCGTGGCGCGGTCTTCCATCAGGCCGACGTCATGAATGTCCGGCACCTTGGAGCAACCAACGCCCTGCTCTACCCAACGCACCACGTAGCCGAGGATGCCCTGGCAGTTGTTATCCAGCTCCTGCTGGATCTCTGCCGCCGACCAGTTGCGCTCCGGCGCGACCGGAATGGTCAGCAGATCATTGGTCAGCTTGTCGCGCTCGGCGGCGAGATCGATTTTTTCCAGCTCGGCCTGAACGGCCTGCACGTCGACCTGGTGGTAGTGCAGCGCGTGTAGCGTGGCGCCGGTCGGCGACGGTACCCAGGCGGTGTTGGCGCCGGCCTTGGGATGAGCAATCTTCTGCTCGAGCATGGCGGCCATCAGGTCCGGCATGGCCCACATGCCCTTGCCGATCTGAGCCTTGCCACGCAGGCCGCAGTTCAGGCCGACCAGCACGTTGTTGCGCTCGTAGGCCTGGATCCAGGCAGTGCTCTTCATGTCGCCCTTACGCAGCACCGCGCCGGCTTCCATGATGCTGTGCATCTCATCGCCGGTGCGGTCGAGGAAACCGGTGTTGATGAAGGCCACGCGGTTCTTCGCCGCGCCGATGCAGGCCTTGAGGTTAATGCTGGTGCGGCGCTCCTCATCCATGATGCCGACCTTCAGCGTGTGACGCGGCAGGCCGATCAGGTCTTCGACGCGACCGAACAGCTCGTCGGTAAAGGCCACTTCGGCCGGGCCGTGCATCTTCGGCTTGACGATGTACATCGAGCCGGTGCGCGAGTTGCCCTTGCGCTGCTGGTCATGCTTGGCGATCAGGCTGGTGACCACGCCGTCCATGATCCCTTCGGGAATCTCGTGACCTTCGCCGTCGATAATCGCCGGGTTGGTCATCAGGTGGCCAACGTTGCGGATGAACAACAGCGAGCGGCCGTGCAGCTTCAGGCTGGAGCCGTCGGCCGCGGTGTATTCGCGATCCTCGTTGAGACGGCGGGTGATGCGCTTGCCGCCCTTTTCCAGGTCTTCGACCAGATCGCCTTTCATCAGGCCCAGCCAGTTGCGGTAGACCAGCACCTTGTCGTCGGCATCGACCGCGGCGGTGGAGTCCTCGCAGTCCATGATGGTGGTGACGGCGGCTTCGACCAGCAGATCCTTGACGCCGGCGGCATCGGTCTGGCCGATGGGGCTGTTCGGGTCGATCTGGATCTCGACGTGCAGGCCGTTGTTCTTCAGCAGGATCGCGGTCGGTTCGACGGCCTCGCCCTGATAGCCGACGAACTTTTCGGGCTGCTTCAGCCCGGTGACGCTGCCGTTTTCCAGGGTGACCTTGAGCCCGCCGTCCTGCACGCGGTAGCTGACCGACTCGGCATGGCTGCCTTCAGCCAGCGGCGCGGCCTGATCGAGGAAGTTGCGCGCAAAGGCGATGACCTTGGCGCCGCGCACTTCGTTGTAGCCCGGCCCCTTCTGCGCGCCGTTCTCCTCGCTGATGGCGTCGGTGCCGTAGAGCGCGTCATACAGCGAGCCCCAGCGGGCGTTGGCGGCGTTCAGCGCATAACGCGCATTGCCAATGGGTACGACCAGCTGCGGGCCGGCCTGGGTGGCGATCTCGCTGTCGACATTGCTGGTGCTGATCTTCACCTCGCCCGGCTCGGGCTGCAGGTAGCCGATGGACTCGAGGAAGCTGCGGTAAGCCGGCATGTCGCTGATCGGGCCGGGGTTACTGCGGTGCCAGTTGTCCAGCTCGACCTGAAGGCGGTCGCGCTCGGCCAGCAGGGCGCGGTTCTTCGGTGCCAGGTCATGAACCAGCTCGTCAAAGCCTTTCCAGAAGGCGGCTGCTTCGACGCCGGTGCCCGGCAGAACTTCGTCTTCGATGAAGCGTTGCAGGTTGGCTGCCACTTGCAGGCGGCCCAGGGTTACACGCTCGGTCATGTTGTTCTCCTATCCCGAATCAGTTGGCGACAGCGGCAACGCCGGCCTTTGCGACCTGTGCATCCTGAGCGGCGGTCACGCCAGACACGCCGACCGAACCGATCACCTGGCCCTCGACGATCACCGGCACGCCGCCTTCCAGCGAGCAAACCACCGGAGCGGACAGGAACGCATTGCGCCCGCCGTTGACCATGTCCTCATAGCCCTTGGTTTCGCGACGGCCTACCGCAGCGCTGCGCGCCTTTTCGGTGGCGATGTAGGAGGCGATCGGCGCGCAGCCGTCCAGACGTTCCAGTGCCAGCGGATGGCCGCCGTCGTCAGCGACCACGATGGTCACGGCCCAGCCGTTGTTCTGCGCTTCGCTGCGCGCTGCGGCCAGGATGGCGGTCACTTCGGTCTGGGTCAGCATGGCTTTGGTTTTCATGTTCTCTCCTGTCGATCGATTCGATGTGCGTCACGGCGCGTTTGGGTTTGGGGTTAGTGCATCGCCTCTTCGACGATCTCGATCCAATGCCGCACCGGGGTCCGCCCGGCGCCGTCGAGGTGCGTCTGGCAACCGATGTTGGCGGTGACGATGACTTCCGGTTTGCCGCTTTCCAGCGCGTTGAGCTTGTTGTCGCGCAGCTGGTGAGAAATCTCCGGCTGGGTGATCGAGTAGCTGCCCGCCGAGCCGCAGCACAGATGCGCGTCGGGCACCGCGGTGAGGTGGAAGCCGAGGCGGGTGAGCACGTCTTCGACTGCGCCGCCGAGCTTCTGTGCGTGCTGCAGCGTGCAGGGGCAATGAAAGGCCATGCGCTTGTCGGTCTCGACCTTCAGCCGCTCCAGTTCGGCGCTGCGCATCACTTCCACCAGATCCTTGGTCAAGGCACTGACCCGGGCGGCCTTGGTCGCATAGGTCGGGTCGTTTCGCAGCAGATGGCCGTAGTCCTTGATGAAGGCCCCGCAACCGCTGGCGGTCTGCACGATGGCTTCGGCGCCGCCTTCGATGGCTGGCCACCAGGCGTCGATGTTGCGACGGGCGCGGTCGAGACCTGCTTCCTGGGCATTGAGGTGATAGTCCACCGCGCCGCAGCAGCCCGCTTCACGCGCGGTTATCACGCTGATGCCCAGGCGATCGAGTACCCGCGCCGTGGCGGCGTTGGTGTTGGGCGACAGGCTTGGCTGCACGCAGCCTTCGAGAATCAGCACGCGACGCGCATGCACGGTCTGCGGCCGCTGTTTGGCCGGGGTGACCTGGCGCGGCATGTGTGCCTTGAGTGTCGCCGGCATCAGCGGACGCAGCGTATTGCCGGCGCCTAGCAGGGCCTTGAACAGGCCCGGGCGTGGAATCACCGTGCGCAGGCCGGTGCGCAGCAGGCGCTCGCTCGTCGAGCGCGGCACCTGCTGTTCCATGAAGTCGCGGCCGATATCCAGCAGGTTGTGGTACTGCACGCCGGAGGGGCAGGTGGTTTCGCAGTTGCGGCAGGTCAGGCAGCGGTCCAGGTGGGTCTGGGTGGCCTCGGTGACTTCACCGCCCTCGAACATCTGCTTCATCAGGTAGATGCGCCCACGCGGCCCATCGAGCTCGTCGCCAAGCAGCTGATAGGTCGGACAGGTGGCGTTGCAGAAGCCGCAGTGCACGCAGGAGCGCAGGATGCTTTCGGCTTCCTCGGCACGGGGCAGTTTCTTCGCGGCTTCGCTGAGATTCGTTTGCATGGTTAGAACTAGACCTCGGAATACATGCGGCCGGGGTTGAAGATCCCCTGCGGGTCGAGCGCCGCCTTCAACTGGCGGTGATAGCGCAATAGCGGTTCGGCCAGCGGCTGGAACGGGTTCGCCGCTGCGCCAGCGGTAAAGCAGGTGGCATGACCGCCCACTTCGCTGACGACGGCGCGGATGGCCTCTGCATCGGCATCAGACTTGAGCCAGCGCTGGGCGCCGGCCCAGTCGATCAGCTGTTCGCCCGGCAGGGCCAGCTCACCGGTATTGGTTGGCAGCGACAGTCGCCACAAAGAACGCGCATCACTGAAGAAGCCCAGGCGCTGTTCGCGTAGCTGGTTCCAATAATCGGCATCCAGCGTCTCGCCACCGATCCGGTCGCAAGCAGCATTGACCGAACCTTCTCCACCTTCGAGGCGCAGGTGCAGGGCCTGGCCGTCATGGCTCGCCGCAGTGATCGGCACCGGCTGCTGGCCCCATTCGGCCAGTTTCAGCAGCGCGCGATCGACCGGCATTTCTACCCGCAGGCTGCGCGACAGGCGCGGTTTGGGCAGCACTTTCAGCGAGACTTCGGTGAGCAGGCCAAGGCAACCAAAGCTGCCGGCCATCAGGCGCGACAGGTCGTAACCGGCCACGTTCTTCATCACCTCACCACCGAAACGCAGGTGCTTGCCGTGCCCGGTAATGACCCGCGAGCCCAGCACGAAGTCGCGCACCGAGCCGGACCATGGCCGCCGCGGGCCGGACAGACCGGTTGCGATCATCCCGCCGACGGTGGCGCCTTCGCCCAGGTGCGGCGGTTCGCACGGCAACATCTGGTTGGCCTCGTCGAGCGCGGCCTCCAGTTCGGCCAGCGGCGTGCCGGCACGAACGCTGATCACCAGTTCGGTCGGATCGTAGGTCACGATGCCGCGATGGGCGCGGGTATCAAGCGGCGTGCCCTGGACTTCGCGACCGAGAAACGCCTTGCTGCCGCCACCGTGAATACGCAGCGGGGTGTTGCTGGCCAACGCCTGGTTGACCTGATCGAGCAGCTGCCCGCTGTCGTCGAAGGAAACCGTCATCAGAAGCGCTCCAGTTCAGGGAAGGGCAACTGCCCGCCGTGGACGTGCATACCGCCAAATTCTGCGCAGCGGTGCAGCGTCGGGATGTTCTTGCCGGGGTTGAGCAGACCGCTGGGGTCGAAGGCCGCCTTTACCGCGTGGAACAGCGTCAGCTCGTCTGCGTTGAACTGCGAACACATCTGATTGATCTTTTCGCGACCGACGCCGTGCTCGCCGGTGATCGAGCCACCCACCTTCACGCACAGCTCGAGAATCTTGCCGCCCAGCGCCTCGGCGCGCTCCAGCTCACCTTCGGTGTTGGCATCGAAGAGGATCAGCGGGTGCATGTTGCCGTCCCCTGCGTGGAACACGTTGGCCACGCGCAGTCCGTATTCGTCGGACAAGTCGCTGATGCCCTTGAGCACGCCCGGCAGCTCGCGGCGCGGGATGGTGCCATCCATACAGTAGTAGTCCGGCGAGATGCGCCCAACCGCCGGGAAGGCGTTCTTGCGTCCAGCCCAGAACTTGACGCGCTCGGCCTCGTCCTTGGCCAGCCGAACTTCGGTGGCGCCAGCCAGCTTGAGCACTTCGCCCACGCGGGCACAGTCGTCGTGCACATCGGCTTCGACACCGTCCAGTTCGCAGAGCAGGATCGCCTCGGCGTCCACGGGGTAGCCGGCACGGATAAAGTCTTCGGCAGCGCGAATCGACAGGTTGTCCATCATCTCCAGCCCGCCGGGAATGATGCCCGCGGCGATGATGTCGCCCACCGCGCGACCGGCCTTCTCGACTGAGTCGAACGCCGCCAGCAGCACCTTGGCCACCTGCGGTTTGGGCAGCAGTTTGACCGTCACTTCAGTGACAATGCCAAGCATCCCTTCGGAGCCGGTGAACAGCGCCAGCAGGTCGAAGCCCGGCGAATCCAGCGCGTCGGAGCCGAGCACCATGCGCTCGCCCTCAACGGTGAGGATGTCCACCTTCAGCAGGTTATGCACGGTCAGGCCGTATTTCAGGCAGTGCACGCCGCCGGCGTTCTCGGCGACGTTGCCGCCAATGGAACAAGCAATCTGCGAAGACGGATCGGGGGCGTAATACAGCTCATAGGGCGCCGCTGCCTGGGAGATCGCCAGGTTGCGCACGCCGGGCTGGACGCGAGCGAAGCGACCGGCCGGGTCGATCTCGAGAATCTTGTTGAAGCGCGCCATGACCAGCAGGATGCCCTGCTCCAGCGGCAGCGCGCCGCCGGAGAGCCCAGTGCCGGCGCCACGTGCCACCACCGGCACGCCACGCTTGTGGGCAATCTTCAGCAGGGTTTCGACCTGCTCCACGCGCTCGGGCAATACCACCAGCATCGGCGTGGTGCGGTAGGCCGACAGGCCATCGCACTCGTAGGGTTTGAGGTCTTCGCCGCGATGGAGGATGTCCATGCCGGGCAGTTGCGCCTGCAATTCGGCCAGCAGCGCCGCCTTGTCGACCTTGGGCAGCTCACCGTCGACACGTTCGTCGTAGAGGATATTCATGGCAGTCAGGCTCTTCATTCGTTCACCGTCAGCACGGCCAGCTGCGGTGGTTTGACGCATCATTAGCCCGACAGCCCCTCATCGTCTATCTCGAAAACCACTGGTCCTACCAGTTTCTTTCAGCAACCTTTCAAGCGATACAGCCAGCAGCCCCATATATTAAGGGCTGATGCATCTACAGCGCTCGGTGAGATAGACTTCCGCCAAGCTGGTCCTACCAGTTACGGAGGCGAAACATGTTGATCGAGAATACCGAGCGTCGCCAGCTGGCGGACGTGGTGGCCGAGCGTATCGAGCGGCTTATCGTCGACGGTGTGCTCAAGGTGGGCCAAACGCTGCCGTCGGAACGTCGCTTGTGCGAAAAACTCGGCATCTCGCGTTCGGCCCTGCGCGAAGGGCTGCGCGTACTGCGCGGTCGCGGCATTATCGAAACGTCCCAGGGGCGCGGCTCTCAGGTCGCCAAGCTGTCCGGCGAACAGGACGCCAGCCCGCTGATGCACCTGTTCAATTCGCAGCCGCGCACCCTGTACGATTTGCTCGAAGTCCGTGCCCTGCTCGAAGGCGAATCGGCGCGACTGGCCGCGTTGCGCGGCACCGATGCCGACTTCGTTCTGTTGCGTCGCCGCTATGAAGAGATGCTCGCCGCGCACACCGCCGAGGAGGCCGACCCGCGCGAGCATGCGCGCCTCGACCACGCCTTTCACCTGGCGGTCAGCGAGGCCTCGCATAACCCGGTACTGGTGCACACCCTGCAGTCGTTGACCGACCTGATGCTCTCCACCGTGTTTGCCTCGGTGAACAACCTCTATCACCGGCCGATGCAGAAGCGGCAGATCGATCGTCAGCACTCTCGCCTGTTCCACGCCATCACCGAGCGCCTGCCCGATCAGGCCCAGCGCGCGGCGCGCGATCACATCCACAGCATTCGCGACAACCTCAAGGAGATCGAGCAGGAGGAGCAGCGGCTGGTGCGCGCGACCATGCGCCTGGAGGGATGGGCGTAATCGCTGCTCTCCAACAACGCAGAGGATCAGTACCCCTTCTCGATCCGTCTGGCATGGCTGTTTGCGTCATGCCTCGCCGCCTGACAGCCGGCAACCCAGATAGACCGCTCTGTCAGCCGGTCGAGCCAAACCGAACAATACGCTGAACTGTAAAAGCCACACCCTGTCGACTTTAGTAAGCGCGGACGAACCGTTGCCTCGGCGGCGCATAGGCGTTGCTGTCTTGGGGAACCCGCGTCATTGCTAGCCATTCGGAGGACGTTTGCATGAACAAATCAACCAAATTAGCCGTCGGCGGCAGTCTCTTGGCACTCATGCTGGGCGTAGGCGGTTGCACCATCGAAAAGGAAGAGTCCGGCCAGTTGCCCGACGTTGATGTTCAAGGCGGCAACATGCCCGAGTATGACGTCAAAGACGCGGACGTGGATGTTGGAATCAAGGAGCGGTCCGTGCCGCTTCCAAATGTCGACGTCGAAACCGAGCGCTAGCACCTGAAGCCCCGAGCATAGCGCCCTTACAAAGGAGGAACCGTGCGAAACAGTCACTGCTTGTCTCGCCAGCCGCAGCAGTCAGGCGCGCTGAGGGCCACCCCGTGATTGCCCAGCAGAACCCCGACCATGACCTGTGAGGAACGAACAATGAACGCATTGAATAAGAAGCCACTAGCACTCGCCACTGCCCTGATGGCCGCCAGCCTGGCGCTGCCCGCCGCCGCTCAAGAGACGCAAAAGAGCATGCAGACTCAGCAGGCAGGCGCCTCCATTCGAGTTGGCCATAATGTCGTTGATGCCGTTGACGATGTGCGCGAAAACGTTGCCGACCTGATCGGTTCGCTGCGCCATTCCGGTGTCTCCATGGGCGTAGCCAACTGGCAGCAGAGCGACTCCCAGCTGGACAAGATGGAGCAAAAGCTCAATCAGCAGATGGAGCATCGCCTGGACGAGAAAGCCGAGCGTACTGACGACGATTGGTCGACCTGGATCACGGGTGATGACTACAAGGTCAGCGTGACCCAGCAGGTCAACGAGCTTGCCAGCAATCTCGATGAAGTGGCCAAAATGCTTGGCGGGGCGAAAAGCCAGAAAATGCAGGAAATCGACAGCGCCGACGTGGCGAATCAGGTCGATGACTTGCAGGAAACCGTCGAGGATCTTGTTCAGGCGCTGGAACGTATGGATGGCATGACCGTCAACAAGCCTAACCTTCAGAAAGCTCAGCAGCGTCTGGACGTGATGGAGAAGGAACTGGATCGCCAGACCGAGATGGCTGAAGAAGAGTGGCGCCCATACGCCATGGGTGATCAGTTCACGCCAGGCGTTCAGAAAAACATCACCGAGCTTGCGCAAATCCTGCGGAGCCTGTTCCAGCAGAGCTAACCCGGTCCCAAGGACTCGGTTCGCACCAGGCCCCGCCTGCGGCACAGGTCGCAAGGCGGGGCTCGCGCCACCCGTGAACTGCGACATGCGCTCAAACCGCGACACTGCAGATAACAGCGCGTATTTTTCCGCTGCCCCCTCATCTCACCGCGTTAAGCGCTGGCCGTCTCAAGGCAAACCCTACGCCTTGAAGCCGCTTGACAGCCCCCATGCTAGACTCGCCGCTTCTTTCTGCTGCCCGTTATCGCCCGTGCCCGATTCTCAAGCCTGGCTGCCTGCCGACCATCTTTCCGCCCCGCCCGCCCCTGATCTGCACGACTGGCTTTACGTCGACCGGGGATCGCTCACCCATCGCCTGACCGACCTCGCCAACGGTGCCTTCAGCGTCGAACCGCTGAATGAAGGTTGGCAGGTCATGCGCGCCGATGAGTGCGCCGCATTAGACGTGGCTGAGGGCAGTGAGGGCTGGGTGCGCGAGGTCTACCTGCGCGGCCACCACGAGCCCTGGGTATTCGCCCGCAGTGTCGCCGCCCGCCACGCGCTGGAACGTTCCGGGCTGGACCTGCCACACCTGGGCAGCCGCTCACTCGGCGAATTGCTGTTCAGTGATCCGGCGTTCAGCCGCGGACCGCTGCAAGCCCGCCGCTATCCGGCTGCCTGGTTGCCGCAGGATGTGCGCCAGTCCCAGCTGTGGGCCCGCCGCTCCTGTTTCAGTCAGGGCGACCTGCGTGTGCTGGTCGCTGAAGTGTTTCTGCCGGCCCTGTGGCAGGCCGCACGGATCGCGACCTGAACCCGGCACACACTGCCCCGCAACCGCCTCACCGATCGGAGCCCCGCTGATGTATCAAAAGCTTCTGCAATCGAGCAATCGCCTTCATCCGCGCGCCTGGGACTTTATCCAGCTGATGCGACTGGATCGCCCGATTGGAACCTACCTGCTGCTGTGGCCCACGCTCTGGGCGCTGTGGATCGCTGGCGAGGGCTCGCCCAGCGCGAAGAACATCGTGATCTTCGTACTCGGCGTCATCCTCATGCGCGCCGCCGGATGCGTGATCAATGACTTCGCCGACCGCAACCTGGACGGACACGTCAGCCGCACCAAGGGCCGTCCGCTGGCGACGGGCAGGGTCACCTCGAAGGAAGCCTGGATCCTGTTTGCCGTTCTCGTCGCACTGAGTTTCGGCCTGGTTCTGCTGACCAATACAGCGACCATCTTCCTGTCTTTCGGCGCGCTCGGTGTGGCGTCGCTCTACCCCTTCATGAAGCGCTACACCTACTACCCGCAGGTCGTGCTCGGCGCAGCTTTTTCCTGGGGCATGCTGATGGCGTTTACGGCTGAGCGAGGCGAGCTGCCACCGGAAGCCTGGTTACTGTTCATCGCCAACGTGTTGTGGACAGTGGGCTACGACACCTACTACGCCATGGCCGACCGCGAGGACGACCTGAAGATCGGCATCAAATCCACCGCAATCCTCTTTGGCGAAGCTGATCGGGTCATCATTGCCACGCTGCAGGGCCTCGCCCTGTTCTGCCTGATCCTTGCCGGGCTACGCTTCGAGCTCGGGCAGTGGTTTCACCTTGGGCTGACCATCGCCGCGGCCTGTTTCGCCTGGGAGTTCTGGAAAACACGCTCGCGCAAGCCACAGGTCTGCTTCCAGGCTTTTCTGCACAACCATTGGGCGGGGCTGGCGATTCTTGTGGGGATCATGCTCGACTACGCGACGAGAGCGGCCTAGCCGCCGCAAGACGCAGCCTGACCGAAGAC
>TARA_R110002095_G_scaffold155312_3_pt1 | contig 10655 bp, 10 predicted proteins | sample TARA_R110002095 | Tara Oceans TARA_R110002095 (sample SAMEA4397255) | marine metagenome | biome: Polar Biome; feature: [SRF] surface water layer (ENVO:00010504); material: water (ENVO:00002006), including particulate matter (ENVO:01000060) such as... | depth 5 m | reverse complement strand
ATATCGGCCGGATCGATCAACACTAGCCGATCAGCGAGCGATGCGGCCTGGTCCGGGTCAAACAGTGCGAGCCGCGAGATCGTGTGAATGAGATCGCCCTGGCTATCGATAACGATGATGCCCGGCGGTGTGTCGCCCTCATGGATCAGATCGTGATGGATGAGGTGGAGCAAAAGTTGCGATTTGCCGTGACCGGACCCACCGACAATAAGGGCGTGTTCAGCGCGCACCGCATCAGAGATCGCTATCGGGATCGAGCCCTCGAAAACCGCCTGAAGCGGTGTGTACTGCAGATAGGTCTCGACCAGATCGCCGGGCGGTGCCGGTTTGGCATCACGCGCCAGCACATAGGGCTTGGCGGTGATGGGACCATCCGGATTGATGCCAGAGGCAACACAGAGATTGCGCATCAGCTGCAGGCGCAGGAAGATGAAGAGCTCGCCCTTCCAGGCTGCGCCCGCATCATTGCAGAAGGTATTGATCACGCCATCGATTGCGGCCGGCACGTCGTCAACAATCGAGGCCATCGACATGGAGAGCTGCAAGGCGTGCTCGTCCTCGCCTGGCTCGTCCAATCCCTCGCCGGCGATGGCATCGAGGAGCTGCGTGGCAAGCTCGCTCAGAATCTTCAGGCCCAGCGCATATCGGGTTTCAAAATCGACGTAAAAACGCTCTTTGCGCAAAAGGAACTCGCGCAGCTCAGAGCGCACCTTCATCTCGAGCCGGGCAATGCTTCCCTCCTCATAGTCAGGAAACCAGATGAACTCTTCGGTGATCAGCTCGGCGAGTGCATCGTAAAGCGTGCTGAGCAGATCAGATTGAAAACTGATCTCGCTCTGGCCAAAAGCTTCGCGCACCACTTTTGAGACCGCATCTGAGCGTGCACCCGGTTCAGCCAGCGCGGTGGCAAGATGCATCGCCTTGATGCGCGCATGCAGCTCAACAAGTTCTTCAATCTCACGGTCGCGCTCGGTTAAAAACCAGTTGGAGAATAATCCCCGTCCAACACTGGGGCCGGCCGAAGGCGTGGCCGCTGCTGCGTCCACGCCCTCGCGCCACCATCGTGCAATGTCAGAAAAGAAGTCGCCCGACATATCCGTCAGGCGGGCTCGATCTCGACGATTTGTTCAGATCCATCATATTGCTTGGCCACCTCCAGATAGCCGCGAATATTCTGGCAGGCCTGATGGACTTGCTCTTCGGTCCCGATCACCTCAGCGAGGTCCTTGCACTCCATGTGCTGACCGCTGACCAAATCACCCAAGGTGAAGGAGCGCTTGATCATGCGGTCCATGATCGCGCCGCCAAGGCCCGCCCAGCTTCCCGCCCTGGCGCGGGCCAGGTTCTGGTCGGCGACGTCCGAGGTATAGACCAGTTGGTTTTTGAGCTTGTATTTTGCAACGAGCGCCGTCTCCTCGCTGGTGAGTTCGGCCATCACATCGAGCACGAAAATCGGGGTGCCGGTCATCCCTGTTTTCTGGTTGCGCCTGAGCTTGAGTTGCATGATGTCCCCTTGGGTTTCGCGTTTAACGGATGAAATACAAGCAAAACAACCTTAGGGAGTCGAGTAAAATCGAATTCAACCCGAAGTCTTTTCGTCGGCATCAGGGAGTGAAGCCGGCAAGATCGTGCGCGCACTAAAGGGTTTGGACGGGGCGCCATCGGTCATCAGGCGTAGATAGATGTTGTGATTGGCCAGGTTGAGCAGGTCGAGCCGATCAAATTTTGGTTCGAACTCCTTGGCCAGATAGGCGGCATCTTCAGCGCCAACGCGAAAGGCAATCAACGTGCCGGCATTTCCCAAAGCGGCACGGCGGATATCATCATCGAGTTGATGAAAATACTGGTGCGCCATGATCAGGCCCAGCCGGTATTTGCGCAGCTCTGACAGCATTTGCGCGATCGCCAGCGTCGTAAAGTTCTGAAACTCATCGATATAGACAAAGAAGGCTTCTCGCTCTGCTTCCGGCAAGGAGGCGCGCGAGAAAGCCGCCAGCGCGAGCATGGTTGCGAGCACACCGCCCACCAGGCGCGAGCTATCGGCCCCCAAACGCCCCTTGGCCAGATTGATGATGAAAACCTGGCGCCCATCCATGATGCGGCGAAGTCGGAGCTGACCCTGCTTGTCAGTGAAAAAGCGCAAGAGCCTTGGATCGGCCAGAAGCGCACCGACTTTGGATTGAATGGGGGCGATGGCATCAGCTTGATAGCGATAGGAGTATTTAGGGAACTCCTTTTGCCAATAGCGTTTGACGGTGTCGTTTTTGATGTTGGGCAGGATGGATTTGCGAAAGCTGGCACTGGTTAGCAGGATCAAGATATCCGGCAGGCTCGCCTTGGGCTGATCGAGCAAAGCCAGGAGCGCCATGCGCAGGACATGTTCCATGCGCGATCCCCAGGCATCCGACCACATCATGCGGAACACCTCCAGCAAGCTGGCAGCCACCAGAGGCCGGTAGATCGCAAGCGTCGGCGCCAATGGGTTATACGCAAAGGCGCAAGCTGGATCGGCCGGATCAAGATAGACAATATCCTCACGGCCCAACGCCTTGGCGTTCTCAAAGACCCGTTCGGCCAGATCCCCGTGCGGATCGAGTATGGCGCAGCCATGGCCATCGGCCAGATCGCCGGCGATCAAGGTTTCCAGCAAGGTTGTTTTGCCGGTTCCCGTCTTGCCGACGATATAAGTGTGCTGAAAGCGGTCCTCATGTTTGATACCGAACAGGCGCTCATCAATGCGAAAGCGCACGCGCGCAAAATGTCGAACTTTGGTCTCTTTTTGGTTGGGCATTGGGGCAGGTTAGCAACCCATCGCTTCTCCCCGCAGACGTGGGTATTCGCAGCGTGCGCCAATGATGCGCGGACGGATAAAAAAAGGCTCCGCGGTGTGCGGAGCCAAAAGAGCTAATATTCTTGCGCGAGCATCAAGGTGAGCACGCGTGTGGTTTGTTCGGGGTCGGCCGGATCGTCCGAGCCGAACTCCCGGTTTTCGTCGTAATAGTCGATCTTCCACAGGATGGTGGTGTCACCCAGTTCAATCCTGCCGAAATCATGATCGCCATAGGGATCGTTTTCCGGGGTGAAATCGTCAAAGTCGCGCATGGCGCAGATAACTGCTTTGATGAATTCCTCGCCTCGCGCGGCAATACCGCGTGTGGTCACGATCTGCCCTCCCTCACCCTTGGTTCGCAGCTCATCATTGAGCTCTCGGATCGTGCAGGTGCGGCACTCGTTTTGCGTTTCCATAGCTGGCTCCGTATCGCGTCGCCGACATCGTCAATCGATGCCGGCGGACGACACCGAGCATCAAGGTGTCGGCCGTCTCGGCTGAGAGGTGCGAGCGTGAGATGCCCGCACCAACATCTTCGCATCAGAGACGTTATCCACGCAGGCGTGGGCATTCGCGTCTGGCGCGAATACGCCTTTCGCTATGAGACTTCGGGGATGTCGGGGAGGTGTGCGCCGCACGATGGAGACCATCTGCCCGCAATACAAGGCGCGGGCGCCTCTGACATCAGGCCGCGACAACCTTGCCTGCCTCCTCCCCAACATCCCCAAAGTCCAACCGGCTGGTTTCGCCAAGACGCTCAGCCAGGATCGCAACGTCCTCGCCGCTGACGCTGTAGCGTGCATAGAGGCGCTCAAGGACATCTCCTTGAAGCTTGGGCACGATGAAGACGCCGTGGCTCTTGGTGGTCTTGAGGTTAAGGCGCGTGCGAAGCACATGGCCCATGGCGCGTGGGCTGAGCGCTTTGGTGGTCTGGTCCTGAAAGGCGCGGCCATGATCATTGGCGATGGCCTGCACACTCACACCGGGGCCGCTCTCCAGACTCATCTGTTTTTTGATGACGGTGAGCACTTCTGCTTCCAGCGTCTGGCCACGCGCTTCAGCAAGGGCAGTTTGCGCGGCTGATGCGTGCGCCAAGATGGCTTCGCGATCGGTTTCATCCTCGGCGACGGACAAGAGCGGGGCGAGGATTTGATGCATGCGAGGCTCGATGGCATAAAGCGCGGTGTCGATCGGTTTGGGCGCACCGAAACGATGAAAATTCTCGAACCGGTACAATAAGAGCTTGTTACGCAAAACCGATGCATCGGCCTCTTGCTCGCTGGGCAGGTTGATCGGGATATCTTTGCGGATCGACGGGTTCGACGAGGTCTCCGTTAAAAACCGGCTCTCCAGCGCTGGATCGTCATAGCGCCCTCGCATGCCAACAATCTTCGGCCCGAAAACTTTAAAGGCGCGTGGCCGGTAATCCTTGCCGTTGGTGCTGACACTTCGCAGCACCGGGTATCCTTTGACATTACCGGCATTGAGGATCTTGGCGATCAGCGCGCTCTCATCGGAAAAGCGAAAATCTGCTTCATCAATCACCAGTGTGCCGGCCACCTGATCGAGTAGATGGAATATCGGTGAGGTCGTTGAGGCACCGCCCGCGAAGATCGGCTTGTAGCAGATCGATCCCACCACTGTGAGAAACCGCGTCTTGCCGGTGCCATAATCGCCGCGCCGCCTGAGATAGGGCAACTCGTTGAACCGGTCATGGACCCAGGTGAACAGAACGTAATTGGCCGACAGACGTTCAAACGCCTCCGACACATCAACATATTTATGGATATAGGCACGAATGGCATCAACCAGATCGGCGATTGAACCATAGCTCATCGGTGCCTGGGCAAAGCGCAACACATTATGCTCAACCAGGGCAGCCGCGCTGCGCGCCGGCACAAATCGCTCCCCTCCGCTTGGGCAATACTGATCAAGCACATGCGCATGCCCATCCTTCCAGACGGCAAGTTGTGCACGTTCCTTATGAGTGTCGAACACCGTTTCAATAATCTCACCGGATGGACCAATGGCGGATACGATGGGTGTTTGGGTCTTGGTGTTGTCTTTTTGCTTGGCGTCCGCCGGAGCAGTTTTTTCTGTTTTTGGCATAGACGTGCACGATAAACCCTGCCGCGTTATCCCGACAGACGTGGCAATTGGCATGGTGCGCGAATGCCCGCGCCTGTGCGAATAGTGCTAATGGGATAGGCTTTAAGGCTATGCCAAAACACAACCCACACCCGCCCAAAATTGAGTTTCTGCGCGAGCTCATGCCGCCGACAACTGCCGAGATCGATATTGCGGCCGAAGAAGCCCGACTAATACGCTTCATGGGGCTCATAGAGCACATCATGGTGCGCCTGGAACGTGAGGCGGACCTACGAAAAGAGGCGTCGGCAGATTCGACTCAATCGGAATTGGATTCTATGCTGTAGCCCTACAACTTATTGATTTATGGAAGACTATTTTGCCTACATACGTGTATCCACGGTAAAGCAAGGCGAAAAGGGCGTTTCTCTGCAAGAGCAGCGTGACGCTATCCAGCGCTATGCGGACCGCAAGAACATCGCCATTTCGCGATGGTTTGAGGAACGCCAGACCGCCACAGAAGCTAGAGTTGCCGTCTACGGAACCGGCAAGAGGGGCTGTGACGCGCGTTACTGCTAGCCGCGAGGGGACGGCATCTGCAATCTGACAGTCGCTCTAGTTCAGGAGATCATTGAAGAGACTGACCGTTGGCCGTCGACACCGGTCTTCATTGCCCTGGAGCCTGAATGTGCGCTGGGCGAAGCTGACGCAGCGATTGTCGCACATTTCCGGACGCTCACAGGCGGCTTTATTTGCTTCTTGCATCGAGCTGCATGACAAGGCCCACCGCGTTATCCCGACAGACGTGGTCATTGGCGCACCGTGCGAATGACCGCGCCTGTGCGAATAGCGCTCACCCGATAGGCTGAGGGCTATGCCCAATTTTGAAATTCGACCACCGCGCCTGGAGGCGCTGCGCCAACGATTGACCCATCTTAGCGAAGAGGAAGCCGATGCTGCAGAGACCAGGCTTTGGCACTACACCGAAATTGTACGCCGGATATTCTTGCGCCGGTTTCTCGATACCGACGCCGAGGACGAATCATCGCGACGGCCAGACTCGACAAATTCCGATTTAGATTCTAGAGTCGGACCATCTTAACTATTTAATATGAATAATGTTTTCTTTGCTTACATTCGCGTATCCACGCTACGGCAGGGACAAAAAGGCGTCTCCCTGCAAGAACAACGAGACGCAATCGAGCGCTATGCGGCACGCGAACAACTGACGATTTGCCAATGGTTTGAAGAACGCGAAACCGCGGCCAAGCGTGGACGATCCAAGTTCACTGAGATGCTGGACCGATTGCGCCAAAACGAGGCGCGCGGCGTTCTCATTCACAAGATCGATCGAAGTGCCCGAAACCTGCGCGATTGGGCTGACCTCGGCGAGCTGCTCGATGCCGGCATCGAGATTCGCTTTGTGACCGAAAGTCTTGATATGACTTCGCGCGGCGGACGGCTGTCCGCAGACATCCAAGCAGTTGTCGCTGCCGACTATATTCGAAATCTACGCGAAGAGACGCGCAAGGGTTTTTATGGCCGACTCAAACAAGGCATCTATCCGCTCACCGCGCCGATTGGCTATCTCGACAATGGCGGCGGTAAGCTCAAGACGCCCGACCCAGAGCGCGCCCAATTCATCCGCGATGCCTTTGCCCTCTATGCGACCGGCAGCTACACGCTTCACACACTCAGCGATGAGCTTCACCGGCGCGGGCTGCGATCAAAAGCTGGCCGCACGCTGCACTTCAATCGCATCTCAGAGATTTTGAGCAACTCCTTCTATTGCGGCGTCATCCATATCCGTACGACAGGTGAGCGCTTCCAGGGCAAGCACACGCCACTCATCGACCAGGTCTTGTTTGATCGGGTCCGGGCCGTCTTGAGCGGGCGTTTCAATGTCCGCACTCACCAGCATCGCTTCGCGTTCAAGCGCCTCTTGCGATGCGCTGGATGCTCACGAACATTGAGTGGCGAAAGCCAACGCGGGCACGTCTATTACCGATGCCACACCAAAACCTGCCGAGGGGTGAGCGTCCGTGAGGAGACAATCGACGGCGTCATTCGCCAGCGCCTCAAAAACCTGCAGCTGTCAGATGATGATGCAGCATTAATTGAGCCTCACCTTCCCACCACCGATGCCGGGTGGGGTGAGCACACCAAACTGATCACCAGTCGCCTACGGCTTCAAATCGCACGTGACGAGGCTCGTCTCGAACAACTGACGGACGCCATGATTGACCGGTTGATCGATCATGACACCTACACCGTGCGGCGCACCAAACTCTTCAATAAGATCAATCAGGGCAAGCAAGACTGCCAAAAGTTCGAACATCGAAGAACCGAACTCAAAGATCGCGTAGACGCCTTCATTGAGCTGTGGAAGCGGGTGCATCGGGCCTATCTGGAAGGCAACAACGCGGACCGGCGTGATTTGCTGCTCACGGTCAGTTCGAACAGGATCATTGCGGGAAAAACCGTAGCAATAGAGCTACAAGAGCCCTTCACGACGATCGAAAAATGGTTGAAAAACAATGTGTGTGGGGGGTACTGTAAAGACTTTCGAACAATTGCCAACATTGTTCGTGAATCTGTGAATAAAAATCCAGACCATCCACCCACCATACACTAGCTATTACTCTAGTGCTTTGTGGCACGCATCCGATCAACAAGATCTCTAAATCCCGCATCGTTGGATGCAACATCCGTATCCACCGTACTGTCTATAAGCTTTGATAGTTTGGAATTGATTGGCTCACCCAATCCTAAAAGAGCGAGCTGCGCCTGAAGCGCTATACGCATTGTCTTCAGCCACTGGAACGGCGAGTTCTCAATATCCCGATAGCGAACGGCATTTAGGCAATGAGCGATAACAGACTGGAGCGCATCGACATCCTGATCTTTCTCGGCAACAGGCAATATAACTTCCGCGATATTTTTTTGTACCATCGCCCATTCATAAGGAGCGGTCTTTTCCGTCCACCACTCATCTGTACGCCCATACTCCGCCAGAGCTAATGCGAGAAGCTCCTGGCTGGGCTCTGCGATGTTTCGTTGCTTATAGTAATTTCCGAAATTGTTGTGCAGTTTGGGACAGAGCATAAATGAACGATAGTCATCTATACGTTCTGAAATTCGTATACCCTCTTCGAGACAGCTCTTCGCCAGTTCAAGGTTCTCTGTTCGATGAGTTGCTTCAAACCGTCTTACATACGCAATTGCCTTATTATTGAGAATATCTGCTCGCAAAAATGTTGCTTCTTTTTCTTTCTGCAATGCGTTTGAAAAACTCTCTATCGCTAGCTCAAGCTTTGCCTCATCGCCTCGCTCACCGAGCCTTCGGTACGCAAGCCCTAATGAGTTTTCAACTTCTGGCGTGAATTCAGTTTTATTTCGGAAATTTTCGAGAATTGAGACGACGCTATGCAAACCTGTTGCATCAGTATCTCGAGTGCTCAATTCCTGCATGACATCGGAAAGCGCACTGATGTTCGTCACATCTAACCGGAGTTCACTGCTGGTTATCCGGTTCACAATATTTGAAATATTCGTCTTATTATTATTTACGCCATAACAAATAAGGCCAGAGTGGAGATATTTATTGATAACATCACCAACTTTGCCACTCTCAAGAGAGTCGCAATGATCAAGAACATATTCAAAATCACTATGCGCCTGAATAAACTCACCATTCTCTAGGTGTTGATGTCCAGTTTGAAATTTTGTTTCAACGATATTCATAGGTTGTGCAAATTCATGATGTACTGGTCCCCAGCCAAGCCTTAGCGCAGCGACGTTTTGAGCTATAACTTCGGCGCGTTCAAATTCTTGCAGTGGGGGTAATTTGCTGCCCTCCAGCTGACTGAAGATATGAACTAGGTCTGATTCTGACAAGCCAGGCGTTTTCCCAAGGATCGTGGTGGCGAGCTCGTAATTGAGCTGGCCACTGACGAAGATATTGGTTTGGTGAAGAGTGTGCGGGGCTTCATGAAGGTCGCGCCCTGCGACCTTTGATTTATTGGCCCCGATTTCGCTCTTACTAACATCGCCAAATTTCTGCACGAGCGCATCTTCGCCGGCGGTCAGATTACAGGTCTTTGATGAAGTCCGATTTCTCCCCGCGTTACGTCCGAAAATCACGAGCGCGACGAGAACGACAAAAGCCAAGAGTCCAAGTGTGCCGTACTCTAAGAAAAAACTGAGCACATTCTCGGATGTAAGCAATTCTAACATGTCAGCACCCCTGCAGTTCAGCGCATCAGGTCGCAAGAAATTTGATGGTTGCCGCGAGATGCATACAGGTTGTTGATGCCACACCACACACTCGGAATCTAGAACCATCGAAATGAGCCCGGGGGCGTTTCAGTATTCCAATGACCCGAGGACTTCGTGGTTTTTGAGAAGATCTCGAACCGCGACCTGGGGATAACGAACGATCGCCCGAGGTTATCCCCAGGGCGATCGACACGTTGTTCTTTTTGACCTGACTCAACAGAGCCATTTTATGGTCTGACGTGGAAATTCGCAGCCTGTGCGAATTCCCGATCTATATGTGGGGAGTGCTGTAAAAAGTCTCGAACAATTTCCCGAACCCTCTGCAATATGATTCAGAAAAAGATCAAGGCAGATATCTCCTGAGCACAAACCTCTCCCGCAACTCGATAACCCTAATTTCTATCATTCTGCGTAAGAAAAGTATTCGTTTATGAGGCAGATTTCACACATTTTGATACCAATTTCGTCGTTTGCGGTTCGCAAATCACGTTTGAGGGTATATGTTCTTTCCAACCGAGGGCGAGAGCGAGTCTCACGATGATGCGGGAGAGCTATATAGATTGCGCAGGGTCTGATCCTGCGTTTTTTGTTTTTTCAGCTTCTTCCGCAACTACGTCAGCGCTACCTACATGTCTACATCGACAAAATGTGCCTACATGGTACGATAAAAACAGAGTCGCTGAGGGGCACACTGCGTTCCCCTCAGACAACCTGTTCTCTACACCCTATTCAGGTTCGGTAGACACGATCTCTCCGGCGACGAAGAAGATCGTAACCCAGCACACGAACGCGATGATTTGTTCGGGTGGAACCGTGCACCCAACGGCAGCAAAACATGCCGTCAATGCGCGTCTTGGGTCGACAGTCTTGAAGAATTTTTTCATGTCTTCAATCTTTCATTTTGAAAGGTTGTGGGGCCGCGCGCAGGTTGGTTGTCTGTTGCAAGATCTGGCAACCTGACGCGGTGCAATCGGGCCCTTCCCCTCTCGGGGGAGGGCTCTTTTCTTTACCGCACATTGATCATGAAAGCCTCCCTATCAGCCTCGAAAACCGTATCCCTGAATTTACCCACAAAGGGTAAATTTGACGTTAGGGATTCTGAAGAAAGGGTAAAAAAATACCCCCGTGGAGACTCGGAGGTTTGTGCCGCCCGCGCCTCGTGGCAGCGGGTACTTTTACGCTTCCATGCCACCGCACCGGGTGCGGGACTGGATCGAAAGATCTTATGACGGTCGAAGACCCACATTCTATTTCTCCAAATCTACCCCCCTGGATTCAGTTCAGGATGTCTTCTATCTTCTCCAGAGTCCAGATGTTGGTGGCCCGCAACTTACAACTCAGCCCCACCCGGAACCAGTTGGGCTGACGAATCAAAGCACTACTAAATTCGATTTATTTTCAAGCCTACGCTCGGGCTTCGGGATCATCCCCTGAACTCAACAGATATTCTGCGTTCGTT
>TARA_R110002095_G_scaffold127358_1_pt1 | contig 10689 bp, 8 predicted proteins | sample TARA_R110002095 | Tara Oceans TARA_R110002095 (sample SAMEA4397255) | marine metagenome | biome: Polar Biome; feature: [SRF] surface water layer (ENVO:00010504); material: water (ENVO:00002006), including particulate matter (ENVO:01000060) such as... | depth 5 m | reverse complement strand
GTGTACTGCAGCGCATTTCGCAACGCTTTTTTTCGAAGTCTGATTCCCTTACCTGTAAATCACTTTGCAGTGCTACATTAAGCGAGTTTTTGCTGCTGGTCGTTGTTTGTAAAAAAGAGGGGGTGAGCATGTTTTGATACATCATTGTCCGTGAGCCGTTCCGGCCATTTTTTATTCGTTCTCTTTTGTCGTCACCTCAAGCACAATGACTCCCTGACCGGGGACACGTACGCTAAATTGGGAATCTTTGGGGTGAATCGTAACACTTGGAAAACTGGTGAGTACTTTCACCGATTGGACCGGCTTGCCGATATCGATTTGCGGACGTGCGTAGCTGTGGGATCGATTTTTGATTCCAATGCGAATTCGACCGTCGGTTTGAACGACAGGCATGATCGCCACAGAATTATTCTCAGAAGTCACTGTAATTGCTCCCGAGACTTTTTGTAGTGTTTGCGCACAGGCTTGCATGAATCCCGGGGAGACTTTGCGGTACGTCAGATGAGTCCAGTAACTCCGGGGCGCGGTCAGTGATGTCAAATCGCCGAGTGGGATCTCCTCTTCCTCTTTGACAATTTCGACCGATTTTTTCAGATCAACCGATTTTGCATTATAAACACCACACCACATTTCGTGCGGTGGATAAACATCATGAAACTCGAAATCGGCTGGAGGGAGCGTGTCCACTTTACGCCCGACGAGCATGATCGGGCCGCCTTGATACTGCATGACTTTAGATAGATCCTCAGCAGGATAGAGATGAGGGTTCAACACCAGAATGGCACCGCGTGCATTCTCCAACGAATTCACATTAATCGTAGACTGAATGGTCGCACCGGCAACCATGATCTGATCCAGGATGCGATGCGTATTCCAGGTGCGCGTTTTGATAAAGTCCGCCATTTGAGCGCGATAAGCGGCGTCTGACCAGACGACTGTAGCACCGTTCGTCGATTGGGGGATTTCTGAAAACGCGAGATTCCAGCGTTCACCCAACCACTGCCATTCCTCTCGTTTCAAACCATCACCGAGGCAAACCAGAAAACCATCCGCGCTCGGTTGCAGTGTGCCATCGGGGCGTGTGTGAAAGACATTCGGTAATGCATAAATCTCGCGTTCCAATACTGCCGGGTGATGATGAATGGCATCCCATTGTTCGACCACGTCATGGACGGATTGCAGATAAATAAGGCGCGTATCAGGCACACAGGCACGTATCAGCATGAGCATTGACAGAAAGTCATCATGCCGATCAATTCCGGACAGGCGCGGATCCATGGCGAGACCTGCGGCGACGGTTTCGACGATAATGCCATCGACGCCAGTTGCGGCGATGCGCTGATAGTCGATGCCATATCGATATAATGATTCAAAGGGGGCCCTGCCCCAGGCGGAATTGATGACGGCCTGTTTCTGTTTTGCATGCAATGCCGTCACCATTGTTGACCAGAACCTCGCCCAGCGATCGGCATAGAATTCACACCACTCAGCGCGTTTGTGCTTCAGTATCCAGTCGCCACGTGCCTTGAGTTTGGGAATATCATAACCACACCGTTGCGTTACGACTTCAGGCAACTTCAGACCTGGGGTGCTTGCGAACTGGTCGATCATATCATCTGCAAATGATGTATTATGAATTGTTCCCGACAACGGCCCAAAACCATCGGCTCCGTGCCAGCCGTCAAACCCGTAATCGGAGAGCGTTTTTACCATTTGCGCGGCGAAGTAGTCTTCAAAATACGAGCCGTCATTCAGCCGGGAAAGACAATTGAGCCCCCAGACCTTGCCATGATTCCTCCAGACGTGTAGCACTTCCAGGTGATCGCTGATCCACTCACGATGTTCATTATCGCGGGTGTATTTTGCAAACGAACTGAGAAAAACTTCGACGTCACGCTTTTTCAAGTTCTTGATCAATGCCCGCAGTTGGTGATTGGTCCAGTCCTGACGCTGCCGTTCGCGATTAAATTCGTGCCCTTCGCGCGAACAATATTCTTTAGGCAGCCCGACTTCTTGCTCTATGCCGGGATGCGAAAGCACAAAATCGGGTGAGCCGATCAGCAGGCAAATTGCTTTCGGCGTAAATTCTGTTGCTTTGAGATACTGATCGACGCCGTAATCAGGCTGCTGGTTATCGAAGGCGATCAGCTCTGTCCAAATCCAGCGTTCATGCGGGCGAACAGGAGAGGGCTTCTCTGCTGCATGGAGCGTATTCAGGGAGAATAGGAACAAACCGACAAAAAATGCCCAAGGTATCAGGCGACAGTGTAGGTGGTGCATAATATGATTCTCTGGGGCAGGTGCGTAATGGCAGGCAAACAGTTAGCGAAGGTTAACCGGGATTTCGTAAGTGGGTTGAGCCTGGAATCGATCTAGATTCGCAACTTTCTTAAGTATAACAATAAGACCTCCCCGAGTCTAATTCGTGTGTATTTTTCTACACCTTTCCCGTCTTCCGGCCGAGCGATCCGGGAAGGGGCTCATCAGAGCGTTTTCCAGCGGCCAACATCAGCTCTGTGCCAACCATCTCCAGGATGAACCTTATTTTTTGTGTTTTCTCCGCTGAGATTGATATGATTGTATTGTGTTTCACCGTTTAAGCTGCTGTGATTAATCTGTGTGATCTGCGGAGGTTGGTTGTGTGTCGGGAATAAAAGCGTCCAGAATCCTGAGGTTTGTCTATTATACAATACCTGTTTTGTTAATCGTTTATGTGGCGAGCATTGGGCCGGTTGTCGGTTCTGTTCAGACGCCGCAAGGTACCCCTCTTGAGTATGTACCCCTGCTTACAGGTCTGTATGCACCCGTGGTGTGTGTGATCGATCGGAATGCCTTTCTTGAAGAGCTTGTCCGACGATATATTGCGTTTTGCAGCCCTGATCTTTGAACACGCTTCCGAACCCGCGGCAGCGCTTCAACGTGATGCTGCATACCGTATTTGAGGCCCCTTTGTTTTTAGTCGTAAAGAAACCGTGCAATGGTGAATACGATGTATCATCGGCGATTATATTTTTTCGACCATAAATTAACTGGTTTATTGTACTGCTTTGCGTACAATCTCTCTGACCGTCTTATTTCTTTCTTGCAAATTCACTAGTCGTATGTATTGTAGATGGATGCGTGAAGATTCCCGTTCTGGACCAGGTTTTGTGCGATTTCATTTTGATGATCTGAATTTGCGAAGATCATGAAATGTTGTCATTTCGTGCAGTTATTTTGAACGGAGTTTCCGGCTTTTATGTCGAGTACAATATCGTTGCTTGAACAAAATACAAGAGGGATCTTTACATCTTTGTTAAGTGAAGATCGTTTACGTATATTTGGTTACATCCGGACATTGGTGCCTCACAGTTCTGATGCAGAAGACGTTTATCAGCTTGTCTGTTTGACTCTCTGGAATAAGTTTGATGAGTTCGATCAGGAACGGAGTTTTTTTTCCTGGGCCTGTGGAATTGCCTTTTATACGGTTTGCAATCATCGCAGAAGAATTCGAAAGGATCGGCATTATTTCGATCAGGCGCTCATAGAAACAATGTCGCAGAAGCGAGAGAAGCATTTAGAAAATTTCAATAGCCGAATTGACTATCTCCATGAATGTTTCAACGGCTTGAATCAATCAGATAAGCAACTGTTACAGAATGCCATTTTTGAAAACCAGTCAGTGAAGGAAATTGCGAAAGCGGCCGACAAAGCCATGCAGACGCTTTATAACCGTCTTTCATTCCTCAGACGCGAACTGGCGGAATGTATCTCGCGTAAGCTCCAATGTGAGCAACAAGTTTAATGTCAATCCAAGACCTGCCTCCCGAGTTCGAACAGTTACTGAACCGGCTGTTAAACAGCCCGGAAGGAGAATTGTCTGATTCGGATTTCGAAAAGTTCCAAAGTTTTTTATCTTCCGATCCCCAGGCGGTACAGTACTACTTTGAGTACTCCGATATTAATGCGGCGATCCAGGCTGACGTGTCGGCGCATCTGAAGTCGCTGGAAGAGATTGCCATCGGGGATATCAAGCCAGAGCCACTGTCAGGCCAGGAGTCTCAAGTCATCAGGGAAGTTCCGGCAAAAAGCCGGACACCCGTTGTTAATTATTTCCTCGTTGCCGCTGCTTCACTGATGTTTTTTGTGGCGATGGAGTGGATGACTTCAGGCGATTTTCTCTGGAAACGGCCATCGGATTCGATCACAGAGAGCAGTTTAACAAATCTGCCTTACGTAGCCACGCTGACACGCTCCACTGATTGCGTCTGGGGAGGCAAGTCCCTTCCGGAATTCTCCGGGCAGAGACTGTTAACCGAAGATCTGGTGCTGGAGCAGGGGGTTGCCGAATTTCGTTTCGATTCCGGAGTTCGACTGATTATCGAAGGGCCTACCAAAATCGAACTGGTGACGAGCTGCTGTGCAAACATTGAATATGGAACGGTGGTTCTCCACGGCTATGAACCAACGCCCGAATTTTCTCTGGTCACCCCCCGGCTGACATTTCATGATATTGGAACCGAATATGGTGCCAGGATCAATCAGGATGGTGAAGTGGAACTGCATGTGTTTGAAGGGGCGGTGCGGGTCGACTCCCATCAGAAAAATGAACCATTTGCGGAAGCGATGATTATCCAGGCAGGGGAAGCCAGGCATCTCAAACAGAATGTCATCGATGACATTCCACTGAAATCGGAAAACTTTAAAAGAGAAGTTCCGGGCGCTCCAAAAAAATTACAGGCACTGCAACAGGAGTTGCTGATTTACGACAGTTTCCATCCCCCTGTGATCGGTGATCCGGAACGTCTTTCTGAATGGCAAAACTCAGGCATTGGCTGGGCAAATCCCTGGCGGAAGCAGCAAGGGCACAGCGACGAATTCGCCACTGGCGACAGCCATCCCCGCAAGACTCTGGCCAGAACAGATCAGGCGGAAAATCAGTTGGGGCTGATCGAGCTTCGGGAGGGAAATACGGCCTGGCGTACGTTAGAAAAACCGATTCGCATGGATACGAACGCCATCTATTACCTCAGCTTCTACATGCAGAAAATCAACAGTGGACCGGATACTGTTGCTGAGCAGTTTGGCAACCTCTCCCTGCAGACATCAACGGTATCAGCCCATCCGCGTAATATCCTGATGGGCATGAGTTCTGAAAGTTACGCAACTCTTCAAGCCGACATGCAGATCATGGAAAAAGCGCCTCCGCTGCAAACGGGAAAAACGTATTTTTTCGTCGCGAAAATTGTTGCCAGTGAAAAGGACTCTGATCAGGTCTTTCTACGGGCTTTTTCAGAAGCAGAAGCCATTCCGGAGGGGGAACCTCCTGTCTGGACCTGTATCTCAACCCCGTTTCAGAACTCGAATGTTTTCGATCTCGTTCGGATTCAGGTAGGACACAAGGGAGACTTTCTTTTTGATGAATTGCGCATCGGCACAACCTGGGCGGCAGTTGTCAATCCTGACCTCCCCCGGCTGGTGCTCGAAAAACGATAAACTCGACTTTCGAGCGTGTTCCCATCTTACCAGCGCGTGGTCTGTGCGATGCTTCTCGTTTTGAATGATTCTGCAATCACACCGGTTTCTCTCTGCAGGACACTTTCACCACTCAAGACGTCAGGGGCGTTCGTGACTTTAAACAGTCATCAGCACCACGAAAAGGAGCCGGTATTTCCCTCAGAAAGTGGGATTTCCCATTTCCTGTTCTTTTTTTTGTTTTCGCCGGTAAGAAATCGCTGTTATTCAACAATCATCTGGCAGCAGGCAACTTTAAGCAAGCAGGCAAACTGACATTGAACGGATTCAGGTCACTTACAACGCTAGCCCGCAGTTCCTGAACCGCAGGGGGTCTGAGATTCTTCTCAGGCCCCTTTTTTCTTCCACTTTACTTACTTTCGACCAGCTTGGATTCCAGGACCTCGTTTTTTGCGGGGTCATAAGTGACGATGTATTTGATGGTGTCGCAGTCGACGTCGTAGCGCAGAGTGGTTTTGCTTTCGAATGTTTCATCGCGTTTGATGCCGCACTTTTCGCAGTCCAGTTTGGCTTTGATTGTTTCCAGAGCAGCCGAGTCGACTTTCAGGTTTTCCGGAACGGGAAGATCGGCTGAGCCCAGGTCAACGGATGATGCTTCGCCGAGCTCGACGGTAGAATCGGCTTGCGCCTGCTTGACTTCCTTTTCCGCCGCTTTTTGAGCTGCTTCATCCGTGCAACCTGCGATCAGAATGCTGAAGAGTAGTAAATATTTCATGAGAAGAGTCTCCTTACTGTCTGTTTTGGTTCGAAAACCTGAAAGAGGTACGACATTCCATAAACAGGTTATACGAATCTGGTGTGTCCTGCGAGATCTATCTTACGATTTTCAGGGCTGGTTGCATGATTAGAATAAATTGCATAACCCAATTAATCGGAACGCGTATCCGTTTGATTCACCTCCCTTTGCACTTAGCCGCAAATCGTTCTCAGTTTTAAACTAAGATTCACTAAAGCATTCATAGTGATTTTGGACTTATTTCAGACTCCTGCAGTCTTTTCAGTGAATTCAGACAGGGACAGGACAAATGGAACGGGAAGCGAATGTCGAACGTAATCGAAATCAATAATATTACTGAATTACAAGAGTATCGAGATGATTGGAATCGACTGTTAACGGTCACTCCCGGGGGGAGTTTTTTTCAGTCTCTGGACTGGTTAGAGACGTATTGGCGGCATTTTTCCGAGAAGCAGTATCTCAGAGTGTTTGTCGTCCGCGATGCGCACGAGGTCACGGGGATTGTGCCGTTATGTGTGAAACGCATCAGGACGAAATTAGGATCGTGCAGTATTTTAACGTACCCGTTTGATGACTGGGGAAGTTTTTACGGACCGGTTTCTGCCGATTCTGAAACAACTCTGAATGCCGTGCTGCGTTCTGTTCAGGAATCTCCAGGAGACTGGGATCTCATTGATTTACGGTGTGTGGATGCAAATGGATTCGATGCCGGCAATACAGAACGCGCGCTGGAAACGGCACATCTTGCATTCAAGAAATTGGAATGGGATCAAACTGCCTGCGTTGATCTTAATCAGGACTGGGATACCTATCTGGCTGGTCGATCGGGGAAAGCGCGTCAGACTTATCTCCGGGCCGAAAAACGCATTGCCAAGGAAGGTGAAATTGAATTCATGCGCTATCGGCCCCGGGGAGAAAAATATGGTGAGAGCGATCCACGCTGGGACCTGTATGAGATCTGTGAAGCGATTGCACAAAAGAGCTGGCAGGGGAGCTCAACTACCGGAACGACTTTGTCACACAAAAAGGTTGCGCAGTATTTCCGCGATACCCATGAAAGTGCGATTCGATGTGGAGCCGTCGATTTAAATTTGCTCTCACTCTCCGGTAAACCGGCGGCTTTCAATTACAACTATGTTTATCAGGGACGCGTTTTCTCGCTCCGGATGGGATTCGACCCCAGTATTTCCAATAAAGGTTTAGGCCGCTTATTGATGGGACGAATGATTCAAAACAGCATGGAAACAGGGGATCAACTGTTAGACATCGGCCCCGGTTCACTGGATGCTAAAAAATACTGGTATACTTCAGTGGAGACCAGCTTTCGGTATGTGCATTATTCACCTGTTTCTAAAATGGCAAAAGCATTGCAGGTGAGCAGCCGGATCGCAAACTGGTATCGTGATCGATTTTCTACTGACGATCAAGTTCGCACATGTCCCGAAATTACTACTTCCTAGTATTGAAGCTGCTGTGTGCATTTAACTCATTGTAATAGTCCTTTCAAAATATTTTTAGGTTTGCCCATGCTGTCCCATCCAACTCAAGTACATATAAGAATTCCAAGTCCTGCAAAGGTCAGACGCATATTATTGGTGACCGTTGGCGTATTGCTCAGTTTGAGCCTTTGCTCGCAGTTGGTGAAGTATGGTACAGGCCATGATCAGGTATTTGGAATAATTCCTCTACTTTACGTTGACTATGAAGCGAACTTACCGACCTGGTATTCTTCTGTCGCGTTACTCATCGCTTCCTTCGTGTTGTTTCTCATCGCTCTAAGCAAACGATCAACAGCGGATAAATTTACTTTTCACTGGTTTTTCTTATCGGGATTGTTTTTTTTACTGTCAGTGGACGAAGTTGCGACAATTCACGAATGCGCGATTGAACCGATGCGCAAGCTGATAGATGCTCAGGGAGTCTTACATTATGCATGGGTGATTCCGGGCGGCGTTTTTGTTATGGTTATCGGGCTTATAATGTTACGATTTTTGATTGCGCTGCCTGCGCGTACACGCAATTTGTTTCTTACAGCGGGTATCGTTTTTGTGGGAGGTGCGATCGGTGTTGAAATGATAAGCGCTCTTCATGCTTATTCACACGGAGAGAAAAACCTCCTTTATTCACTGATCATCACTTTCGAAGAAGCAATGGAAATGCTTGGTGTAATTATCTTGATTCACGCCAGTCTGGAATATCTTTGCGCGAGCGTGAAAAGTTTTCAAATTGAGTTGCCACTCAGACAGGAAGAGGCGACTTAACATCCCGCAATCATGAAAAAATGAAACTTCAGGTTTGATTATTCCCGGGATATAATTTCCGATATCGGCTCAAAATAGAGTAATTTCTACTCCTTTTCCGTTTTCAATTTGTCAGCGAATTTGGTGCGGAACTTTTCCAGTTTGGGGCGGATGACGTAACGGCAGTATTGCTGGTCGGGGTTGAGTTTGAAATAGTCCTGGTGGTACTCTTCTGCGGGATAAAACTTTTCGAAGGCTGTGATTTCGGTGACGATGGGGCTTTTGAACTGCTTTGATGCGTCGAGCTGTTTTTTGTACGCGGTGGCTTCTGCTTTTTGCTTTTCATTGTGGTAAAAGATGGCAGAGCGGTATTGCGTGCCGACGTCGGCTCCCTGACGATTCAGCGTGGTCGGGTCGTGGGTTTCCCAGAATGCTTTCAGAATGTCGGTAAAGGGAATCACTTTAGGATCGAAGGTAACCTGGATGACTTCAGCGTGGCCTGTGGTGCCAGCGCAGACGGCTTTATAGGTCGGGTTGGGAACGGCGCCTCCTGAGTAACCGGAGACGGCGGATTTGACGCCTTTCAATTCGCGGAAGAAGGCTTCGGTACACCAGAAGCAGCCTGAGCCGAGAGTGACGACTTCCAGTCCCGTATCTGTCTGGGCAGCGGAGGCGGCAGATGATTCTGTCTGTTCCACTAGGGCCGTTTGTGATTCCGGCTGTTCGTCGGTGGTAGCGACGGGGCGGTTTTCCTGAGAGAGCGACTTTTCACAGCCACTCATCAATGTGAACATGGCGGTCAGTGATAAGCCAAAGAGAACTAACAGCGGTAATTGCGAGAACGTCATGACCCTGATTCCCTGTCGTGTATGTCAGAAAACTAAATCAGTGAATTTGATTACAACTGATGTTAATTTTAGACCATTCGGGGGACAAGGGACAGGGGGAAAATGTTTTGAGGCTGCTTAACTCCATTTTCCATTGAACATGAAGCGTAACGGTTTGAATTTTAAGATCAGAAAATGATGGATGGCCAGTGTGAGGGAGAGCGTGGCGACTTCGACGGCCAGAAATTTGTAGCCGATGGCAATACTGGCGTTGAGCAGGAGATAACCGAACACAATGACACAGAGATGATGAAACAGGTAAATCGAATAAGAGGCATCGGAAAGATACCGGAAGAATGGGGAATTTCGATTCATGAACTGATAAAACAGCACATAACAGATATGGCTGGCGAGGGCGCAGATCAGACTGGCGGAATAGATTCTCAGAACACTTTCCGCATTCACGCCGTGGGCATTTGACTCCACGTAATGTGCCAGAAGTGATATCGCCAGCGCAATCCATTCCCAGCGGGCGATGCTGTGAAACTCCTGCTGCAGCGCCTTGTCGCGAAAGAGCCAGAGCCCCATCAGGAAGTATGGCAGAAAAACGATAAAATCTTCGACGTTGAACAGGCCATGGAAATGGGTCCCATGGGACAGTTCGGGATACAGTTTGTCTGTGATGCCCCAGCCGAGGTCTGTGAGCGGGAGTAACATCAGGAAGTAACAGTTTTTCCGCAACGGGGCCAGCAGGCGATTGAGACGGCCTGAATTCGAAAAGTGTCTGCTCAGTGCGTAGAGCCCGATGCCGACGGCGAAAAACTGCAGCAGAGTCAGCAGGAACCAGAGATGCGAGACCCATTCACCGGCGATCCATTTTTGCGGGAGTTCATGAATCAAAAAGTGCATGAACGACATGCGCTGGTGCTCAATGATCGAAGTCCTGAAATAGAGTTCCACCGTGTTGATCAACAGTGCTGTAAAAAATAATGGGGGCAGAATGCGCAGCAGTCGCAATTTTGCAAATGTGTTGACGCCATATTTTTTGAGGCCCATCATGGAAAAGAAACCGGCGATGATAAAAAACGTCGGCATGCGAAAAGCATGGATGCTGGACCCGAGCACGTAGAAAAATTCAGACTTATGTGAATCGGACACAATCCAATGATCACCGGACGAATAGATCAGAGCGCCGTGCAGTACGACTCCCAGAATCATTAACACCGAACGCATCGAGTCCATATAATAAAAACGGGCAGTGGTGGGACCGGCAGCCTGAATTTCTTCGCGCAAAACGGGCGTTTCCAGGAGGGCCAGTGCACTGGGGGGATTCATGTCGGGTATGCCAGAAATATCATAAGGAGAGTTGGTG
>TARA_R110002095_G_scaffold8268_2_pt1 | contig 10694 bp, 8 predicted proteins | sample TARA_R110002095 | Tara Oceans TARA_R110002095 (sample SAMEA4397255) | marine metagenome | biome: Polar Biome; feature: [SRF] surface water layer (ENVO:00010504); material: water (ENVO:00002006), including particulate matter (ENVO:01000060) such as... | depth 5 m | reverse complement strand
AGGTAAGTACCGAGGTTCTTGGCCTGCTTATAGCCGGTGGCGTGTTCGAAGGTCACCTTGGGGAATTGCTTGGCGACCTTGAGCGTCGGGTTCATGTAGCCGAAGGACGTGGTGAAGATCAGGTCATAGCCACCCTTGGCCATGTTGCGGATCACCCGCTCGGCGTCGGCGCCCTCGGCCACGTTTTCCACGAAGGTGGTCTCGACCTGCTCGCCAAGCTCCTTTTCCAGATGCTGGCGGCCCATCTCGTGCTGATAGGTCCAGCCATGGTCGCCGATCGGGCCGACGTACACGAAACCGACCTTCAGCGGATCGGCCGCGATTGCTGCCCCGGCGGTCAATGCAGTGGTAAAGCCGATGGCGGCGGCAAGGCCGCGCAGCAAGGTGCTCCGTGATTTCTTATGCATAGGGATGACGCTCCTGTGTGTGCTGACGAGAGCCGTAGCGGCTGCCACTCCAATTGCAAAAAGCTGACCAGATGGACAGATCGGCGAAACGGCGGGCGCTAGGGGATCAAGTGCGGCAGACGGCGGGTACGGCAGGAGCGCAAGTGGTGCGTGAATGGAATGCGGTGCCCCAGGTCAGTGCGCCCAGGGCAGGGCTCAAGCGACGCCGAGCCCGCGGCCAGGCGTGCCGGTGCAGAGGGCAGCGTCGCGTCTGCTGGCCTTACCAGGGCAGTGGAGTTCCCTGATAGTCCAGATACCGATGGCCGCCACTGCCTAGCGCCTTGGTGACTTGCTCGACCATGCCGCGCGCACTGGTCTCGACGTCCAGCGGCGCCTGCTCACCGCCCATGTCGGTCTTTACCCAACCGGGGTGCATCGACAGCACGGTCAACCCGGTCTCGCCCAACTCCGCCACGAACGTGCGAGTCATGTGATTGAGCGCGGCCTTGCTTGCACCGTAGAGCGACATGCCCATGCCTGGACCGGTCTCGACGCTGCCGAGGATCGAGCTCATGAAAACCACAACGCCTTGTTTGTCATCCACCCGTGGCAGCAGATGCTCGGCCAGGCGCAGCGGGGCGACGGCATTGGTGAAAAACAGCTGACCGACTTCCGCTTCGCTCGCCTGGGTGGCCGGCTTGTTCTGCGGGCCGGCGACGCCAGCGTTGACGAACAGCACATCCAGCCGTGCACCCTCCAACCGCTCGACCAACACTTCGATGCTGGTCGCATCGGTCATCTCCAGGGTTTCAACACTCACCTGCGGAATCTGGCTGAGCGCGTCGGCCTGTTGCGAATTGCGAACCGTGGCAATTACCTGCCAGCCTTCGCTGGAAAATTGTTTGGCCAGTCCGAGGCCCAGACCGCGGGATGCGCCAACGATAAGCACGGTTTTCTGCATGAGAGCTCCTAAAGTAGGGGGTAGGGCAAGAAAGCATAGCGTGGCGCGGTTGCGCCGAGGGGCGCTGCTGCGACATTTGACCGCTGCCTCTGTGTTGCAACGCATGTCCCTGCGATAGCTATGGTCATCCTTATTCGGCTCTCATGAAGCACCTGCGTTGCTGCATTCGGCACCAGCGAATCAAGACAAAGGGGGATCCCATGCCCGAACAGCAAACCCGAGCCAACTGCTGGCACGCCTGTCAGGCTGATGAGGCGTTGCGTGAGCTTGAAGCATCGCCCGCAGGGCTGACTCACGATCAGGTGAAGGAGCGGCTCGCCAGCTACGGGCCGAACCGTCTCGATGAAGCCAAGCCCGCGAGCGTCTTACAACGGTTGCTGCGCCATCTGAACAACGTGCTGCTCTATGTATTGATTGCCGCCGCGCTGGTCACCGGGTTGATGGGGCACTGGGTCGATACCTTCGTGATCCTGGTGGTGGTGGTGCTCAACGTCGCCATCGGTTTCGTGCAGGAGGGCAAGGCGGAAAAAGCCATTCAGGCAATCCGTCACCTGCTGGCGCCACATGCGGTGGTGCTGCGCGATGGTCGTCAACAGGACATCGATGCCGCAGATCTAGTACCCGGCGATGTGGTCCTGCTGGCCTCAGGCGACAGCCTGCCGGCGGACGTGCGACTGCTGCAGGCGCGCAACCTGCGCATCGACGAGGCAGCGCTCACCGGTGAGTCCGTTCCGGTGGACAAACAGGTCGAGGCGGTGGCCGATGACGCGCCCATTGGTGATCGTCTCTGCATGGGTTACGCCGGTACGCTGGTGACACAGGGGCAGGCCCGCGCCGTTGTCGTCGCCACGGGCGCGGCCACGGAAATCGGTCGCATCGGTCGCATGCTGGAATCGGTCGAGCAGGGCACCACGCCGCTGCTGCGCAAGATGGAGGAATTCGGCCGCATTCTGACGATGGTGATTCTCGCGACCAGCGCGCTGCTGTTCCTGTTCGGGACGCTGGTACGCGGCATGGGCGCCGGTGAAATGTTCATTGCAGCGGTGGGGCTCGCAGTGGCGGCAATCCCGGAAGGGCTGCCGGCGATCATGACCATCACCCTTGCCATCGGCGTGCAGCGGATGGCGACCCGCAATGCGGTGATTCGGCGACTGCCCGCAGTGGAAACGCTGGGTTCGGTGACGGTGATCTGCTCCGACAAGACCGGCACCCTCACTCGTAACGAGATGACGGTGCAGGAGGTGATCTGCGCCGGCCAGTCGCTGAAAGTCGAAGGTGCCGGCTACGCGCCTGAAGGTGCGCTCCTGCTCGACGGCGCGGCAGTCGAACCGGCCGCGTTGCTGGCGCGTTCTCCGGCGGTCAGCGCACTGATGCAAGCAGCTGCTTTGTGCAACGACGCCAGCCTGCACGAGAAGGACCAGCTGTGGACCCTGGCCGGTGATCCCACCGAGGGTGCCTTGCTGACCCTGGCGATGAAAGCAGGGCTGTCGCCGACCAATCTGCATGTCGATCGGCCGCGACTGGATGTGATCCCCTTCGAGTCCGAGCACCGTTTCATGGCGACGCTGCACGCGACTGATGGCGGCAGCGAGGTGTTGGTCAAGGGCGCGCCGGAGCGCATTTTGGCCATGTGCGCCAACCAGATGATGGCCGATGGCGAGGAGCGGCCGCTGGAACTGGACCTGTGGCATGCGAAGGTCGAGGCGCAGGCGCAAGCCGGTCGCCGGGTCCTGGCGCTCGCTCGGCGCCAACTGCCCGCCGGAAAGGACATGCTTGAACACGCTGATGTCGCCAACGCGCTGACCCTGCTGGGGCTGGTCGCCATCATCGATCCACCGCGCGAGGAGGCGATACGCGCAGTTGCGCAGTGCCGCGCTGCCGGCATCCGGGTGGTGATGATCACCGGCGACCACGGCGTGACGGCCAGCGCCATTGCCAGACAGCTCGGCATGGGTGATGACATCAAGGCGATTACCGGACCTGAATTGGAGCATATGGACGAAGCGGCCATGCGGCAGGCTGTGGCCGAAGCCCGCGTGTTCGCCCGCGCCAGCCCGGAACACAAGCTGCGGCTGGTGCGTGCACTGCAGGCCAACGGCGAAGTGGTCGCGATGACCGGCGATGGCGTCAACGATGCGCCGGCGCTGAAGCAAGCCGATGTCGGTGTGGCGATGGGGATGAAGGGCACCGAGGCGGCCAAGCAGGCCGGTGCCATCGTGCTGGCGGACGACAACTTCGCTTCGATTGCGCATGCCGTGGAAGAAGGCCGTACCGTTTACGACAATCTGCGCAAGACCGTGACCTTCCTGCTGCCGATCAATGGCGGCGAGTCGCTTTCATTGTTGCTGGCTGTGCTGCTCGGCATCGCCCTGCCGATCACGCCTGTGCAGGTGTTGTGGGTCAACATGGTCAGCTCGGTGGCACTGGCGATGGTGCTGGCCTTTGAGCCGACAGAGGCGGATGTGATGCAGCGTCCGCCGCGACGGCCGGACGAACCGATGCTGTCGCGATTCGTCATCTGGCGAATCTTCTTCGTTTCCGCGCTGTTCCTGGCCGGCATCTTCGGCATGTACCAGTGGATGCTCTCGCAGGGCGCGACGGTCGAGGCGGCGCGCACTGTGGCGGTCAACACGCTGGTCTGCATGGAAGTGTTCTATCTGTTCAGCGTGCGCTACCTGAAGGCGCCATCCTTCACCGTGCAGGGCGTAAAGGGCACGCCGCGGGTGCTGGTCGCGGTGTTTGGCGTATTCGCCTTGCAGCTGCTGTTCACCTACGCGCCGTTCATGCAGTCGCTGTTCGCCTCCGAGGCGTTATCGCTGTCCACGGGGATGGTGGTGGTACTGGCCGGGGTGGCGGTACTGGTCATCCTGGAAATCGAAAAGGCCTTGCTGCGGCGTCTGGGCCTCGGTCTGTAGGGGCAGCAGTGGTGCAGGGGCTGGTGCCACGTATTAGCAACAGATGGAGAGCGGGCCCGTAGGTCCCGCTCTCCACGCGGGTCAATGACCGGCTTTCCACGGTTGCCCCAGCGACACCGGCGCGTAGAGGCGGGTGCGGATGGCGTCACGCGACAGCAGCACCAGTACGATGATGGTCGCCACGTAGGGCAGCATTGCCAGCAGGTTGCCGGGGATCGACAAACCGATCCCCTGCGCGACCAGATGCAGGATGCTGGCAAGGCCGAACAGATAGGCGCCGAGCAGCACGCGTCCCACCCGCCAGCTGGCAAAGACCACCAGCGCCAGGGCGATCCAGCCACGGCCTGCGGTCATGTTTTCCGCCCACATCGGCGTGTAGGCGAGCGACAGGTAACCTCCCGCCAGCCCTGCCATGGCACCGCCGAACAGCACGGCCAGCGCACGCACCCGCAGCACCGGCAGGCCCATCGCACTGGCGGCATCGGGATTCTCGCCAACCGCCTGGATGATCAGCCCGACACGGCTTTTCAGCAGCACCCAGGCGACCAATGTGAACAGCGCGAATGACAGATAGACCAGCAAGTCCTGAGCGAACAGCATGCGCCCGATCAGCGGGATATCGCTGAGCAGTGGGATCGCGATCGGCTCGAAACCGGCCAGTGGTTTGCCGACCCAGCCCGCGCCAATGAATGAGGACAGACCGACGCCAAAGATGGTCAGCGCCAGTCCGGTGGCTACCTGATTGGCATTGAAGCCCAGCGCCACCAACGCGAACAGCTGCGACAACAGCATGCCGCCAAGGCAGGCAAACACCACGCCTAGCCAGAGATTGCCGGTAGCGAAAGCGGCGATGAATCCGGCCACTGCGCCGAACAGCATCATGCCTTCCTGACCGAGATTGAGAACGCCGGACTTTTCACAGACCAGCTCGCCGAGCGCCACCAGCAGCAGCGGCGTGCCAGTCCTGATCATGGCGTAGAAGATGTTGGTGAGTAGATCGATATCCATCAAATCAAGCCTCGAGCTGCAAGCGGCAAACCATCGGAAAAGTGGGGCAAGGAGATCATGCGGCGGGCTCCGGTTCGAGCGCTGCTGGCTGCACCTTGCGGCTCCAGCCCTTCAGGCGCGGGCGATAGAGAATCAGCACATCGCATGCCAGCAGAAAGAACAGCACCATGCCCTGAAACAGCTGAGTGATCGATTGCGGCAGGTTGGCCGCCATCTGGGCATTCTCGCCACCGAGATAAAGCAGCGCCATCAGCAGGCTGGCAAAGACAATCCCGATGGGATTGAGTCGACCGAGAAAGGCCACGGTTATCGCGGCGTAGCCGTAGCCAGGCGACACCTGCGGCACCAGCTGGCCTATGGGGCCGACGACTTCCGATACACCCGCCAGGCCGGCCAGGCCGCCACTGATCAGCAGCGCGATCCAGATCAGCCGCTTCTCGCGAAAGCCGACAAAGCCGGCAGCACGCTTGTCGAGCCCGAGCACCTTGATCTGAAACCCGAGAAAGCTCTTCTGCAGCAGCACCCACACCACCACCAGCGCCAGCAATGCGAAATAGAAGCCACCGTGCACGCGCAGATCCTCGAACAGCTGCGGCAGTCGCGTGGCGTCGCCGAACATCGCCGATTCGGGAAAGTTGAAACCCTCCGGATCTTTAAGCGGGCCGTGCACGGCGAACAGCAACAGGTTCAGCGCGATGTAGTTGAGCATGATGCTGGTCAGGATCTCGTTGGCGTTGAACTGCGTGCGCAGCCAGGCACAGAGTCCCGCCCAGGCGGCACCGCCGAGGGTGCCCACGAGCAGGCTGAGCACCAGCGCCCAGCGCGAATCCCACTCGATGACATGCACCGCCACCGCGCTGCCTGCCAGTGCGCCAATCAGCAGCTGGCCTTCCGCGCCGATGTTCCAGATCCGCGCGTTGTAGACCACGGCCAAGCCCAAGGCACAGAGCAGGATCGGCAGTGCCTTGACCAGCAGTTCGGAGACGCCGTAGAGGTCGCTGACCGGGTCGATCAGCAGCACACGCAGGGTTTCCAGCGGCGGGTGACCGAGTGATGCAAACAACAGGGCACCGCTAGACAAGGTCAACAGCGCCGCCAGCACGGGCGAGAGCCAGAGCATCGGGCGCGATTCGTACCCGCGGGGTTCAAGGGATAACAACATGATGGAATTCTCAGGCGGCTGTGGTCGTGGGGTGATCGAACTGTCCCGCCATCCAGCGGCCGACGTCCGTGGCGCTGGTAGCAGCGGTGGGCTGCAGCGGCGACAAGCGGCCATGGCTCAGCGCGCCGATGCGGTCGCTGATCTGGAACAGCTCTTCGAGGTCTTCAGAAATCACCAGAATGGCGGCGCCGGCGTCGCGCAGCTCGATCAGCGCACGGTGAATCGCTGCGGCCGCGCCGACATCCACGCCCCAGGTCGGGTGCGCGGCGATCAGCAGTTTCGGTTGCTGGAGGATTTCGCGGCCGAGGATGAATTTCTGCAGGTTGCCGCCGGAGAGGCTGCGCGCCGGGGTATGGGTGCCGGGGGTCTTTACCGCGAAGGTCTCGATGATGCGCCGCGCGAATGCCTCGACTCGGCTATGCCGAATCAGTCCGTGGTTGACCATTCCCTCCTGTTGAAACGCGGTCAGCAGCCCGTTGTCAGCTAGGCTCATCGCCGGCACCGCACCATGACCGAGGCGCTCGGCCGGGACAAAGGTCATCCCCAGGCGACGCCGAGCATCCGGCGCCAGGTGCGCCACGGGAGCGTCGAGAAAGCGGATGCGTGCGCTTTGGTCCCGCGCCAGGCGCTGTTCACCGCTGAGCAGTGCGAGCAGCTCGTCCTGGCCATTGCCGGCGACACCGGCGATACCGACGATTTCCCCGGCGCGGACTTCGAGCATCACCTGTTCAAGTGACACGCCGAACGGATCGGCGTTGTGCCAGGACAGCGACTCGACCTGCAAAAAAGGCGTGCCGCCTACGGCTTTCGGATACTCCGCTTCAAGCCCCTCGGCATCGCCGACCATCAGCCTTGCAAGGTCCAGATCGCTGCATTCGGCAGGTATGCAATCGCCGGAGACACGCCCGCCGCGCAGCACTGTTGCGGCCTCGCATAGCGCTCGCACCTCGTTCAGCTTGTGGCTGATGAACAGGACGCTACAGCCTTCCCCCGCCAGCCGGCGCAACACGGCAAACAAGTCGTCGGCCTCCTGTGGAGTGAGTACAGAGGTCGGTTCGTCGAGAATCAGCAGTTTGATGTCCTGCATCAGGCAGCGAACGATTTCCACCCGCTGACGCTCACCGATGGAGAGGCTATGAACCAGGCGATTCGGCTCCAGTGGCATGCCATAACGCTGGGACACTTCACGGATCTTCGATTCCAGCTGTTTGGGCGTTCCGGCGGCTGCACCGAGGGCCAGCGCCACGTTCTCGGCGACGCTCAGGGTTTCGAACAGCGAGAAGTGCTGGAACACCATCCCGATGCCGCGCTCACGCGCCTGCGCGGGGTCGCGCATGACGACCGGTTGGCCTTCCCAGCGGATCTCCCCGGCGTCGGGTTGCGTGACGCCGTAGATGATCTTCATCAGCGTGCTTTTGCCAGCACCGTTCTCGCCGAGCAGTGCGTGTATTTCGCCGGCATTGATGATGAGATCGATGCGGTCATTGGCCAGACAGCCTGGATATTGCTTGGTGATGCCGTTCAGCTGCAGGCGGGGTTGGGATGTATCGGGCATGGGAACGTCCGCTGGAAGTCATGACCGAGTGAATAGCAAAAAGCTGGCCAGGCAGTCAGGATTCCGCAGCGAAGCCAACAACAAGGCGGCTGGCTGTCGGCTCACGATAACAGCGAGCCTTATCAGTGCTTCGAATTGGTGCCAGGAAGGGCATTGCCGCCCCTGGGTGCACCGGGGTGGGGCGGGCGAAGAAGGCGCTTTTGATGATCCAGGCTCAGACCGGCTCGCATCGGGCAACATCGAGTCCGTGAGCCGAGCAGCCCAATGCGGGCTGCCGGTAAGCAGAACCATAATGGTGTCGCTAGTAGGGGCTAGCAGTCGGGCGGACCACCAGTTCGCTCACATCCACATCGGCTGGCTGCTCGACGGCATAAGCGATGGCGCGCGCGATGGCTTCGGCTGGAATGGCAATGCGACGGAAATCGTTCATGGCCGCCCGTGCGCCCTCATCAGAGATGCTCTCGGCCAGTTCCGATTCGGTGACACCGGGTGAGACCAGGGTGACGCGAATGTCGCCGCCGACCTCTTGACGCAGCCCTTCGGTGATGGCGCGAACCGCGTACTTGGTCGCGCAGTAGACCGCTGCAGTGGGGCTGACTGCGTAGGCGCCGATGGAGGCGATGTTGATGAACTGGCCTGAGCGCTGACGCTGCATCAGCGGTAGCGCGGCGGCGATGCCGTGCAGCACGCCGCGGATGTTCACGTCGATCATCCGGTCCCACTCATCGACTTTCAGGGCATCGAGGCGTGATAGCGGCATCACCCCGGCATTGTTGATGATCACGTCGACCCGGCCAAAGCGCTGTTCGGCAAAATCGACGAAGACCTGGGTGTCCTCGCGGCTGGTGACATCCAATGCGCGAAAGGCTGCGCTGCCACCGGCTTTGGTGATGCTGGCGGCAAGCTGTTCCAACCGCTCTACGCGGCGGGCGCCGAGTACAACCGTAGCGCCGCGAGCGGCCAGCAGGCGCGCCGTGGCTTCGCCAATGCCACTGCTGGCGCCGGTAATGAGTACGACTTTTCCGTTGATGTTCGACATGCGCAGATCCTCGCTCGGTCATTCGGCAGCGCGGATGCGCCGTTAGATGAATGCTAAGCAGCGGACGGTACGCGGCGTTATGTCGATCCTGCCGAGGGCTTGCCTGATTCTGGCTGAGTGAGCCTTACCAGATGCCGTCGTGCAGGGCGGCCGCTTCATCTTCAAGCAACGGCCCGACGACCTCGACCTTTCGCTGGCCCGCTTCGAAGACCACGCGACAGGGCAGGTCCAACGTCGGGTTTTCCGGATGGTTGCCGGTGATGGTCTTCAGGCTGCGCTCGGAAAGGCCATACACCACCCGCCCCAGACCCACCCAGTACGCGGCGCCCGCGCACATCGCGCAGGGTTCGGCCGAGGTGTACATGGTGCAGCGCGAGAGGAATTCCGGCGTATAGCGGGTCGAGGCGCGGGTCATCAGTACACGTTCGGCGTGGCCGGTCATGTCATGGTCCGGCATGTATGCGTTGCCCTGTTCGAGCAGGGTCTCGCCATCCGGGCCGACCAGAATGGCGCCGAAGGGGTGCGTACCCTCGGCCAGCGCGCGGCGCGCCACGTCGAAGCTTTTACGCAGCAAGGCAGTGTCGTCTAGGGGCATGGTGAGATGTCCATTGAGAGATTAGATCTGCTGGCAGGCAGGCTCAGCTTTCGCCTTTCGGCAGGCTCCAGGTGAAGAACAGGCGTTGCGCGAGGCCGACCAGCTGGAACAGCACCAGGCTGATGATGACCAGCATCATCAAGGCCGCGAAGGCTTGTGGGACCTGGAACATCGAGGTCGAGAAATTGATGAAGTAGCCCAGGCCCTTGTCCGCCGCGACGAACTCGGCAACCACCGCACCGATCACCGCCAGCGTGATGGAGATGCGCAGCGCCGAGAACAGGTGAGGAATCGCGTAGGGCAGGCGGATGTTGCGAAACTCGCGGGTTCGCGAGGCGCCCAGCGATCGCGACAATTCGATCAGCTCAGGTGGCGTCGCCAGCAGGCCGGTTACCGTCGACACCACGATGGGGAAAAAGGCGATCAGAAAGGTGATGAACACGCGCGGCAGGTCACCGGCACCCATCACCACCACGATGATCGGGGCGACCGCGACGATGGGCGTCGACTGCACGATGACCAGCAGCGGATAGAGCGTGCGTGACAGCAGCCTGGACGATGCCAGCGCGATAGCCAACGGAATCCCGATCAGAATCGAAAGCCCGTAGCCGAGCAGGGTTACCCGCAGCGTGGCGAAGATGTGCTCGGCCCAGATCGTCGGGTCGAGCTTCCAGGTGGCGGCAACGATGGCGATCGGGGAAGGCAAAACGAATGCCGGCAGGCTCAACAGGCGGCAGGCTGCTTCCCAGAGCAACAGCAGACCGAGCAGTGCCAGCCCAGGGGCGAAACGCTCGCCCAGTGCGCTTTTAGAGACCATGACGACTGAATACCTTGCGACGGATATGGTTGGCGAGCTCGTTGAAACGGGGCTCCGTGAGAGTGTCCAGCGACCGCGGTCGAGGTATATCGACATCGATGATCTCGGTCACCCGGCCCGGGCGTGCTGACATCACCAGGATGCGGTCGGCCAGCAGCAGCGCTTCGGGAATCGAGTGGGTGATGAACAGCACGGTCTTCGGCCGCTGGGTCCAGATGTTCAGCAGCTCCAGGCTAAGTTCGTCGCGCGTCAGGGC
>TARA_R110002095_G_scaffold216596_2_pt1 | contig 10698 bp, 6 predicted proteins | sample TARA_R110002095 | Tara Oceans TARA_R110002095 (sample SAMEA4397255) | marine metagenome | biome: Polar Biome; feature: [SRF] surface water layer (ENVO:00010504); material: water (ENVO:00002006), including particulate matter (ENVO:01000060) such as... | depth 5 m | reverse complement strand
AGCAGGCTTGCATCGAGGGGGAAGTCTCCACCTCAGGCACCCTCATCGTCGTAAATGGTGAGGGTGCTTTTTTGCGTCACGAGCGACATCATTGAATTTGATTATGTCAACCAGGAACGGCTTTCATGTACTTGCTCGGGCTGCTCTATATGATGTGGTCGCTTAAATGATTCGTGAGAATGAATCGTTTTTTTTTCCTCGGTTGTGGTCGTTTGGAGCTGTTCGATCAGTTCACACCAGGCTTCGCGATGAATGCTCAAAACTTTAATGGCGTTGTGGATGTAACTGGCTTCCTGCTTCACATCAGCATGATTCAAGTTCTCATACACAAAAACAAACAGCGCTTTCAACTGATCAATCAATTCGGGTTGCTGAGCAGGATCGAGTCCTCCAATTAGTTCAGCCACCAGATCGCGGCTTTTATCCAGCGCGAAATGGGCCTGCTCGAAATTTTGTTCCTCGGCAGCTTGTGCTGCTTTTCGGGCAAAACGCAGAGCGCCATCCACGACCATTAAATGTAACTGGTGCGGTGTTGCCGTCAAAACCTGATTCTCAATGTAATCTTTTGCGTGCATCTCCCTGAAGGCCCCTCTTTTGGTTTAAATGAATCAATAAAATATGGGTGGTTTATTACTTCTTGGATGAGTTGAAACTCAGTAACTGCAGACCATCTAATGCTGTCTGCTGTGAGTTCAACCGGTTCACGATCGTTTCCTGGAGTGTAAACTGTTGAATCAGCCTTTCGCGACGCACTTCCAGAATTTCGTTCAGTTCTTCCACACGTGTATTCAATGATAGTGCTGATGACTGAAGTGAATCGATCTGTGCTTTGAATGAACCAGTGAAGGGGTCGGTCATCGCTGTGATCACTTCATCCATCACGACTGCAAATCCGGTGTTTTCCTGTTGAAAAAATTCTGTGACAGCATTCGGGTCATCGAGCAATATCTGGTCAAGGATGTTTTCGTTAAGCTTTAATTTTCCGTCACCGCCAAATTGTACTCCTAGTTCCGACATACTTTTGATCGAGTTGTTACTGACCGAAAGTTTTTTTGTCAGTAAACCTTCCAGGCGGGAAACCGTCGTCAATACAACGCCATTTCCGTTGAGAATACCACGCTCATTCGTGTCCGTGTTATAACTGGTGAGTGAAGTCTTAGCATCGACAAAATTGTTATAGGCGGAAATAAACGTGTTGACGGTTGATTTGATACCTGCGGTATCGCGAGACACGTTGATCGTGGAAGGCGAACTGCTTGTGGAAAGCAGATCGATCTCCAATCCTGTGATCGCGTCGTCAAAACTGTTGGTCGAGGAAGTGAGTAAAAATGAGGTTTGCGGGTTGCTGCCAATCCGAATCAATGCATCTTCGGCATCGACTGAGGTCGCGAAACCAAAGTCGAATGAACTTTCCAGAATCAACTCTCCCGCGGCACCGCTTCGCGAAGAGGTGATCGAAAGTCGAGCCGAGTCGAACGCGGTCCCATCATCAATAATCGTCGCAGAAGCGACACCGGATGCATTGAGCTTATCGGTAATGTCCTCCAGTGTATCTGTTGCTTCAATAGTGATCACTGTTGTCTGGCGGCTGTCAAGGCCCGTTGCGTCCGAACCTTTGATTCCCAGGTCTGCCGCCACAGTCCCGCCTGAAACTTCTTCCACTTTGACATCAAAGCTGCTGCCACCAGTGCTCTCAACGATAAAGCCATCACCGGTATCATTCAGACGGGCGTTGATTTGCGCCCCGGCTGTTGTTGCGGCATCATTAATTTTTGTCAGCACGTCGCCCACGGTTTTGGTGGTTGTCGAGTCTGCTAAATTCACACTGAAACTGGTTCCGTCACGGTCGGTGATGCGAATACTACCAGTCGAAACTGCCTTGCCATTTTTGGCATAGGTCGACAGCGAGGTCTCTTCGTTAATGTAACGCAGATCCAAAGAACCGGAACTGACCGTATGCTTTGTGTCAGCTAACACTGCTTCGATTTTGAGAAAACCTGCCAGATTCCCGCTGACATCCTGAATTTCAATGGAGGTTCCGGAAGCAGCAGAGAGGTCTTTAATCTCAATGCCCGTTTTCGTGTCGTTCAGGCTGGCTTCAATCTGAATGGAACCATTCGCATTAATCGTGTCGATGACATCGTCGAGCGTTTTTGCGGAGGAAAAATCTATTGTCGCATTGCCTCCCGCGCCATCTTCGATATAAACCAGATCTGCGTTCAGGACCGTTCCCCCTGAAGAAACGCCCCCGTTTAAATTTCTGAGTAATACCGAATTTAATCCGCCAGACAGCGCGCCGGTAATGGTGCCACCCGGCCCCGTCGTTTGAATTCCCAGTTCACGGGCTGCCAGGGAACTGTTCAAAGCAGTCACTTCAAAGGTACTACCACCGACCGTATTATCGGTCAGGCTTAATTCACCATTCGCGGTGATCGCCGCAGTTACTTTTCCGCCGTTGGCGCCGTTGTCATTGATCAGGTCGACGACATCACCGACTGTTTTTGCTGAGTCCAGGTCAATATCGATGGTTGAAGCATCGGCTACGGTAATCTGAAAATCATCAGAGCCGCTTACTGTGGTAATGCCGTTCCCATCGTTGATTTGTGACAGGTTAAAATCACTGGTAACTCGATAGACGGAATCCCCATCAAAGGTAGAGGCCACAACTGACTTTAAAATTCCCAGATCAGCGGCAGTTTGGCCGCCACCCACTTCGCTGACTTTCAGTGTGCCCACGCCTGTTCCGGTGTCCGTGAAAACCAGGTGATCGTCTTCAATGCTGGCGACAATCGAGGTCGCGGATTGGTTGATTTCATCCACGACGTCATCAATCGTAATGGTTTGACTCAGGTCGATGACTTCGGTCAGGCCATCCCGGTCAGTAATCCGGATACTGCCCCGTTGAACGCCCACACCATCATTCAGTTCTTCCAGCAGTTTGGGCTGATCCAGCTGGCCTCCACCCGAAAGAGTAATTGTAGTGGCGGTGCCAATGGGGGTTGTGTCGGCATCCGCGAAACCATTCGAGATCACCTGGTGGTTCGACGACTTTCGCAGTCCCTGTAGTTGGTAGGTTGCGGAGGTGGCGGTACTGTTGGCAGCAACACTGAACTGGCTGGTATCCGAACTGGTGGCTTGGAGTGTTTCAAAGGTACTTTCCAGGTTCAGTTTTTGAACCGAGGAATTCAGTGTCAGCAGGTTGGCTTCGAGGGTTTTGATACCCCCTTCGGTGGCTTCGAATGCGGATGCACGATTGGCCAGACGCACAAGTGCATTTTTCTGAACGCCTATGATGGCGTCCACAATTTCTGTGATATTTAATCCGGTTGCCAGACCGACACCGGAACTGAGCCCTGACATTGTACCAAGCCTGTCTTAAAGTGACTGAAGCAACTGCTCCTTTAATGCTTAACGATCAGCACCTGAAATTCAGAGTGTGAACAAATACTTTTTAGCCCGACTGAGAGTGAAGTTGCTCATTTGCATCTGCAGATTGCCAATCAGGATCAGCAATAGGAGGCGCACGAGAAACAACAGCATCTCAATATATATCGGTTAGTCAAAGGTTTCTGCATGAGTAGAGCGTAGGAAGATCAGCCTTAAGGAACAGTATTCTAAATAATTCTGGTGATTATGACGATTTTTTCTGGAGGGATTCTATTCGATTACCGCATAGGAAAGTGAAGTGGCAAACGGAAACCGTTTGAGTCGTAAATTCGGAAGTCCCAGTGTTTCCATGGCTGCCAGTGTTTCCCCTGGAAATAAATCCATGTTAAGTTCGTCAAAGGCAATAATTGCACCTTTAGGCATCCGCGGGACAAGCAGTTCCAACGCCACTTTAGTCGGTTCATACAAATCGGCATCCAGGTGTAATAAGGAGACAACCAGATGTTGATTTTGTTCCAGGTATTCAGGCAGAGTGACGCTGATGTCCCCTTTAACTAATTCCACCTTGGGGATGTGGTTCAGATAACGAGTGGAATCATAAAGCTGAATTGCTTTTTCCAAATCCTCCATCGCATTTTCTTCGGACTTAAAGCCACCCACTTCAAGATGTTCGCTGGTACCCGTTGTGTCTTTTTCACTCAGTGAGGGAAAGCCTTCGAATGTGTCGAAGCCGATGATTTTCCGTAGATAATTCACTGGCTCCAAAATGGCGCTGAACTGTGCCCAAGCCATTAAGCTGGCGCCACGGTGGACACCTAGTTCTACAATTGAACCATTGACTTCCAACTGCTGTCGGAAGATTTCATGACGGGCCAATAATTTGGTAATTGATTGTCGGGAAACGTATTTGGTAAACGCATCCAATTTGTTTAGGTTCGTGCCGACACTCGATTCCCAATACTGTTCGACGGCGTTAAGTGCATTTAAGTCACCAGCAGATTGGTTCTGTGATTCTCCTACGTTGCCCTTGAGCAGCCCTTTTTTTTCTACCATGTCAAATTAGCTTTTTATGAAGTATTGTGTAAAAATCAGACAAAACGCTGAAGGTATCGCCGCACGATTTCAAGAAGCCGTTCGCTGCATGGCTTGTCTGGCACGTGTGATGTCTTTGATCCGCCAGCCATCTTTCAGGAATTGAGGATCTCTCAGATCCCGATACCGCAAATTTAGAACAAACCGCACATAGTTCGATTCATTCTTGCAGGGAGTATGCGGAGTCAAACTGTGAAACAGCAGGACATCGCCGACTTCCAGAGCGGTGGGCACGACGCGTTCGAAATCGTGAACGACATCGGTAGGCAGTGAATGCCATTTGGTTGTGATCCCGTGGTCATGCTCATCATGGGGAATCGGCGCTCTCTGATGTTCGCCTAACGCAAAGGTCAGACTGCCGTTCTGGTGATCGGTTTTCTGTAAGGGAGCATACAGCGTGATTGTGGAATGTGGACCTTCATTGTAATACCAGTCCTGATGCCACGAAGCGAGATGCCACTCAGCCTGAGGCATGCTCATCAAAATAATATACCGGTCATGGATCGAAATTTCCGGCGAGAGCAGTTTTTCAAGAATCGCCATCAGTTTGGGATTGGTGCCCATCGCGTGCAGAGAGGGGGCCGCATTCATGGAATCGTATAGAATGCTCTGCGCACCCGGAGCTTGTGCTTCCAGACGCATCAGGCGATCGCTGATCTGTGTGATCTCATTTGCATCTGCGGAAACGTCACAACTGTAGTGGCGCTCCAGCAAGGTGAGACGGCCCGCCAGATCATTTCGAATCGGCAGAAATTCCGCGGGATCAAACAGATTTTTCACCAGCAGGACACCATCTTCTGCATACTGATTCAGATGGGTTTCTGAAAGTTCAGGACCCTCTGTTTGACAATTCAATGTACACAGCTGATTTAAAGGCAGCATGATTTACCATCCCTGGTGCAGTGGTTTGAGTAGAATGCTTATTCGCCGAATCCAAATTGATCGACTAATGGTTTAAAAAAACGATTGACCATTGCCTTTTCCGATTGGGAAAGCTGCTCGCGCCACTTTCCAATGCTGAGCGGTTGTATGGCGGAAGAATCCGGCGCATGCTCTTCATCGATTCGTACCGATTGCGTCGCGAATGAAGCGCCGCCCGTCGAAGCTGCTGACGCATACTGAGGTTCTGCCTGCAGTTCACGCATTTCGCTGGCAATTGCCGAGACGGCGTCCAGTTTTAAGAGAACACCCAGTTTGGTCGCCATCTGATAAATCAGTCCTTCGGCATTCTCAGCAATATGCTCGTAAGGGATTACCATGATGCCCGGCAGGCAGAGGGCAAGATGGATTTCCTGATACGCGGCGACGGTCTGGTCGACGGCGGTCGCGAAAGGAATATTGCTGTTCTCCATCTCCATGCAGACGACATCGCGGGGATCTCGATAATGATAAAAGGGACGTACTGCATCCTGTTGAGCTGCAGCAATCACCTCTTCTGTCAGCAATTCAAAGCGGAGAATCATCCGCTCATTCAATTTCATCGTGCCGACGATCTGGTTTAACTCTTCCAGAGACTTCGCATCTTCAGCCTGAAATGAAAAATTCTGGCTGTCCCATATTTTCTTAAATACTTCCTGCGACCAGTCTGTGCCTGAGTTCGGAATTCCGAAATTGAAGATGATCATAATCTATCCTGTCTGAAATCGTACGTGGGGGATGTGGTCTGTTACAGATCGGCAACGGAGCCCCGGGCTTTGCTATGTTAAGTCATTCTCGATGGAATCACGCTGTCTGCTTTTCTGAGAAAGAAATTGAGGTCGGGGAACCTTTTCTTCAGTCAGATTATCTTCGCCACGATAAGGATGCTTGTCGTGGAAGTAATCGATCAGTCGACCCTGGTATTCGATCAGGATCGTATTAAAGGGAATTTGATTGCGTTCAATTTCGAGTACAATATCGGCGGCCCGCCATTGGGTGGCAATTAAAATGACATCCACAGGATCTTCAATCAGTTGATCCCGGAACAATATCTCCTGACCAGTGCCCGGTACGAACGTGCCGACTTTATTCATGTCGGAGTCGATGACGGTTGGAAATCGCGTTTTATCAAGGTGATTCTGGTTAATAAACGCAGCCGCTTTCCCCGTGCCACCCCAGATCGCGGTTCGTTTACCGGAATTGACAAGCTCATCAAACTGAACTGCGAGCTGAGTTGCCGACAGCAGGACTTTTTCCTGAAAGGCCACTGCCTGGCGTGCCAGTTCTACCTGATGCTGCTGTGGCTGAAAACTAGCCATGCCGTAAATGACTTCGTCGTTATAACTGGTTTGAATCAGATCAACGGTGGTCGCGCAGCGGGTCAAGAGCCGTTCCAGCGATCGAGTGGTGAAGTGGGAGTTGTGTTCATAGAAAAAATCGACCGTGCGGCCTGCGGCAAGCACACCGTCTATACAGGGAACTTCAATAAACAGTTTGGTTTCGCACTCAGCCACATTCGCGGCAAAGGCCACTTCCTGGGCAAAGCCGAGCGGATTCATCAAGTGTTCGAATACGTGTCGGCTGATGATTAAATCTGGACGGAGTTCGGCCAGATGTGTTCCGGGTTCAAATAACATGGCTCGGGCGTCAATCAAGGCGCCTTCTGTTTCGATTTCCGCGTTCGGGTCAAAGCCGATGAATTTTCCGTTAGGAATCTTTTTTGCCAGCGAACGTAGTAAATGGCCTTCTCCACAGCCAATTTCCACGACGGTTGGGTTTTCCGGCAGGGTCTCTGCGATGAGGTCACAGACTTTTTGTAGATGTTCTGACCAGATGGCGCCTTTGTTAAACATCAGGTTTGGCTTATCAGAGTAGGGGACTTTCGCATAGTCGAAGGCCGCATTTGAGATATGGCCACAGTCAACACACCGCATGAAATCATGTGGCAGGCGTTCCATTTTCTGGGCTTCTTCGCAGCTTTTTGGCCAGGCCAGTGTTGTCAATGGCAGTAAGCCACCATCATAAAACTGCACGGCGATATGATACCCGCAAGCAGGACAAGTATAATTCTGCATGGCAGAATTCAGAATTTTGGAGTGATCTTCACTTTCTGTTTTATTTGATGAAGCATCCATGCTTTGGTCCTTGATTGAGGTCGAGTTTGTTAGAGTGGTGAGAGATTGAGTTTTTTTTTGTGTCACTATCTGTTGTAACGCCGATTCGAAAAAGAGTTCCATTTCCCGAACCGTGTTGATGTCTTCGAATACCAGATGGCTCTTGGATAGAATTTTGAGACGTAGTTGGTCCCTGTATTCTTCATCCATACCGATCCGGCAGGAGAGATCGATGTATTCGTCGATGGACGAAACGACGCAGTCCATGAGGCCCATTTTTTTATAGACGGCCAGCATCCCACGACCGCGCATATACTTTGCCGGGAGCGTGACAACGGGCGTGCCGATGGCCATGGATTGATAGGATGTATTTCCCCCACCGAAGTGGATCGGGTCAAGCATGACATCGGAGAGATAAATCACGTTCAGGAAGTCAGACGTCGACATTCCGCGTAACCAGTGAATACGATCTATGACATCAGAGAAAGAGTTGTTGAATCGTTCGACCAGTAAATTTTTCCATTTGGACGTTTCATCACGAATCATGATAATCCGTGCTTGGGGATCTTTTCGTAGAATTCCTGCCAGTACCTGATCAAATTCGGGATGAATTTTAAACAGCGTTTGCGGGCAGGCATAAATGTGGTCGTCGTCGGAAAGTCCAAATGCGCCTCGTGCTTTAATCTTGTCGGGCAAATTGGGACGGTGGTAATAAGAGGGCAGCGCATCCAGTTCGACCAATGTTTCAGTGTAGTGGTCTTGTGCGTCTTCCGGTTCAATTAGTTTACTGGAGATAAAGTAGTCGATGGTTTTTAAGCCGGTTGTAATCGGGTGTCCCCAGGTGACACATTGGATGGGGGCGTGCCGCGTGGTGGCCAGCGAAAAGATAAGCGGGTCCATGCCGATATCGGCATAAAACAGAATATCCAGTTCCAGACTTTGTAGACGCTGAGTGGCTTGGTGGAGGTCAATCCCCAGAAAGACATATTCATCAGAGTCGGCACGAATTTCTTGTGCGACTTCGTCATTATGTTTTAATGGCGAGATCGTAATCACATGATATTTTTCACGATCAAAATTCTTAATGATCCCTTTCATCAGGGACCCGATGGTATGATTAAAGAACAGATTGGAGATAAAACCGATACGGATTCGCCCATCCCGTTCGATCATTGGTTCTTGCTGATTCCAGGAAAGCGTATTATTGCAATGATACAACTCTGCCATACGTTCGATGATGGGCCGATCATTATATCCCTGGTAAGCCAGATAAAACGTACCGGGGGTCAATTTGATCGAAGCGTCGATCTGTACCGCGTCGGCGTGCATGTCTTCGATGTTTTGCATAAACGAGATGCGCACATCCTCAATAGCTTCCATAGAAGCAGGAATGGGAGGCAGCAAGCTGGCAATCGCGAGTCGATATTCCGGCAGCGGTAGCAATTTGTAAGCTTTTTCCAACGCCTCTTTTGCTTCGTCGAACTGGCCCATGTCGTGATAGACGGTCGCCACGTTACAGTAAGCGGATGCAGAGGATTCGTCCAGTTCCAGCGCACGCTGGAAATATCGAAGCGCTTTTTTGCTTCGCCTTTTCTGTTTGCTGAAGTGTCCGCGATAGTTCCAGAGAGTGGCGTTTTCGGGATGATCTTTGATCGCTTGTTCTACCTGCTCTTCCGCTTCATTGTTGCGCAATTGTGACGAATAGAGTTCGATCAAGTATAAGCGTGACTGCAGATGATCGGGTTCCAGCTCAACCAGCAATTCGAAATAGCCAACAGCAGAACCGATTTTTTTTTGTTGTAATCTGATCGATCCCATTCCATACAGGGAAGCTGTGTTCGTCTGGTCGCTCTGGTAGAGGTTTTGGAAGATCTCATAGGCATATTCCAGGTCACCGAGTGATGCGACCAGTGATCCCAAGCGAAATGCGGCGCCGGGGTGATTGGGTTGTTTTTTCAAAATTCCCCGAAAGGTGACCATTGCCTCCTGAGTCTGTTTCGAATCTTCTAATGCCTTACCCAGGTGAAATAGAATCTCGCAATTATCAGGCGCGCGTTTTAATGCATCCCGAAAACATTTGATGGCGGATTCAAATTTGTTCTGCGCGGCATAAACGATACCCAGGTTGTTTCTAATTTCCCAACAATTCGGCTGTAACACCATCGCTTTTTTGAAAACCGTGATCGCTGCTTCGTATTTCTGCTGTGATGTCAGAAAGACGGCGTAATTTTTCAGAGTGTCAAGATGGTTAGGGGCCAGCCGTAGTGCCTGTTGATAGGACTTTTCGGCAGCCTCGGGGTCTTCTAACTTCGCGATGGCATTCGCCAGATTGAAATGCGCAGTAGGGACCTGCGGCGCCAACTTCACGACTTGCCGGCAAATGGCGATCGCTTCCTCAAGATCATCCTCTTCTTCCTGTAAGAGATTTCCGAGATTAATCAGCGCATCAATGTAATCGGGTTTTATCCGAATTGCACGCCGGTATGTTTGAAGGGCTTGTTTTTTTTCTCCAGAAGCAACCTGTGTGATAGCCTGATTCAGCATGAATGCCGGGTTTTGAGGTTCGAGTTCGAGCGCACGGTCATAATTCGTCAGCGCGTCTTGATATTGTCCTAAGCCTTTATAGGCAGCTCCGCGGTTGGAAAAAAATGAAGCAATCCCATCATTCTGATAGATGGCGCGCGTAATAAAATCGATGGCTTTGTCAAATTGCTTTAAATGCAGATACACGACGCCCAGTAAATGCAGGGCATCGGCTTGGGCGGGGTCGTGTTGCAGCACCTCACGGTAGAGCTTTTCTGCCAGAGGGAGATTTCCCGACTGATGTTGTTGAACTGCCGTTGCCAATAGTTCCTGTAGTGAAGGCATAGGATCTTCTTTGAATCGCGGTAGTAATTGAAAATATTTCAATTGGAACTGCTGAAACCTGCCTGGCATAGATCACCAGATAGACTTTTCCGGTTATTCTGTTTGTATCGGCTGCGGCGGGGGGATAGATAAGCAGTTTCTTTCGTCAGGGTAAAATCGTCTTCAAACGAGGTGTTTTACTGCAGGGCGTCTGGGGGAATAGGTAAAACGACAGGTGTAAATAAAAAAACACTACCCATCGTGTGATGGATAGTGTTTTCGTAAATGAAGTATTTTTCAGTCGGTGATCGACTCTCTCAAGGATTATCCTAAGAGACTC
>TARA_R110002095_G_scaffold104574_1_pt1 | contig 10709 bp, 7 predicted proteins | sample TARA_R110002095 | Tara Oceans TARA_R110002095 (sample SAMEA4397255) | marine metagenome | biome: Polar Biome; feature: [SRF] surface water layer (ENVO:00010504); material: water (ENVO:00002006), including particulate matter (ENVO:01000060) such as... | depth 5 m | reverse complement strand
GCGATATACATATCGAGCCGACTGAGACGCAATTGCGGATCCGCTATCGAGTAGACGGGGTCCTGCAACAGGCACTCGAGCCGCCGGTACACCTGGCGCCCGCTGTCTCTTCCCGCATCAAAATCATGGCCAGTCTTGATATCAGCGAACGTCGTCTGCCTCAGGATGGCAGAATTCATGTGCTGATGGAAGGTCGTCCGATCGACTTGCGTGTCAGTACGTTACCAATGCCGACCGGCGAAAAGGTCGTTATCCGTATTCTCGACAATCGCAGCGTGAACATTTCCATGGAACAATTGGGTTTCAGTTCGGAAGTGCTGGAAAGCTTCGACGAGCAGTTGAAGAAACCCAATGGAATTATTCTGGTAACTGGCCCCACAGGGAGCGGTAAAAGCACTACGTTATACGCCGCTTTGAATGCCGTCAGTTCGATCGAAAAAAATGTCTGTACGGTAGAAGATCCGATTGAATATCAGCTGCCGGTGATCAATCAGTTTCAGGTTAACGAAAAAATTGGCCTGTCATTCGCATCCATTTTGAGAAGTCTGCTGCGACAGGATCCCGATGTAATCATGGTGGGCGAAATCCGGGATCAGGAAACCGGAAAAATTGCGATTCAGGCTGCGCTCACAGGGCACCTGGTTTTCAGTACGTTGCATACCAACGACGCCATTTCTGCCATCACGCGTTTAATCAACATGGGCGTAGACGATTATCTGATCGGTGCTGCTGTGAATATGGCGCTCGCCCAACGACTTTGCAGAAAAATCTGTCCGAAATGTAAAACACCGTATGAACTGCCAAAGGTATTACAGCTTGCTGTCGAACGGGTGGGACTTGATGGAAATGAGTTTTACAAAGGCAAAGGTTGCAAACGCTGCCACAATACCGGATTTTCCGGGCGTATTGGCGTTCACGAAATATTGACGATCGACGATCGTTTGCGTGAAATCATCACGACCAATCCCACAGTCGCCTCCGTAAAAGAGTATGCACAAAATAATGGCATGATTCCTCTACGATACGATGCCATACGGAAGGCGAAAGAAGGGTTGACCACCATCGAAGAAGCGCTAAAAGTCAGCGACGAAGGGTGGATTCCTCGTAAATCGGCGATCCAGCAATAATCGACGTTGTTTAAAATAATCAATTGAGGTCTGGGAAAGCGACTCAACCATGGAAATGAATGACCTTTTACACGCAGCCGTTGACAGCGATGCTTCAGACATCCTGTTGGTAACTGACGCGCCTCCGGTGTTTCGCATAGACGGATTTCTGAAAACGACCGCTCTCGAACCACTTGACCCTGAAATCATACGAGATCTTTGCGATCAGGTGTTAAAAGACAAACAGAAAGAACTGCTTGAAAAGCACAAAGACGTGGATTTTGCGATCACCATTCCGCGACTGGGACGGTTCCGTTTTAACATTCACGTCCAGCGAGGTTCTTTAGCCGCCGCGATTCGCCGTTATTCGAACGATATCTGTACGCTGAGCAGCCTGGAATTACCGCCGATTGTTGAAGAACTAACGCACCTGAAAACCGGCTTGATTCTGGTGACTGGGCAGACAGGATCGGGTAAATCAACGACTCTGGCCGCCATGGTTGAAGCGATCAATCAGCGTGACCCAAAACATATTATCACTCTGGAAGATCCAATCGAGTATCAGTTCCAGCATGGAAAATCTCTGATTGAGCAGCGCGAAATCGGCGAAGATTGTCCTGGATTTGCTTCGGGGCTGAAACATGTTCTCAGACAGGATCCAGATGTGATTCTGATCGGAGAATTGCGGGATCTGGATACAATCCGTGTTGCTCTGCAGGCTGCAGAAACCGGGCACCTGGTGATGGCCTCTCTACATGCTTCTACCGCTGCCGGCGTCGTGGATCGTCTGGTGGAAGTCTTTCCGCCGGAAGAACAGTCACAGATTCGCAGCCATCTTGCCGAATCACTTCGTGCTGTGATTACTCAAAAATTACTGCCTGCTGCTTTTTCCAAAGGACGAGTCGCAGCCGTTGAAATTATGCTCATGAATCGCGCGATTCAGACCAGTATTCGCGAATCAACCTCCCATCTGATTCCCGGAGTGATTTCCACTAGCCGCCGCATGGGCATGCAAACCATGGAACAGGCATTGAAAGAACTGCTTTTGAACGGAAAAGCCGATCCGGAAATTATAGACGAATATCTGCAGGAATTGCGGGGTGAGGCACCTAAAGAACATTCCCAGGGCCTGCTCGCCTAGGTGATCTCCTCAAGAAAAGATTAAATCATGCAATTTACTTATACAGCTCGAAACACAAGTGGCCAGAACCAGACTGGTGATATGGTGGCTGACTCGCGCGATGAGGCGGTTGCCAAATTACGTCAGGACGGCCTCTATCTGCTGTCTCTGGAAGAAGCGGAAAGCAGTCCCAAAAATGGACGCTCAAATTCCCTTAAAAAACGTATTCCCCGCAAAGATATTATCTATTTCACCAACCAGCTGGCAATCATGGTCGATGCCGGGGTGCCTGTTGCAACAGCCCTGGAAGGGATTTCCAAACTGCTGGAAAACCCGGCGCTGGCTGAAATCCTGACTAATATTCAGAAAAATGTAGAGGCCGGTAGCGATCTTTCTGCCGCGCTGAGCGAATTCCCGCGCTGTTTTGATAAGACATATGTGAATCTGATCAAAGCCAGTGAAGCCAGTGGAACAATGCCTCAGATGTTGAACCGGATTGCCGCGCAGGCCGAAGAAGAACAGGAAACGATTCAACAGGTCAAAGGTGCATTAATCTATCCGGCCATCATGTTCGTGATGTGTGTCGGCGTATGTATTTTTCTGCTGACTTATGTTTTTCCAAAATTGATGCCGATGTTTGCAGCACGGGGAGCCGCTGTTCCGACACCTACAAAAATCATGATCTATGTTTCAACGGGAATTACTTCTTACTGGTATTTGATACTGTTGTTTCTGGCACTCCTGGCGGGCGCTTTCTGTTACATGCGCTCCCAAGTCTGGGGCAAATCCGCCATAGACTGGACGATTATCCGCCTGCCTGTATTCGGTTCAATGCTGAAAAAACTGGCGATCAGCCGCAGCATCCGCACCTTGGCCACGACGGTTAACGCCGGGGTTCCCATGCTCGAAGCCATACAGCTCAGCGCGGGAGTGACGGACAACGTGCATTTCAAGCAGAGTTGGGAAGAAATCAGTGAACTGGTTACAACCGGAAAACAGATTCATGAAGCTTTGGAAGGAATGGCCTTGTTTCCCCCTACTATGCAGCAGATGATCGCTTCGGGTGAATCCACGGGGCGGCTGGGAATGGTATTAAATAAATTAAGTGATTATTTTGACCGGGAAGTGAAAGTGGCGATCAAATCTGCGACGACGTTGATCGAACCCATCATGGTAGTCTGTATGGGATCGATGATCGGCTTTATTGCGCTTTCGATGCTTCTGCCGATTTTCACCTTGAGTACCAGTCATTAAGACGTTGTCGGGGGTTCTTTGCTGTGTTCTGTTTGAGACTCAGCAGGTTTTTTCTGAGAATCCGGCTTGATGTCAGACGGTTTATCCGGCGCGTTCGTTTGTTTCTCAGGCTGTGGCTCCGGCGCGGCACTGTGGTCATCAGGCAGGACGTTTAACAGATCCTGATTTTGAAATTTTTCCTGGGAGAACGCTTTCAATTCAGTATTGAATATCTGGACCAAAGCGTGAAGACAGGAAGCCACGATCGGCCCGATAAAGACACCCCAGAGCCCCATCATCTGCAGACCGCCGAGAACACTCACGAACGCCAGCAGCGGATGCAGTTTGGCGTCACTTTGCAGGACATAAGTCCGAATGATGTTGTCCATCGTTCCGACGACCAGCGTACCAACCAGCGTCAGGAACAGAGCAGAACCCCAGTCTCCCTGATATAATAACCAGCCGACACACGGACCCCAGACCAGCCAGGAACCCATTAAAGGGACCAGTGAAGTCACGGTGGCCAGAATCAGAAAAATAATAAAATGCTCAAAACCCACCAGATGCAATGCCACCGCCGTGGTTAAACCCTGTCCGATTGCTGCGAGAAATGTCGCTAGCACGACTGCCCGCACCACTTTCTGAAATTGATCTGTCAACCTCTTCTGATAATCGACGTGAACCGGAATCAAAGATTGAGTCGATTCGATCAATGAATAACCGTCGGCCAGAAAATAATACAAGGCTATGATAAACATCACCCAGGCCACCAATGCTGAAAAAACACTTCCCAACAGCCCGACCGTGGATGCCGCGATTCCCAGCGACCGCTTGGCGATCGGTACCAATGTGGCTTGCAGGTTCTTGCGGATCAATTCTTCAACCGTCTCCGAATTTTTCTTCGACTCTCCTTCGTTTCTAAAATCCACTTCTTGATCTAAGTACCGATTGGACCAGTCAATGAATTCCTGAAATTTATCATTACTGACCTCCACTTTTTCACGAACAGACTGAACCGTCTTGTTCCAGTTCGCCTGATCCAGCGTGTTGACTACGGTTGTGAAAAGCTGCAGTGATCCCAGAAAAATACCCAGGCATAGTGGAACCAGAATCGCAGACACCAGAATGATCGTCGTAATCCCAGCGGCAATTCTGACGTGACCTTTCGTGCGTTTCACAAAATATTTCATCAATGGCTGACTGATCATTGCAACGACAGCCGCCAGAAATAAAGGCAAGATAAATGGCATGATCACTTTGAAGAAAGTGATCCCCAAAAAAAGAATCAGACAGAGTATGACGGAAAGAGAAACCAGTCGTACCATGAATCAGTTCCCATACCATGAAATTACAGCAGAAAGGCGGCATCCATCAGGTGATGGCACCCATTGATATTTAACAACTTACAGCAATAATCGCTCTAATGATAGCCAAACGAATGTCATTCATTTTAGATCAATTAATACTACATTTGTATATTTTTTGTTTACTTATCGCATTTCCAAAGCCTGTTTCGTTACAATACGATTTCCCGAAATCACGCGGAAAAATTTATGTCGGGATTAATGTCTGTGCTACAGAATCGGAGTCTGGTATGAATCGTTATATTATCTCTTTATTGTCCGCCAATCGTGTCGGAATCATGGCTGCAGTGACCACTGCCATGGACGAGTTGGGGGCAAATCTGCAAGAAGCCAGCATTGCCGTCATTCAGGATTTTTTCTCCATTGTAATCGCCGCCGATTTTCCCGAACAGCGTGATCCTACCCTGATTCAGGAGCATATCGAAGGGATTTGTAATGCCTTTAATGTCGATGTCTGCGTGAAAGATCCACTGGTCGAAGTTCCTTCGATTTTTTCACCGGGAGAATTTGATCGTTATCTGCTGACCATTGGCGGAAAAAATCGTGGCGGGATTTTAAGAAAGATCTCTTCCCAGTTAGGACAGGATGGCGTTGACATTCTGGATCTATCTGCCACCAGCTCGGAAGACGGTCAGAGCTTTGAAATGATGATTAAAATCGCTGTTCCGCGAACGCTGGATATCATGGACCTGCAAACGGTAATGGAAAACATTTGCAGTCAATTGAATATTTCCGTAGATTTTATCAGCGAGTCTGATTCTGCCATCATCAGCTCACAAAGCCAGACTCGGATGTTCAAGCTGTAATAAGCCGTGGAGTGAGTCTTTACAGACAAGAAATCTTTTGGATGATGTCAAAATCCGGAAAACAGCAGCAGAACGTGTCTATCAAACCGTTTAAGATATTAAATGAATATCAATACGCACAGACGGCTGTTTCAGAATTAATCCATGCGATCGATGTTCCCGATCCGCAATTAGTCTACGTTTATGGCCCTTCCGGCTGCGGAAAATCTGCTCTGATTTCCCATCTGTATTTAGAATTTGCAGAAATTCACCCCGAAGCGGCCTGCAAATTGATCACTGCCAGCGAATTTGCAGCGAAATTCGCGGCGGCCTCTGCCAGCGTTCGCATTCCCGAATTCCAGAGAAAACTGCGTTCGCTTGATCTGCTGGTCCTGGAAGACGTTCAGAGCCTCGAAAATCGCACACAGACACAGCGCGAACTGCTTTCCGTCCTGGATGAAATTCTGAAGCAGGGGGGCAGAATCATTCTGTCCTCCACAAAACCACCGGGAGAACTGTCGCACTTTCACAAAAAACTGGTAAACCGTTTTCATGGAGGGGTTTGTGCATTGATTCGCCCCCTGAAATACCAGAGCCGCCTTGAATTGCTGACGTTCTGGGCAAACTCCGAGCAGATCCCTCTGGAGACGACAGAACTCTCATTGATTGCCCACAAAAAAGAACTTTCTCCCCGCGAATTATATGCGCTGTTAATTCAACTGCGCACGGTCAGCCGCATCAATCAACAATCGTTGAATGCCTCTTTTGTGAAACAATATCTGGAAGGAAATATCGAACCCCCCAAAACCAGCATCGCAAAAATTACGAGAGCTGTCTGCCGGGAGTTCAAAACCGATCTGCAGGAGATCCGCTCTGCCAACCGCTCCCAGCAAGTTGTGCTTCCCCGACAATGTGCCATGTTTTTATCCAGAGAACTGACCGGCAAATCTTTAGCAGAAATTGCTCTTTATTTTAATCGGAAGAACCACAGCACGGTTATTCATGCCTATCGTCAAATTCAGCACGATCTCAAGAAATCACCCGGATTACGCCAACAGATTTCTCGCATTCAACAACAACTCGGTGTATATCTTTTTTAACGGCTGGCGAAACACCAGAAACGAAACCGGTCAGATAAGATTTTCATCTACGTTTTCTGCATCGCAGATTACTTCGTTTGGTGCATAACCTGTCCAATATTGGTTGGCAGATGTAAGCACTTTTCGCGTTTATCAACAGTGGCCGAACTCTGGTTTTGAAGTAGACTCAATACTCATCAGAGACTCCCTGATCCACTGGCATCAGACCAACACGTTATCAACGACCATTCGTGTTGAAACACGTCTCTCAAGTCTTTTCACTATATAGAGATACAGATTTCCTGATTCCGTTCTCCACATTCTGACCCCCTCTCTGATACTACTACTGCTAAATAAAACCTTTTAATATAAAAAATACCTTGGAAATCAACTCTGTTGTGAGGAATCAAAGCCCTCGCATGATTGTGAAAACCCGGCCAATCCAATAAAATAAGAACCACTCGAAGAATACGATTTCCATCTGCCAGAAAGCATTTTTCCGGTTCGTTGAAAGCCGTTTTGATTCTCACATGAAATCTTATAAAAGTTGATTCAAACATGAAGCTCAGTTGTTCGCGATCTACTCTGTTGTCCGGCTTCCAGATGATTGGAAGTGTCATCAGCTCTCGTACACCAAAAGAAATTCTGAAATGTGCCAAGCTTGAAGTAGGAGACGGAAAAGCGACTTTGAGCGGGACCGACCTGGAAGTCAGCGTTCGCTTCGATTTTGAAGAAGTCGAAGTCATGATCCCCGGCGAAATTTTATTATCGGTACACGAACTGGTTTCGATTCTCCGCGAGGCAACCACCGATACCATTGAAATCGAACTGAAAAAGGACGAGCAGACAGAACAGGACTTTATCCTCATCCAAGCAGGAAAGAGCGAATTTCGGCTCTCTGTTCATGATCCTTCCGAATTCCCGTCAGTGGAAACGTTTAACGAGACCAATTTCTTCGAAATCCCGACGCAGTCATTCCGTGAAATGATCCGACGGACGGTCTTTGCGACCGATCCGGAAAGTACCCGCTATGCTCTGGGGGGCGTTCTGTTTGACGTGGAAAACGATAAACTGACCCTGGCTGCCACAGACGGGCGGCGGCTGGCTATGGTGGAGTCAGCTTGTACCTATCAGGGCGAAGAACCTTATCAGAACAATCGTCCGGTGATTCCCGCCAAAGCCATGTCGCTCATTGAAAAGAGCCTGATCGGTGATGAAGGCAGTATCCAGATCGCGATTCGTGCCAACGATGTGATCGTGAAAAGTGGACGTTCGACGATCTTCGGCAGACTGGTCGAAGGGCGATTTCCAAAATATCGGGATGTGATTCCACCAGAGCCGATTCACAGTATCGATCTCGAAGTAGGAACCTTTTTCGGGGCGGTTCGTCAGGCTCAGATTGTAACAGATGTCGAAACACGGGGTGTCGATTTCGTTTTTGCCAGTGGTCTGCTGACTTTGAAAAGTGTGGCCGCTTCTGTCGGAGAATCGAAAGTCGAAATTCCGATTCCATTCGAAGGGGACGAAATCGTGATTACATTCGATGTGCGTTACCTGGCAGATTTCCTCAAAACACTGGACTCCGCAGCTCATATCAGACTGCAATTGATTGATTCAGACAGTGCAGCCGTTCTCAAATCAGACGACGGTTACACATATGTTATCATGCCTCTTTCGCAAGCACGGTAATAAATGGCACATCAGTACGATTTTAAATCCACTCGAGTGGTACCTTCAGCCACACCTATTTCGCAAGCCTTGTCAGAGCTGATTGCACTGAAGGGGTTGGGGCGCGTTCGAGGGGATCAGCGCCTTAAAAAGGCCTGGGAACAGGCTGCAGGAGAAAAAATTGCCGCCCAGACCACCGTTCAGGGAATTAAAAACCGCATCGTCCAGGTGGGCGTAGAAAATTCTGCTTTGTTGAATGAACTCAATTCCTTTCATAAGGGTTCATTGCTCCAGAAATTACAAAACGAGTATGGGAAACAGGATGTCCGCGACCTTCGCTTTCGTTTGAAATCGAAGAGAAACATGTAGTTCAAACAGTTCTATCAATGGAATGTGATCTCGCTGTTCGGGGCTGGTCAAAGAGAAGTCAATGTTTCTGAGAAGAGAAACGATTTATTAATTCACGGGAGTGATTAAGCGTGAGTGAACAAGAAGAGCAACAGGTTGAAAATAAAAAAACAGGCTATGATGAATCCAATATTCGTGCCCTGGAAGGCATCGAAGGGATTCGTACACGACCAGCCATGTATATTGGTGATACAACATTGCGTGGTTTGCATCACCTCGTTTATGAAGTCGTCGATAACTCGATCGATGAATGTGTCAACAAATACGCCACCACCGTGAACGTCAAAATCAACGCAGACGGCAGTGTCAGCTGCAGTGATGATGGCCGTGGTATTCCCGTCGGTGCCATGCCCGATATGAATAACCGTCCGGCTCTCGAAGTGGTGCTGACTGAGATTCACGCGGGGGGAAAATTCGACCGCGAAGGGGGATACAAGACAGGAACAGGCGGATTGCACGGCGTGGGAATTACGGCCGTCAACGCGCTCAGTGAATGGCTCGAAGCGGAAATCCGCCGCGAAGGCCATGTCTGGACTTTGGGATTTGCCCAGGGCGCAGTCAAAACTCCGCTCCAGAAGTTGGGAAAAACCGACAAAAGCGGAACCAAAATCACATTCAAACCGGACGGAACCATTTTTCCGGATACGAAATTTCTCTACGACACTCTGACAAAACGGCTTCAGGAACTCGCATTTTTGAATGCCGGCATTCGAATTCGGATCAACGACGAACGTTCGGGACAGTCTGATGAGTTTTATTACGAAGAAGGTTTGATCGAGTTTGTTCGGCATTTGAACCGGACAGAAAATGTGCTGTATGAAGAAATCATCCACATTGAAGGCGAGATGGAAGGGGCCCAGGTGGATATTGCTGTCCAGCATAATGATGGCTCTCATGAAAATGTGCGTTGCTTTGCAAACAATATTTACAACATTGAAGGCGGGACTCACTTTTCCGGCTTTCGTGGCGCTCTGACGCGAACCATTAATGCTTACGGTAAAAAAGCGAATCTGTTCAAAGATTTTACTCCCAGTGGCGACGATTTCCGCGAAGGCTTAACGGCTGTCATCACAGTCCGCGTCCCCGATCCTCAGTTTGAAGGTCAGACAAAAACAAAACTGGGAAACAGTGAAGTCGAAGGCATTGTGCAGACGGTCGTCAATGAAAAGCTGACAAAGTTTTTTGAAGAAAATCCGGGCGTCGCGAAAAAAATCTCCCTCAAAGGACTCCTGGCGGCGGAAGCACGAGAAGCAGCCAAAAAAGCACGTGAGATGGTCCGCCGCAAAGGTGCACTCACGACCGGAGGACTGCCCGAAAAACTTCGCGACTGTCGCAGTCGTGAACTCGACATTACCGAATTGTATCTGGTCGAAGGGGACTCCGCCGGCGGATCGGCGGATACAGGCCGCGATTCTAATATTCAAGCGATTTTGCCACTCCGTGGTAAGATTCTGAATGTCGAAAAAGCACAACTGGTGAAAATTCTGGATAACGCGGAAATTGCAAATATCTTCAAAGCCGTCGGAGTTCCTCCGGGAGCCGTGCTCGAAGATATTACCAAACGCCGTTACGGCAAAATTATTCTGATGACCGACGCCGATGTCGACGGCAGCCACATTCGCACATTATTGCTGACATTTTTCTTTCGCCATATGAGAGAACTGGTAAATCATGGTTGTGTGTATGTCGCACAGCCACCATTGTACCGGGTGACTCAAGGTAAAAAAGTGCGGTATGTTCAGACTCAGGAAGAGATGATGGGCCAACTCGTGGAACTGGCTCTGGGAGATTCCAGTCTGCAGCATGAAGATGGCACCATTTTCGAAGGAGAGATGCTGGAAAAACTCGTAGGACTGATTTCCGAACTCGAAGAACCGCTGGGAACTCTGGATCGCCGCGGGATTGACTTGAAGTTTCTTTCCCTGAACCATGCGACTGAAGATGGT
>TARA_R110002095_G_scaffold55764_4_pt1 | contig 10772 bp, 7 predicted proteins | sample TARA_R110002095 | Tara Oceans TARA_R110002095 (sample SAMEA4397255) | marine metagenome | biome: Polar Biome; feature: [SRF] surface water layer (ENVO:00010504); material: water (ENVO:00002006), including particulate matter (ENVO:01000060) such as... | depth 5 m | reverse complement strand
CTCATCGACTAACACGATAATGTTGGGGCTGTCGTTGTAGCAATTTTTTTGCTTTATCGCAGAACCAAATTTATTGATGATAGAGAAAATAACCCGTTCATTACCATGACCAATTTGCTCGGCTAAACGGCGCCCAGAGGTTGCCATCGCGTCTTTTTTATCGCGGGCCGTCAATGCGCCACCACTGGCAAAAGTCCGGCTCAGTTGATCTTCTAAGTCCACTCGGTCGGTTACAAGGATTACTCTGCATTGAGCCAGCTCTTCCAGCCAGATTAAAGCCTTTGATAAAAACACCATCGTGAATGATTTGCCGCTACCGGTGGTATGCCAAATGACCCCACCTTTACGTGCTCCAAGGCGAGCACCAGACTCCTCAAAACCTCCGATTCGCTCAACCAATGCCTTAATGCCAAACACTTGTTGATAGCGAGCCACAATTTTGCCGGCTTTCTTATCAAACAAGGTATAGAGACGCGCCATGTCTAAAAGACGATCGGGTCGCAGTAAACTGACAATGAGTCGGTCTTGATCAGTAACAGTCAGCTCACCGGCATCAATTAACGATAAGTATTCTTCTTTGGCAGAATCAGGCCGGTGGTTAAAAATGGCATTTAATTGCAGGCTGTTTAAACGGTTATTTTTAAGCCGTATAAACTCGGCTTCTATAATTTCTTCTTCCTTCCATGTGGCCCAAAACTTATCCGGTGTGCCGCAAGTGGCATATAAACCTTCGTGCCCATTAATGGACAATAATAACTGGCTGTAGGCAAAAAGGTGAGGGATTTCAGTTTGGCCCTGGTTGCGAATTTGTTGCGAGATGGCCTCTGCAACGCTTGATTTGTTTTCATGCTTTGAATCAGGGCGCTTAGCCTCAATTACCACCCAAGGCAAGCCGTTAACAAAACAAACGATATCGGGAATGCGGTTACCTGTCGCTTCACTATTTTGCACAACCATTTCCTCAGTAAAGTGAAAGTGGTTGTTATCAAGCGTGTGCCAATCAATTAGTTGAATAGTAGGGGAGGCTTTTTTGCCATCAATAAACTCAGTCACGCTTACGCCATACATCATGGCGTTGTAAAGTTTCTCGTTTGCGCCTCTTAAACCCTCGTTCATAGACGGGCTCAGCTCATGAGATATTCTGTCGATAGCAGCTTCAGACAGTGCGTGTTGTTTACCCCCGAAAGGAAACGATTGCTTAGCTAAAAAATCACGCAAGATAGGCGGTAAAATCACTTGGCTAGTAGAGCCACGTAAGGCATCACAATCGCCAGGGGGGATAAAGCTGTACCCTAAATTTGAGAGTAGGCTTAAAGCGGGTAGCTTTGAGCTGGATTCTTCTTTGAAATTTGCAACGTCCTGTTGAGTAGTACTGTTTTTCATTTCCATATTGGGTGCTTCTCCCCGTTTCCACATGAGTTTGCGTTTGCCTGCCATAGAACATTTGTTTTTTGACAGGCAAAGAAAAACCGCCAAGGTTGCGCGACACCCCAAAGGGTACTATGCGTGGCGGTTATGTTGAGGTAATTTTGGTGCCTATTAGCCCTGCCGTCAAGAGCAGTTAAGCTTATTTGGCTTTTCGTGCGTTCCAAGAAATTCATATCACAACGTATAGCTGTTTTGTTCAACATAGCCTTTAGCTTGAACACTTCTTTTTATTTTTTCTAAAAAAGGACTGCCTAAATCTATCGCCTCCCAGGATTGCTCTTGCGCTGAATACACAAACCCAAATTTATTTTCAACCAAATGAATAAGCAGTTTGTCTTCTTGGAAAGGTGAGTAATCAAAGTCGAAACACGGGTGTTCGTTGATCTGACTTAATAACCACTCTTCAGTTTGAACAAAATCACCATCACAGTATGAGTACGATGGCAAATACTCCCCCATAATAACTTCAGTATTGGGTTGTTTGATCGTTTTTCGTGCCAAGGTCCAATAGGGTTTTGATTTATCAATTGTATCGCTACAGGTACATAGTTTAAGTGTTTTGGATATTTCACACATTTTTTTCTTCCTGATAGTAAGCACACTTATTTAAGACACTAAATCTGGAGATTATAATTACAACTCGCCTGAGGCTACCCCAGCATCCTTTAAAAAATGAATAGGGACTGGCACTCGGTAATGACGACAAGCAACAAAAACTAAAGGCCAACGGCCAAATTTATTTGCAGTCAGCTCGTCAAATGAATTGCTTTCATCGCACTCTGTAAATAACTGCTCAAGAAACTCTTCCTTACCCTTATCAATGCAAACATCTGACAGTGTTGCCCCATGATTAGATTTATTTAAATATAAATCAGATTCAGTCATTTCATCTGGGTACCAAATTTGAAAATTACAATGTGACAATAATTCTGTTTTTAATTCCTGAACTTTCCCATACACATCATCGAACCCAAGTAAGGCAGAAAACATTGCCAAATATGGGTATAAAATACTGCCTGCGGTAATTTCTTCTCGATATTGCGCGGTCTTCTCTATAGGGTATTCAATAAGCTCATGGTATGAATTTAAATTACACGGATAGTGACTATGCGTCCTAAAATTAAAGCCAATTCGTTCCACCAACGTAAGTAACCAATCGTGTATATATTTATCGTTTTCCTGGGACAACGCTAAAAAACAGAACGCTATAGTAATATCTATAGCCTGATCATCTTTATAGGGCGTCAATAATATTGGATTATTGTTAATCAACTGCTTTACTGCGTCTTGGTATTGCCGTAACTCATGTCTTGCTTTTTGGCATAGCTCAACGTCTTCTTGGGGTAGATGCTGTATGAACCAGCTAGCCCATAATCCTGTTAAAGAAAGCCTCCCCAAAATATCAAACATTTTAAGGTTAACATCAACATTGCACGATGGAGCTACTGCATTCGAAAGCGCATAAAGCTTATTAGTATGCGGAACAATCTTAGTATCGACATACGACATACTAATTTGATAGTTCAAGCATTGAATAGCATTTAATGTTTTACGAATAGCGTTAGCTGCTTTTGATTTTTTTTCTAAATAAGGCTTGCTTAAATCCCATGCATACAACAGTGTTAATTCGCTAGCCAAGTAGGCTGACTCTAGGTTTCCAGACTCCCTGCACCATGAAAAAAGTATCCATAAGACTATATTTAATTGCCTGATTGCTTTTACTACTTCTGAACCTTTCTGAATGTCTACATCTATTAGCATTTGAATTAATTTCAAAAAGTTCTTGTGCGAAACATCTGGCTCGTCCAATAAAGCTAACGACTTCCCCAATAACCGGCGGAACTTTTTTGGAACCAGCTCCTCTTTTAATAGATATTTTTCTATATACAGGGCTACTTTTTCACCCCCCCATTCTGAGAAAGATATTAAATCCGTACTATTACGTTCTTCATACTGAGTTACATTTAGCCTTACATTTTCATTCAAATCGCCACCAAAACAAATACATATTTCAATGGGGAAATTCTTATATTCTGAAGGTAGGTGTGTTGGTATGTATACCGTTATAATCTCATCTAAAGAAGGCTGCAGGTCTTGTACGGATCCACTATTCCAGTCCTTTCTCCCTAAATCACCACCCTTAACTGAGAATAAATAAACCTTACTGACCTCACCATCAATACTTCCATATGCAGCAATATCAACGCCATATTGCCGACTCCCTATCCCAGGTTTAGAAAAAACCTCTAACCCCATTTGTGACAATAAGTCTGGAAGTAGCGCATCAAGTTCATTTCGCTCATTAAGTGAAGCCAAGTACTCTCTAAGAATTAACTGCACTAATGACACCCCTCTACTCGGAATGCCCGCATCATATAATCAAGAGAATGTGGGTCTAGATTTTCAAGTGACGGAAATTCAATTGCATGCTCAATTTGCTGCAAAGGTATTTCTTGGCGAGATGAAGTTCCCTTTCCGTCACTCATGTAATGAACCGATTTATTACCGTATAGCAAGATTGACTTAGTGACCAGTTGACCAAATATTGAATTCTTTTCTGCTTCTTTTCTAGCGTCTGCCATAAGCTCACTAAAATACCTATGGTGGGTCGCTCTTTGGAGTTGTGATGGTCGTAATTCTGGTATGTTGGCTGCGGACTCTAATCCTTTATGATATTCATCTAATCTCGTAAGAACATTAGTCACAACTTGCTGGGAAGCCTCTCTTAATTTGGGTAATTCATTAACCAGGTACTGTTTAACACTACCGGAGTAACAAATTAACAATGGATTAAATAACAGCTCCTCAAATTCTTTGAGTTCATCATCCCTACAAAAGCCTATAAGCGATACAACGAAACTTGTTGCACTCACAGGTTTGGTGAACATCCAGCCGACCGCTTTTCTTGCTAAGAAAAGTGATTCACCAGCCTTAGAATCAAGTTGGCCTGGAGCCACACTCAAGCCAATATCGCTTCCTCTACATTGCTGAACTAGGTCATAAACAGCCCTGCCTAGAGCAATATCTCTTGCTAAAAACCACTTTGTAATGAGTATATTTAATGCCTCATTGTTCACTAATACGTCACGTGAGAAACTATTAAACACATCGATAGACAAATCAGCTTTATTCGTAATTAAAAGGCGCTCCAAAAGCAAGAGGGCCTCACCAAGATATCCTTTTTTTAGTAAACTCTGAAGTCCATAATCAATATTATTCAGAGTCCCTTTATTGTTTGGGTTAGTGTGCCGCAGAGAATTCAATAACAACTCCAAAATACATTTAGGAAGCCTTTCATGCTCTCGAAAAAACAACTCTGAGGCTGCATGTATTTCGTTCTCATTTCTTTCAACTAAAGCTAGTTTTATTAAACAATAGACTTCTTGTACTTTATTGTTATCGGCTAGATATAAAGAAAATGATGACTTTAAAATACCCTCAGATAATCGAGTATCATATTGGCGTTTAATAGTGCCGTCTAACGCCTCAACTGCATCTTCAACTAATAACAAGTCGTTGTTATAATTTATATTACCTAGTGCATATACAGCCTGTGTACATATTTTTATATTGTCATGTGTCGTTAATTCGACTGCTTTAGCCACCGATAATGGTAAATTCTGGCTTGACCACGCCTCCAAAGCAGGGGAAATAAAGTTTAGTGGCTCAAGTTCAGTAACGTTATGTATCGCAATATCTAAGGCTTCTTCTGATCTTTTTAAGCTTGCCTCGCAAAACCTCTTAAAAGGTACCAAAAGCATTCCTGCCGCTAAATCATTTCCAGCTTGAACCGTTAAATGCTTCACACAAGTCATCACAATATGAGTAGGCGCATCTATATCAGGGAGAATCATTTCAAACACATGACGTATAAAGAAGAAGTCTTGTCCCCCAGATTTAGTCAGTCGCAAAAACTCATCAACAACATTAATTAATCCGTTATTATGTAGTGCTAGCAACTGCTTCTTAAAATTTAGCTCATCATCTCCAACCAGCGCATACATATCGGCAATAAGTTCTAAAAAATAGCCTTCTCTACAAGCGGTCATTAACGCATCCCGTAAGGTGCTGCTAGTGCCATTGACACTCAACTCTTTTTTAATTTTTTGGAGCTCATCATCGGTCGAAACGGCTTTATTCAATGCCGTGAATTTATAATCTTCATTAGACATTTTGACAATCCTTTTCGAAATTATTAGTTTTTACTCGACGCTTACCCGTCAACAACTGCTGCATTAATGCTTTTTTCTCTTGCTTTAGGTCAGCGAGTTGTCGTTCGAATAGTTTAGTTTCTTTGTCTACATTGGTGAGAGTGCTTATGATTTTTTGTTGTTCTTCTCGAGAAGGTAGCGCAATAACAAGGTAGGAAAATATAGAAATCCAGTGTCGTTGGTGTCCGCCAATAGGATAATTAAGTATTTGCATAGCTTCGAATATGTACTTGATAGAAGCACCTTCTTTTGCGACTAGAATTTTCATTGCGCTAGACTTAGCCTTAAATGGAAAATCTACAAACTTAGTAGCTGTGGTGAAGTCGTCAAATATGATCACAGGTAGGTTCTCGCTGAAGATGCCGAACTCTTCATTTGAGTAACCTAATACAAATGTCTTTCCGGCAGTTAATACCGGTATCTGGTATTTATTTGAATAATCGGTGGACTTCACCAAATAAGGGGTCGGTTGCTTGTAATCTAAAAGGTTACCCAGCTCTACTTTTTCCCACTCACCCTCAAATGGTTTGCCTGATTCATCTAGCAGGCGCTTTTTACCCGTGAGCAGTTGTTGCATTAGCGCTTTTTTCTGCTGTTTGCTGTTGTCGATTAGGCGCTCGGTGGTACTAATAGCTTTATCCCATGTGGATAGGATTTTGGCGATTCGCTCTTCTTCTTTTTTAGAAGAGGCTACCATGAGAGGGAGTTCATTTAAAATTGCAGTATTCATATTTGGCATTGTTTGCCCAACTGCATTTTGCTCAAGCCACTTTTTTACTGCATTTTTTTGCAAAAAATAAGATAAAAATAATGATGAATGTTCTTTATTTACCGTTGCTTTTAAACAACCTGTACCGCACAAGGCATCTTTAGAATTTTCATCAATAAGCGCGAATCTAGCAACATCCCCACGTCTACTAAATAGGATGTCACCTACCTTCAATTTATGTTTTGTTAAATCATCTGCTCGGCATTGAGGTATCTTGGCTGCAGTTATAGTATTGGCGCGACAGCCTATTAAGTCCTTTGGCATCAAAACAGGAACGCCTGAGTCGGTATACTCATGTGCGTGCAATTGACTTCCGAATGGTCCAGTCTGTAAATTGCCTGAGCAAACCCGTCCTAAAGATGTGATTTTCCAACCACTAGGCACCATAACCCAGCTCCTTCAAGTAGCCTTCCATTTCTGCTTCAAGATTTTTTAGTTCACTTTGTAATTGCACGCGTTCCTTACGTACGGCCATTAAATCTATTTCAGCTTCTTCTTCAAAGGTATCTACATAACGCGGAATATTGAGGTTGAAGTCGTTTTCTTGTATTTCATCAAAACTGGCTAGGTAAGAATACTTATCCGTCGTTTCACGCGCCTTATAGGTATCGATAATCTTTTGAATATTATCGGGCGTGAGTTGGTTTTGATTTTTGCCCGATTTGAACTCACGGCTTGCATCAATGAATAGAACGTCTTTGTCCGTTTTATGTTTTTTGAAAATTAGAATCGCGGCGGGAATGCCGGTACCAAAGAAGAGCTTTTCAGGAAGGCCAATCACGGTGTCGAGCAGGTTTTCTTCTATTAGTTGTTGTCTGATTTTGCCCTCTGAAGAGCCACGGAATAACACCCCATGAGGCACCACAACACCCATTCGGCCAGAGTTCGGCTTGAGGGTTTCTATCATGTGACTGATAAAGGCGTAGTCACCTTTGGTTTTTGGTGGGATACCGCGGCGGAATCGTCCGTATGGATCGTTCGCTGCATCTTCGTGGCCCCATTTATCAAGAGAGAAGGGTGGGTTGGCGGTGACCACATCAAAGTGTAATAAGCCGGTGCCTTCCTTATCTTTAAGCAAAGGGTTACGAATGGTATCGCCCCATTCAACGCGGTGGTTGTCTTCACCGTGTAGGAACATGTTCATTTTTGCTAACGCCCACGTAGAGCCGATCGCTTCTTGACCAAACAGTGCGTACTTTTTTGAATCAAAGTTTTTACGTACCATCGCGCCACATTTCATAAGCAATGAGCCTGAACCACAAGCAGGGTCACATATTTGATCGCCTTCTTGAGGTTCTAAAATGGTGGCGAGCAGGTCTGAGACCTCTGGTGGTGTGTAAAACTCTCCCGCGGTTTTTCCACTGCCCGCTGCAAAGTGTTTTATTAGGTATTCGTAGGCGTTGCCAATAATATCGAGTGATCCCACGCGGCTAGGGCTTAAATCTAGAATATCCTTACCAAAGTCTTCTAATAGATGGCGCAATAAATCATTCTTTTGTTTTTCTGGGCCTAATTTATCGGTACCGAAGGTAATGTCTTGGAAAACATTGCGTAGCTTGGAGCCGTTTGATTCTTCAATAGTGTGGAGTGCTTGGTCAATACGTTCGCCATTACCAGGCTGGTGCCTGGACTCGTATAAATCCCAAAAGCTTGCGCCGTCTGGCAGTACGAAACGTTGCTTTGCCATCATGGCGTTGATAAGCGCCGGGTTATCACCATGCTGTTCGACTAACTTTCCATGGTCATCTTTATAGACATCGGAAATGTATTTTAAAAACAGCATCGTCAAGATGAAGTCTTTGTAGGTATCTGAGCTGATAACACCTCTAAAGGTATCGCACGCTGACCAGACGGCCTTGTTAATATCATCTTGGTTAAGTTGGGAGTGGGGCATGAAAATTCCTTTTATATAAAGTTGATTGAGGGTAGCTGATTAAGCCGATTGATGTAAGTCAATTGCTAGTGCATCGATCTGTTGTTGCCGGTTGTTGATCAGTTGGTGAAGTATTTTTTGTTCTTTGATAGCGGCAGTGTGAAACGCCACGATTTGTTGCTGCTTTTCTATGGGTGGTATGACGAGCGAGATATCTTCAAGTACTTTTCTGCGGATGCTGACATAGTGAGAGCCTTCGGCTGACTTTTTAAAATATTGCTGTGAGATGACTCGGTTTAGTTGCCAGCTCACAAAAGCAGGGATGACGTTGTTCGACTGCTTATCATTAATTCGGATGACAAAAAAATGAGGGGAGCAAACGGCGTTGTCGGGCATGTTTTGTATCAGGGCTGCGAAGTGCTTTGCGCCCTTTATCGCGAATAAAATGTCATTTTCTTTAAGGTAGCTTGGCTTCTTACGGCCGGTAAGTGCCGTTTTTATAAGGGTTTGTTCGTCTAATTCCCCGTACTGATTAATGTCCCTTATCTGAATGGCATACGTATCGCCTTCGTTATTGGGGTTGATTGAGCCGCGGAATGGGTGGCCAGGCTTTATATCAGCAATGTTAACCAGTGTTGTTCTTGTCATATTGTTCTTCGCTTCTTTTTAGAGTGCTTAATTTAGCGCTAATTAAATATTAATTAACTGATTATTAATGTACTTAAAAGAGCGGTTGATGTCAATTATAATATGCAGTAATAAAATACTGTTGAGAAATACTTGACAAGATGCGCTAAGATTACTATAATTATGCAGTAATTGAATGATGCTAATTACAAGGTTTCTGAAGTTTTATCGCAAAGGGGAGATTTTCTTCAAAGTTTGAATAAAGCGTTGATCAAGAATTTTTTATTTAACTCAATAGAAGAGGAATGATGAACTATGAATGAATTTATAAACCTTGAGGCACAGAATAAACCGCTGTTCTTTCAGCATAAGAACAATTACATCAAGCTGACTTTCCCTGAAAAAGGCAAAGTCAGAATGCGCAAAGTAAGCACTCGATCACGAGCTAGACCAACTGGTGAATATCCATCATGGAAGATGGGCCGGATGCTGGAATGGGAGTCGCATAATGAACTGAATGCATTTGTTCTATTAGATGCGAGTCCAAGTATTACATCCTTTGGTGAGCAACCAATGGAAATTGAATACTGTATAAATGGTGCAGTTGGAAAACATATTCCTGATGTATTAGTCGCAAAAAATGGCGCACTGCAAGTGTGGGAAATTAAGCCTGAAAGGGAAGCCAAAAAAGATGATGTGCGAATTAGAACCGATTTTTTAACCGAATACTTACCAAAAATCGGCTATTCATACCATGTTGTTACTGGCGAGGAATTATCTAACAAATTGCGGCTCCACAATGCACGAACGATTCTTAAGTTCGGTCGTGATCCTATTGATGGTACGTCTCGAGAAATACTGAGGGTCTACTTTCTTTCTAACGATTCAATCTCTTGGCTTGATGATATTTACACAAACTCAGATGTTGATATCCGGTGTGTTTTGTCACGGCTCACGTTAGAAGGAATATTAGTACCTGAGAGTAATGAGCGAATTGGAAAAGGCTCTTTGTTTAGGTTAAAAGCTAATGGAACAAAGGGGGTGAGTTTATGAGTACAGCGAGAATAAGGGTTGGGTCGTATGTTGAATATGACGGCGAAAAACTTAACTTAATACGTAAGTTTGAAGGTGATATTTGGCAATTAGAATGCCAGAAAACAAAACGAATCAAAGAGTTTTCTGAAAGTGAAATACTGAGTCTTATCAGTCAGAAAATAATGAATATTTTCGAACATTTCCCCGAAGAAAAGAAATTAAAAAAAGGCAAACAACTAGCCTTATCAGCAAATGATGAAGGCTATGAAAAAGCAATTGAGCGATTTGAATATGTGTCAGCGACGCTCGACATACCTAACACACGTTCTAGATTAATACCGGTCATAGAAGAAACTTGGGTTAAGTTGGGTAGCAAAGGTAGGGTTCCAGATCCATCAACAGTCATTAGGTGGAAAAATAAATATGAAATAGAGGGCAATGCTTCGGTTGCACTGTTAGATAAGAATTTGGACAAAGGTAATCGTCGAGGACGATATTGCCTTGAGGTTGAAAACCTGGTCAGAGACGCAATTGATGAAACGTATATGCAGCGTGAAAGAGGGACAATAAATGATGCTCTTGAGTGCGCGAAATACCTTGTTATCACAAAGAATGAGTTGCGTGGAGAGCTAAACAAACTGGAGTCACCGACCACGGCTTTGGTTAAGCGATTGATTGGAGACATAAATGCTTATGATGTTTGTGTGGCAAGGCATGGGCGTGAGTATGCTAGAAAGGCATACCGGTCAGTCATTCAAAACCGTACTACTTATTCACCGCTTGAGCGTGCGGAGATCGATCATACTAGGCTTGATCTTTTTGTACTTGA
>TARA_R110002095_G_scaffold76878_4_pt1 | contig 10783 bp, 10 predicted proteins | sample TARA_R110002095 | Tara Oceans TARA_R110002095 (sample SAMEA4397255) | marine metagenome | biome: Polar Biome; feature: [SRF] surface water layer (ENVO:00010504); material: water (ENVO:00002006), including particulate matter (ENVO:01000060) such as... | depth 5 m | reverse complement strand
CTTCCGATGTTAATCGGAATGCTCTGAACCAACTGAGCTATGCGTCCTCTAAATTGGACTGCAAATATAACCTAGTTTTTAATTCTGCAAAAACTTTTTCAATAAAAATTTAAATTATTTCAGCTACAACAAATGTACTTCCTCCGATGAAAATTAAATCCTCATTTTTAGCATTATTTAAAGCTGCCATATAAGCTTCATTAGCAGAATTATAAGCTTCACCTTTTAAATTGTGCCTAAAAAATATTTGTTTCAATTCTTCTGCGTCTAAACCCCTTGGAATATTGGGTTTACAGAAATAATAAATTGCCTTTTTTGGAAGCAAATCAACAATAGTGCTTAAATCCTTATCATTCACAACGCCAAAAACAATGTGTAATAATTCAAAAGTTTCATTTGAAAGTTGTTGCATCACATACGTTAAGGCTTCTCTATTGTGCCCTGTATCACAAATCACCCTAGGTTTCTCGCATAAAACTTGCCAACGCCCTAACAAACCAGTATTTTCAACAATTTTTAGCAAGCCTTGTTTAAGGTTTTTGCTAGATATTTTGAACCCTTTTTTCAGAAGTACTTTTACCGTTTGAATGACCGTTTTTATGTTCTTAGATTGATAACTACCTATTAAATCCGATTTATACATTTCAAAAACTACCATATCTGCAAAAACTATTTCAGAATCACATGCTTTAGCTAAACTTCTAAAAACTGGGGTTGTTTCTTTTTGTGTTTCACCAATGACTACTGGAATATTCGGTTTAATAATTCCACCTTTCTCAAAAGCAATAGCTTCGAGCGTATCACCTAAAAATTGGGTATGGTCAAAGCCTATGTTTGTAATTACTGAAACTTCTGGGGTAATTATATTTGTAGAATCTAATCGTCCTCCTAAACCAACTTCTACAACAGCAATATCAATGTTTTGTTTAGCGAAATAATCAAAAGCCAGTCCTACTGTCATTTCAAAAAACGATAGTTTATTAGCTTCAAAAAAAGATTTGTTTCGCTTTATAAAACCAATAACAAATTGTTTGCTTACTTCTTTCCCGCTGATTTTAATTCGCTCTCTAAAGTCCTTTAAATGCGGAGATGTGTACAAACCTACTTTATATCCTGCTTCTTGTAGAACTGAGGCTAACATGTGGCTAGTAGAGCCTTTTCCGTTAGTTCCAGCTACATGAATAGTCTTAAACTTGGTTTCAGGGTTACTTAAATGTTCCGCGAGTTTTAAGGTATTAGATAAATCTTTCTTAAAGGCCGTTTTACCCTGTCGTTGATACATTGGTAGTTGAGAAAACATCCAATTGAGCGTATCTTGATATGTCATTTACTATTGACTTAATTTGAAGTTAACACTAACAAATCCTATTTGACGTGTAGGCGCTTTAGAATCTGAAGGCCATTTATGAGACATGGCAATTTTTTTGGCTGGCTCTAATAAACATTGTGCTGTATTTGTAGTTCCTCTTTGTCCAGGTTCCGCCGAAATAACATTTCCACTTTGATTTACAATAATCTTTACAATAACCATTCCTGATTCATTACAATCTTGTTTAAGTCGCTTAAAAGACGCTTTACCTCTTCCATTTAAACCGTAACCAACGCCACCACTACCTGTGCCTTGACCTCCAAAATAACTTGGCGCATAAGGATTACCATCTAATTGTCCTTTATCACCAGATTTATTGTCATTCCCTTCGCTACCACTTTCAGAGCCTTCTGATTTACTTACGCCACCAATTAAAGCATCCAATTTTTTCTTTTTTTCTTCTTGCTCACGTTTTTCTTTCGCAACTCTATCGGCTTCAGCCTTAACTTTAGCATCTGCAATGGCTTTTGCTTTAGCTTCTGCCTGTTTTTCCTTTTTTATAGCTATAGATTCTAAATCTTCTTGGGTTAACACTTCTTCTTTAGTTTCTGAAGTTTTTGTAGGTTCCGATTTTGAAACATCTGGTTGAGGCGGTTCTTCAATCTTTCTAGGTTCAGACTTTACAGGCTTTAAGGGTTGAACTTTTCCTTTACCAAAATCTGAATTACCAAAATTTACGGCAACGCCATATTCTTCTGGTGGATCCATATATGTTGTACCAACCACAAACAGCAAAAGCAACAAAATAACAGCTATTAAAGCTGTTAATCTTGCAGAATTCTTTTCGTGCTTTGTTTTGAAGTACTTCATTATCTTGTTAAGGCTTTACCGCTAAAATGACCTTGAATTTATTCCTATTTGCTATATCCATGACCTTTACAACATTTTCAACAGGCACAGACTTTTCTGCTCTTAAAACTATTGTCGGTTTTTCTTGAGAAGACAAGGCTGCCAACAATTCGTTTTCTAAAACACTTTCACCAACTCGTTTTTGGTCTATATAATAGGTTAAATCTTTTTTGATACTAACTGCAACTGATTTTTTGTTTTCAGTTTTTCCACTTGCTTTTGGCAATAAAATATCAATAGCATTTGTGGTAACCAATGTAGAAGCAATCATAAAAAAGATAAGAAGCAGAAACACAATATCCGTCATAGACGACATATTGAACTCTGGTGTAACCTTATTTCTTCCTCTAAAGTTCATACTAAGTAGGTTCGTTTAAATGATCTAAAAATTCTAATGAATTAGCTTCCATTTGATATACTACTTTGTCGGTTTTAACGACTAAGTGATTGTATGCCATATAAGCCACAATACCTACAATTAAACCTGCAACTGTAGTTGTCATAGCCGTATATAAGCCACTTGCTAAAACATCCATTTGAATAGTACCTCCGGCATTAGCTAATTCAAATATGGCTAATATCATTCCAATTACTGTACCAAGGAATCCTATCATAGGAGCAGCACCAGAAATTGTTGCTAGAACGCTTACGTTTTTTTCTAAGCCATAAATTTCCAAACGACCTGCATTCTCAATAGCCGTATTAATATCTGCAAGTGGTTTTCCTATTCTGGAAATCCCTTTACCAATTAATCTGGATACAGGAGTATTAACCTGAGCACATAGCATTTGAGCAGAATCAATTTTACCATTACTTACATGGTCTTTAATCTGATTCATAAAATTTGCATCAACTTTTGAAGCGGCTTTTATGGCGAAAATGCGTTCAAAATAAATATAAATTGCTCCAACTAGTAGTAAAAACAGAACAGCAATTATAACTTGTCCCGCAGCACCACCGCTGCTAATTAATTCTATAATTGAAAGTGTTTTTTCAACTGATTCACCATCAGTTAGCACCTCAGCTCCTTCTTGAGCATTTTGTAATAATGTACTTAGCATATAATATTAATTTATTGCAACTGTATAACGCTTATTTATATATAAAAGTATAGTTTATTGCTTTTTACTTCCCCTTCCGTAAAAGCGAAAAATTATTTAATTCAATCCTTAATAGACTAAAACCAAGTTCTAGTAAACATAAATGCTGCAGCCCCTACTAAGAAACCAATTGCGGCTAACCAAGCTATTTTTTTTAAGTACCAGAAAAAGTCTATTTTTTCCATTCCCATAGCAACAACACCAGCAGCAGAACCAATGATTAACATACTTCCTCCGGTACCAGCAGAATAGGCAATAAAGTGCCATAATTGATCATCTATTGGCTCTGAGAACATCCCCAAACTAGCGGCTACCAATGGCACATTGTCAATAACTGCTGATCCCACACCTAGTAATAAAACTACTAAATCAGAAACACCACCTGAGCTCATTTCTGTTCCTAATTGTGGCATTGAGTCTTGTAATGAAGATGCAAAGTTGAACAAAATACCTAAAGATTCCAGCGCCGCCACAGCCAATAAAATACCTAAGAAAAACAAAATACTAGGTAATTCTATTTTAGACAACGAATAATGTACTGGACTGTGTTGTGCATGCGCATCACTTTCTTCCGAGTCATGCATAGTCATACTAAACTTAGAACTACTATAAATTTCAGCAAAAGTAGCCACAACACCTAAAGACAGCATCATTCCTACATAAGGAGGCAAATGAGTTACCATTTTAAAAATTGGCACAAACACAATGGCGCCTAAACCTAAATAAAGCATGGTACCGCTAAATCTAGATTTTTTCTTTTCTTCAACTTCTTCCACATCTAAATCTCCTTTAAATGCTGGTAAATACGATGCGATAAATGTTGGTACTGCCATACATAAAAAGGATGGTAACAATAGATACCCAATTAAATGACCTGTGGTTACTTTTTTACCAATCCAAAGCATGGTTGTAGTAACATCACCAATTGGAGACCAAGCCCCCCCTGCGTTAGCAGCAATAATAATTAAACCAGCAAACCAAATACGTACGCTTCTATCTTTTACTATTTTTTGTAGTATAGAGATTAAAACAATGGTAGCTGTAAGGTTATCAATGATAGCCGATAAGATGAAAGCTAATATGCCAAAAATCCATAGTATTTTGCTTTTTTTCTTAGTTTTTATAAAGTCTTTTATAGTTGAAAAACCATCAAAATAATCAATGATTTCAACAATAGTCATGGCGCCTAAAAGGAATACTAAAATTTCTGAAGTTTTACCTAAATGATGTAAGAGTGATTCTTCCATCAATTGCATTTTTTCCTCGGACGCTAAACTTCCAAAATTTTCCATTAAAGAATGGTTTGCAGAATCAAACCACTGTGGGAAACTTTCAATACCTAAAGCAATTAATGCCCAACTAATAGCCATCATGACCAGTGCCGGAATAAGTTTGTCAATTTTTATACTATGCTCTAAAGTAATGGCTAAATAGCCCATAACAAACACTAAGATAATTGCTGCTTCCATAAGTTTTTGGTTAAATAAGTTGTTTTAGTGCAATTTCGAATGCGGATGCACTAATTTCCGTTTTTGATTTATTTTTATTGTAAACTTTTTCTATTGCTTCTTTAATTCTATTTGATGTATCGTTAAAAATGGCCTCATCGGTCATTTGCACTTTGCGTTCCATAAAATAGGCAAAAACTCTTGCCATCCCACAGTTAGAAATAAAATCTGGAATTAAACTAACTTTATAATCTGTGTGTTCCATGATTGGTCCAAAGAAAATTTCTTTATCTGCAAAAGGCACATTTGCGCCACAAGATATAACTTCTAATCCACTATCAATCATTTCATCTATTTGATGAATCGTGATTAATCGTGATGCAGCACAAGGTGCGAAAATTTCGGTCTTCAACGCCCATATTTTTTTATTTATCTCTTCAAAAGGTATTAAATTATCTGCAACCAAAGTATTCTCTTTTTTTGCAAGAAACAATGCTGTTATTTCATCAAAAGTAAAGCCTTCTTCATTAATTAAACCTCCTGTACTATCAATAATACCAACCACTTTAGCTCCCATTTGAGATAAATAGAATGCCGCAGCGGCTCCTACATTTCCAAAACCTTGAACAACAGCTTTTTTTCCTTTAACCGAACCACCATAAATATTATAATATTGTTTTACAGCTTCAGCAACACCAAAACCCGTAATCATGTCGGCTACTGTATATTTTCTTGATACACTTGGTGAATATTGCGGGTTTTCAATAACTTTAATAACTCCCTGTCTCAACTGCCCTATCCTATTTATTTTATCGGCTTCAGTTGGCTTGAAATGCCCATTAAAAACACCTTCTTGCGGATGCCATACCCCACTTTGTTCAGTAATAGGAATCACTTCATGAGTTTCATCTACATTCATATCACCTCCAGTACCGTAGTAGCTTTTCAACAAAGGCGAAACAGCAGCATACCATCGTTCTAAAACGCCTCTTTTTCTTGGGTCTTTTGGGTCAAAATTAATTCCAGATTTAGCGCCACCAATAGCAGGACCAGAAACCGTAAATTTGATTTCCATAGTTTTTGCTAAAGATAAAACTTCATTCATATCAAGTCCTTTACGCATTCTTGTTCCGCCACCTGCAGCTCCACCACGAAGCGAGTTTATAACAACCCAACCTTCAGCTTCTGTTTCAGAATCCTTCCAGTTAAAGACTATTTCAGGGGTTTTATTTTCATATATTTTTAATAATTCTTTCATTTCTATTTTAAAATTGATACATATTAAGCTAACATTATTGTTTATCCAAAGGTAAATAGTAGAGTAGCTATAACTGAGTCATAAGAAAGCGATTAAATTATTAGTGAAACAAATATAAAAAACTAAAACTCCTTTAAGATTAATTTTTTGTGATTTTTAGGGAAGAAATATTTTACCAGAGCTATGATCCTTAATAGCGCCAGTAACACTGCTTAAACAATTGACCTCATTTCTAAGTTTTTGTACACCTAAAAATCCAAAAATTACAGCTTCTTTAAATTCAACAACCTCATTTTTTGGAACTATTATTTTCTGAATGGAATGTGCTTCAATTCTATCCATCAAGTAAATATTATAAACACCGCCCCCTGTGATTAGAACACTGCCTGTGTGTTTTTTATTAATTTCTGAAGCTATCTGAATAGCAATATGTTCAACAAACGTTTTAAGAACATCCTGTATTTCTAACTTAAAAGTATCAATCAGTGGAAAAACAGTATTGTTTACCCATTCCAACCCTAGAGATTTGGGATAAGTTTCCTTATAGAATTCTAAAGCATTTAATTGATTTAGTAATTTTACACTTATCATTCCTTCTGAAGCTATTTTCCCTTCATCATCATAATTCAGTCCAAGTTTCCTTATATAATGATTCAATACAATATTTACAGGACAAATATCATAAGCAATTCTATTCCTGTTAAAATTTGTTGAAACATTAGCAAACCCTCCAAGATTCAAACAAAAATCGAACTCAGAAAATAACAATTCATCTCCAATTGGCACTAACGGGGCACCTTGACCTCCAAGTTCAACATCTTGAACTCTAAAATCACAAACCACTGTTTCCTTTATTAATTCAGCTAAAAAAGGTCTATTACCAATTTGAAAAGTTAATTTATTTTCTGGTTGATGTAATGCCGTATGCCCATGAGAACAAATAGCATCAATATTTTTTATCTGGTATTTGATTATAAAATTCTTAATGACTTTGGCTATGTATTCTGTGTAATTCGTATCAATTGCTTTTAATTCTTCAATAGGTGTATTCACCAATTCTTTAAGCGCTTCGTACCAATTAGAAGGATATTCAACAGTTTCAGCATGTACAATTTCAAAACTCCATGTCTCATTCAAACAAAACTTAGCGTAAACCAAGTCTATACCATCTAAAGAAGTGCCAGACATCACGCCAATAACATTGTATTCGTCTTTAATCATAGAAAGTAAAAGTAATCATCTTGATTAAATATATAAAAAAATCTATGCGTGAAATCAAATCATTGTTTTTAAGAATTCACATTTAAAAGCTATATTTGTAAACATTTTTTATCAAAACAACATTTTAATTACGAATTATGAATTTTAGCCTTTCAGAAGAACATATTATGATTCGCGATGCGGCTCGCGATTTTGCCAGAACAGAACTACTTCCTGGTGTTATTGAACGCGATAACAAACAGCAATTCCCACAAGAACTTGTTAAAAAGATGGGAGATTTAGGTTTTTTAGGCATTATGGTTGACCCAAAATACGGCGGAAGCGGAATGGACGCCATTTCTTATGTTCTTATTATGGAAGAGCTTTCAAAAATTGATGCTTCAGCTTCAGTAATTGTATCAGTAAACAACTCTCTAGTATGCTATGGATTAGAAACTTACGGGAGTGAAGAGCAAAAGCAAAAATACTTGACAAAACTGGCCACAGGCGAATTTGTTGGTGCGTTTTGTTTAAGTGAACCAGAAGCTGGTAGTGACGCCACATCGCAAAGAACCACAGCCATTGATAAAGGCGACCATTACATTATAAACGGTACAAAAAACTGGATTACAAATGGCGGACGAGCAGATGTTTATATCGTGATTGCTCAAACAGATAGAGATAAAGGTTCACATGGTATCAATGCATTTATAGTTGAAAAAGGCACGAAGGGTTTTGATATAGGACCAAAAGAAGATAAACTTGGTATCCGCGGAAGCGACACCCACACCTTACAATTTAACGATGTAAAAGTACCTAAAGAAAATAGAATTGGAGTTAATGGTTCTGGGTTTCGATTCGCCATGAAAACACTTTCAGGAGGGCGTATTGGTATTGCCGCACAAGCATTAGGTATTGCCTCTGGGGCTTTTGAATTGGCCTTAAAATACTCGAAAGAACGCAAAGCTTTTGGAACAGAAATTTGCAACCATCAAGCTATTGCTTTCAAATTAGCAGATATGGCTACAGATATTGAAGCAGCAAGACATTTAGTTATGAAAGCGGCATGGGAGAAAGATCAAGGCAAAAATTATGATTACTCTAGCGCGATGGCAAAACTTTACGCCTCAAAAGTGGCTATGGAACATACTGTGGAAGCTGTACAAATACATGGTGGTAATGGTTTCGTAAAAGAATATCATGTGGAGCGTTTAATGCGTGACGCAAAAATCACACAGATATATGAAGGCACATCTGAGATTCAAAAAATAGTCATTTCAAGAAGTCTTATAAAACAATAATTTTTATTTTATTTGTTCAACGCGTTTCACCAACTTTCCAACAGTAAGCCCTTGAACTAAAATAGAAAACACAACTACAACATAGGTAATTACTAAAAATAAATCTCGTTGCATGGCCTCGGTTAACCCCAAGGCTAATGCAATGGAAATACCACCTCGTAAGCCACCCCAAGTCATTATTAGATTGGTTTTTGGTACAAAATCTAGTTTCTTTTTAAAAAGACTAATTGGTAAGAGTAGGGATAAATAACGGCATAACAACACCACTGGAATAGCTATTAGTCCTGCTAAAATATATTCTGTTTTAAAAGTAAGCACCAATATTTCCATACCTATTAGAACAAATAAAATAGTGTTTAAAAGAATATCGATAAGCTCCCAGAATTTATCAACATAACTTTCTGTAATTTCACTCATTGCAGTTCCTCTAACGGTGTCGTTACCAACAACTAACCCAGCTGTTACCATGGCTAAAGGAGCAGATAAATGCAATTTATGCGCAATAACAGTACCTCCCATAACAGCAGCCAATGTTATAATAACTTCAATATCATAATCATTTATAGATTTCATTAAACGGTATGTAACCCATCCTAAAACACCTCCTAATAAAATACCTCCAAAAACTTCTTTCCCAAAAAGAGTAAACACATCAAAAGCTTCAACTTCACCTGTTCCTAAAGCTGCTATCTGAAAAATGGTTAAAAAGATAACAACACCAACACCATCATTAAACAATGACTCTCCAACAATTTTGGCTTCTAATTTCTTGGGCACACCTGCCTTTTTTAAAATACCTAAAACAGCAATAGGATCGGTAGGTGATATTAACGCTCCAAACAGTAAACAATAAATAAAATTAATATCTAAACCAATTAATTTCAGAATTAAAAAAACACTAGCACCAACTAAAAAGGTAGACACCAATACTCCAAAAGTTGAGAATACCAAAACAGGCCATCGCTGTACCTTTAACTGCTCGAAATTAGTATGTAAAGCACCTGCGAACAGTAAAAAACTTAACATAACCTCTAATAAAACCGATTTAAAATCTATTTGCTTAATTATAAATCTTTCAGCATCTAATAAAGTAGAATCAAAATAACTTAAAGCGAAAACACCAAATGTAAAAACGATGGTTATAAGCATCAAACCAATACTATTTGGCAGTTTTAAAAAACGCACATTTATATAGCCAAAAACAGCCGAAAGAACCACTAATATGGTAATGATAAAAAAATAATCAGTCATAACTAAAAACTTTATTTGGCTAAAATAAAGCATCTTTAATCATTATATAATATATAGAATTAATTATTATTTAAAACCCAGAAAATAAAAACATGCTTTAAGTGAAAATTTTGTTAAGTATTATTAAATTACTCGACTGAAGTTCAATAGATTTCTATCTTTAGACAAAAATATTTTATGCAAAAAACATATTACGACCCAGCAGATCTTAGAAAATTTGGTGAAATAAGTGAATGGAATCAAGAATTAGGCGACAAATTTTTTGATTACTACGGAAAAGTTTTCGAAGATGGCGCACTCACCGCACGCGAAAAATCCTTAATTGCTTTAGCCGTTTCACATACCGAACAATGCCCATATTGCATAGACGCCTACACAAAAGATGGCTTACAACGTGGTGTTACAAAAGAAGAAATGATGGAGGCCATACACGTTGGTGCAGCCATAAAAAGCGGCGCAACATTGGTACATGGTGTACAAATGATGAACAAAGTAAACAAGTTAGACGGGTAAAACGATTTACGATATCAGACTTACGATTTTTGAGTTTTCAATTCGTAATTCATAATTCGTAATTCTTAAATCAAAATATGGCAACACAATCACTTCATAAACGCGAAAGCGATTTAGCAAATAGCAACAGGCAATTAGAAATTTTATCTAACGGTATTTTTCAAAACGGAGAATTACCAAAATTTAAAAATAAAATTGCTGAAACAAATCAATTTCCGCTTAGAGCAAAAAAACTTGAAATCTTACAAATCAATGTAGGTTACATGTGTAACCAAGTATGCCATCATTGTCACGTAGATGCTGGTCCAGATCGTAAAGAAATCATGACTCGAGACACCATGCGACAATGCTTGGAAGTTATAAAAAACACTGGCGCACATACTCTAGATTTAACTGGTGGCGCACCGGAAATGAATCCGGATTTTCGTTGGTTTGTCGAAGAGGCTGCAAAAGCTGGAGTTAAAGACTTTATTGTGCGTTCCAATTTAACGATT
>TARA_R110002095_G_scaffold182286_1_pt1 | contig 10844 bp, 9 predicted proteins | sample TARA_R110002095 | Tara Oceans TARA_R110002095 (sample SAMEA4397255) | marine metagenome | biome: Polar Biome; feature: [SRF] surface water layer (ENVO:00010504); material: water (ENVO:00002006), including particulate matter (ENVO:01000060) such as... | depth 5 m | reverse complement strand
CACCGCCGACATCCCACTAGCTGCCGAGGTGATCGACAAAGGAGGCTTGGCATTGAATCCCAGAGGTGAACTCTACACCCCTGAAAGCATTCGCCAACGATTAAACATGCGAGACTTTATGGAGACTCTACGTGCCAGCGGCGTCCACACCGGCGGCCCCCAGACACTCTCCCTTGCTGACCGACAAGCCTTTGCCAATCAGCTGGATCGGCTATTAGCCCAGAATATCAAGTGATAACTAGGCCGAACACCAGGGGCGTCCAAGTTACGAAAAGCTGCCAACTCGACACTAAAAACAGAGGTCACGGCTTCTTTGGTAACGAGCTCAAAGCGTCGCGCTTCAAGGCACGAACCGGCAGAATAACCGGCGCCTCTATAGACAGCCTGACATTGGCGCCCTTTACCTGCTGGACCACAATTCTAATCGCTTCTCCAACGCTGAAAGACTCGTTCTCTTTACGGGTAATCACAATCATCAGACCAACTCCTTCCTTGGTAATGCACTAAGGTTTTCCGATAAACCTAGATTCCTGCTTAAGCAACAGATTAGTTCGAACCCACAAAAAAGCGTCTTAAGACTTTAAACAAACCGAACGCATCTTCACTACCCGCCAACTCACGAATCGAATGCATAGCAAACGTCGGCACGCCTATATCCAACGTGGGGACACCGATTTTGGCGGCCGTGATCGGCCCAATGGTACTGCCACACGCCATATCCGAACGTACCGTAAACGCTTGCACCGGAACATTCTCAAGTCGTGCCAGTTGCCGAAATAATGCACTGGTGGCCGAACTGGTTGCATAACGCTGATTCGCGTTAAGCTTGATCACAGGGCCTCCATTAAGGAGCGGACCATGATTGGCATCGTGTTTATCACTAAAATTGGGATGGATACCGTGGGCGTTATCAGCAGAGATCATCACCGATCGAGCCAGCATCCGCTGACGATCCTCGCCTCCGCTCAGCATTCGTTCCAGCACCTGCTCTAGGAACGGGCCATTAGCTCCCGAGCTGGAGAGGCTACCAACCTCTTCATGATCATTACAGACCAGCAACATTGCCTGATCCTGACCGGAACCCTCTTGGCCAGTTGCAGCGGATGCCTGCAGCAAACTCTGCAGGCCGACAAAACAGCTGAGCAAATTATCTAGCCTGGCGGAAGCGATAAACTCTTTATTCAGCCCGATCAATGCGGGAGGCTGGGTATCGTAGCAATAGAGGTCGAAGTCAAGCACCTCCGCGACCGCGTCACCCTGTTGGCGCAATTTCTCTAGCAATAACGTTCGTAACTCAGGTTTATGGTTTTTATCCGCAATGGACAGCAATAACGGCAGATGCTGCTGGGGATTAATCGCATGCTCTTCATTTGCGCCGCGATCCAGATGAATAGCCAGACTGGGCACCACCGCTATCGGCGCCTCAAAATCAACCAAGGCATGGGCCAAGCGCCCCTGGGGGTCGATATAACTGACCCGCCCCGCCAGCGAAAGATCGCGATCAAACCAAGGATTAAGCAGCGCGCCTCCATAAACTTCAACACCCAGTTGGAAATACCCCTCCTTAACCCGCTCGGGAGTCGGCTTGATTTTAAGGCAGGGACTGTCCGTATGCGCACCCAGCATCCGCAGCCCGATCTCAGCCAAGTTAGAAACAGCGGGCATTGCAAACGCAATGACCGATGAATCGTTGCGGGTAACAAAATAGCGACCACCTGGCTCTAATGACCAGGAATCTGCTTCATTCAGCGGCTCAAACCCGGCCGATTGGAGCTGATCAGCCAGTTCGCGCGTGGCATGAAACGGCGTAGGTGAACGGCGCAGAAAATCCAACAGCGACAGATTAAATGATTCCAGTTGCATCAGAACTCTCCAACGATAGATAGCAGTTCCATCTCGAACACCAGCGTCGAGCTAGGTGGTATTTTCGGCGACGGGCTACGCTTACCATAGGCAAGCCCCGAGGGCACAAACAGCTGCCAATGGTCGCCAACATGCATCAACAGCAACGCCTCTTGCCAACCAGGGATGAGACCGGCGACAGGAAACTCTGCGGGCTCGCCTCGGGCATAGGAGCTGTCAAATTCGCTGCCATCGATCAAACTGCCACGATAATGGACTTGAACCCGGTCCGATAGCGCAGGCGAGACACCCTCGCCACTGCGTAAAACCCGATACTGCAATCCCGAGGGGGTAGTAACCACATCGGCTTGCCTGGACTTCTCAGCCAAAAAATCCTGCCCCGCTTGCAAATTAACTGCAGCCTGTTCTTCAAGTTTATCCAACCGGGATAAGAGTTCAGTATCGCAGCCTTGCACACTCAGCAAGAGGCCCGCGAGCAGGCTCAACGATATAAAACGCAACAATATTTTGATCACGAAAATTTCTACTCCATCTAAAGAAAACAGATGGTATCCTGACGCTCGGGAACCTGCCACACCAATCAACTGTCATAGCGATTGTTATCTATGAATAAATTAACGATCGAAAACTACAACAAGCTATCTTCAGTTTTCAACCTCGACTGGCTGAACTTATGATTTTTCAAACGACTAAACACTTTCTGCTATCCATTACGGCGGCACTGCTACTCAGCATTCACGGTTTAGCACTAAGTGCGAGCAGCTCACTTGAAGAGCTTGCGCCCGAGGCTGTCCACAGTGAAACATTGAAAGCAGTGGCGAAGACATTGCGTTTCGGCCATTACAAAAAACGTTATCTCGATGACGAACTCTCTTCCGAACTGCTCGACGCCCAAATTGAACAACTCGATCCTTCTCGGCTTTATTTTCTGCAAGCGGACATCGACAGCTTTGACGCCTACCGGACACAGCTTGACGATGCTATCCGTGATGGCGATTCCCGCCCCGCATTTGCAATCTACAACCGCTACCAGCAGCGAGTCATGGAGCGTATCAACTACCTCTTACACGAAATTTCACTTGGACTTGACCGATTAGATTTTGACCGTGACGAGACGATCGAGACTGAGCGCAAAGAGACCCCCTGGGCATCGTCCACCCAGGAACTGGATGAATTCTGGCGCAAGCGCCTTAAAAGCACGGTCCTTAACCTCAAATTTTCAGAAAAAAGTCTCGATGAAGCCGCTAGCATTCTCAGCAAACGCTATCAGAACCAGCTCCATCGGTTAGAACAAAACACCGCCGAGGATGCATTCAGCTTGTTTGCCAACGCCTATGCCAGCCTCTACGATCCACACACGCAGTACTTTTCGCCGCGCACATCGGAAAACTTCAACATCAATATGCGCCTGTCGTTAGAGGGAATAGGCGCCGTCCTCCAGAGCCAGGAGGAACACACCAAAGTGGTACGTTTAATTCCCGCAGGCCCTGCCGACAAGCAAGGCCAACTAAGGCCTGCTGATCTAATCACCGGTGTCGGCCAGGGCGAGACGGACGAGATTGTCGATGTCGTTGGCTGGCGTCTGGACGAAGTTGTCGACCTGATCAGGGGGCCCAAAGGCTCTACAGTACGCCTAGAGATTCAGCGTGACGGTGCCGAAGGCAAAAGCTCGCGTACCCTGAATATCGTCCGTAACGAGGTTAAACTCGAAGAACAGGCCGCGCAGAAAAAACTCCTCGAACTCGAACGCGACGGCAAGATTCACAAGGTCGGGGTAATCAGCATTCCGACCTTTTATATCGACTTTCGTGCACTCCAAGCCGGAGATCCCAACTATCGCAGCACCACCCGTGACGTTGAACAACTCCTCAGTGAACTGATCGACGAGGGCATTGAAGGCTTGATTATCGATCTACGCAATAATGGCGGTGGCTCGCTGAAGGAAGCGGTCGAACTATCCGGGTTATTTATTCCCCAGGGCCCTGTGGTTCAAATAAAAGACACTATGGGCCGAATCAGGGTTGAATCCGACCTCGATCCTAAATTTTTTGATATCCCACTGCAGGTTATCGTCAATCGCCTTAGCGCCTCTGCCTCTGAGATTTTTGCAGGCGCAATCAAAGACTATAACCGCGGTTTGATTGTTGGTAGCGCGACCTATGGCAAAGGCACCGTCCAAGCCCTCTACCCGCTCAATCATGGGCAGTTCAAACTAACCCAGCAGATGTTTTACCGCATCTCGGGCATCAGTACTCAAAATAAAGGGGTTGAGCCTCATATTGCACTTCCCGATATCTACGATCCTGAACAGGTAGGCGAAAGTACCGTAAAAGGTGCCTTGCCCTGGGATGCAGTAAAATCTTTGCCGCATAAAAACAGCAATCGTGTCCCCAGTAGCCAACTTAGCGCCTTAGAGCTAAGACATGACCTGCGCGCCAACAGCGAACCTGATTTGATCGCCATTAAAGAGGAAATCCAGCACCGTAAAGAGCGAAAGTTCGACAGCTTACCGCTGAACGAGAAGTCACTTAAGGCAATGCGCGAGCAAAATGAAGCTCTGCAGCTCTCTATTGAAAACCGCCGCCGTAGTGCCAAGGACCTTCCCAAGCTCACCTCGCTTGCCGAGCTAGAATCTGAACGAACCAGCACCAACGAGGCTATAGATCTGGAGAAAGACACCTTGCTACGAGAAAGCAGTGAAGTAATGCTTGATTACCTTCAAATCCAAACCACCGCCATGCATTAGTCGATGGTGAATCACTCAAACAGCCTAAACAGAGCCAATGTCGCCTAAAACCATAGTTTTCGGCATCCTCGCATTAATCGGTATTTCGGCTCTGGGGATCGGCGGTTACTTCGCGTTTATCGAGATCGGCGAAGTGCACCAGAAAAATATTCAGGACCTGGCTGGCTTTGGCAGTAATGTGGTCCCGCGCAGCATGCGCGATGATAGCGATGGAGTCACCCGAGGACTCAGCGATGGCAATATTCAGCTCCCGCCTTCGATCAAGGAAAAAAAACTCTCGCCTACAGAAAAAGTGATCCTGTCTCTGAGCCGCGACAAGGATGAGCTGCAAATCGACTATATTGAAATGAAGCAACAACTAGAGCACCAGGCTGAACGACTCCAGGAGCTACGCGCTTATAAAGCTGAAAACGAGCGTTTTGCACCCCAGCAACTCATTCAAGAACGCCTTAGCGCCGAGCAAAGACTCAAGAAACTGTTCGACAATATCGCAGAAATTAGTGAATTCAATCTTTTTCAGCGACACGCCATGGAGCTGGCCTCGGCTAATCTCTATACCGATATCGTCCGCCAACATCAGTTAATACTAAACGATGAGGCCAGAGACGAATTGATTAAAATAATCCCTCAATTTGGTCTCTGCTTTGGTGAAGGGCTGCGTTTTGTTTCTAACAATCGAGCTGAAGAACGGCTGGTCATAAAGGCGCTCAGCAGCAATGATTTAACGCTTATAACAGGTGGCCTAGAAGCGGATTTCAACAGAACCCATACACCCTGCCTCAAACGGCTCAATCGCGAAATCAATACACTGCTAAGCCCACTTAGCATTCAAAGCCTGAACTCAACTACTGCTCTAAATAACACCCAGAGCACAGCAACGGTCAATAACAACCGCAGCCCGAACGGACCTGCAATCGACCCTACGCTCTCCCCCACCGAACAACTAATCCAACGGCTCGGTTACGACAAAGAGATGATGCTGAGCAAAGCCTCACTGATGGAGCAGCAGCTTAAAACCCAGTCCCAAGAACTAGCTAAGCTCAAACAGTACCACGATAGCAGCGAGCGCTTTGCCCCGCTGCCCACGCTCGAAGAACGCAACCGCGCACAACGACTGTTGTACGACTACTTTGAGGATACCCGCGACGCTAACCGATTCACTAGCTTTCAAAAAGAAGCGATGAGTTATGCTGCCGCCAACCATTACGCTCACTTTAGCAAACGGCATCGACTGGTTCTCACGGAGGCTATCAAAGACAGCATTATCAACGAGGTCCTACCCAGTTACAGCTTCTGCTTTGGCGACGGACTAAAATTCACCGTTGATAACCAGCTGCAAGAGCGTCAACTCTTAAATGCATTACGCGAGCAGGACACGGAATACATGGACCCGTCTTTAGCGCAACAGATAGCGACCATCTCTGAGCCCTGCAAAGAACAACTCGAACAGCAACTTAAGATTTTCTATTAACCCAGACGCCCGCTTGAATCTGACTCTCCCACCTGAGGGGCCGCGGTGCTGCTTTGCACGAAAGTGTGTACCTTGCCGATTTCTCCTGTATAATTTTGCATCTTTTATCTCTTCTTCGCCGCCGTAATGTCAGCTTGGTTAAGAGAAGGGCAACTATGAAACTGACCTGTATCGCTGACAATGCAGGGGTAATGCGGAGTTCTGTTTTAGCGCCAATAACGGCGCCTAAGGTTGACTCCCGATAGGAATAAACATGAGCGAAAGCTTTGCTGACCTGTTTGAAGAATCCGTAAAAGAGATCGATATGAAGCCCGGTTCATTGGTAACCGGTACTGTTATCGATATCGATGACGACTGGGTTACCGTTAACGCCGGTTTGAAATCTGAAGCAGTCATTCCCCGTATACAATTTCTCAATGCTGCCAATGAAATTGAAATCGCCATTGGTGACGAAGTCGTTGTAGCACTGGAAGCGGTAGAAGACGGTTTCGGCGAGACCAAACTGTCTCGCGAAAAAGCCAAGCGTGCCGAAACCTGGCTCAAGCTGCAGAAAGCCTTTGAAGCTGAAGAGACTGTTACCGGCATCATCAACGGTAAGGTCAAAGGCGGCTTCACCGTGGCCATCAATGACATCCAAGGCTTCTTGCCTGGGTCTCTGGTTGATGTACGTCCGGTTCGCGACGTTGACCACCTGGAAGGCAAGGTTCTTGAATTCAAGCTGATCAAGCTGGATCCAAAGCGTAACAACATCGTTGTTTCACGCCGTGCCGTTCTTCAAGAAGCTAACAGCGCTCAGCGTGACGAGCTACTGGCTACTATCCAAGAAGGCATGGAAGTTAAAGGCTTCGTTAAGAACCTGACCAACTACGGCGCGTTCGTAGATCTGGGTGGTGTTGACGGCCTGCTACACATCACCGACATGGCTTGGAAGCGCATCTCCCATCCAAGCGACATGCTGACACCTGGCGACGAGATCACCGTTAAGGTCATCAAGTTCGACAAAGAGTCTGGTCGTTTGTCTCTAGGCTTGAAGCAGCTTCAAGAAGACCCCTGGGCAGATATCAAGCAGCGCTACCCAGCCAACTCCAAGATCAAGGCACGCGTTACCAACCTGACTGATTACGGTTGCTTCGCATCTCTGGAAGACGGCGTTGAAGGTCTGGTACACGTTTCTGAAATGTCTTGGACCAACAAGAACATCCACCCATCCAAAGTGGTACAGGTAGGTGATGAGCTTGAAGTAATGGTACTGGACGTAGATGAAGAGCGTCGTCGTATCTCCCTGGGCATCAAGCAATGTTCTGGCAACCCTTGGGTAACCTTCTCTGAGAAGTTTGCTACTAACGACAAGGTTTCAGGCACCATCAAGACCATCACTGATTTCGGTATCTTTGTTGGCCTGGAAGGTGATCTGGACGGCCTGGTTCACATGTCTGATATCTCGTGGGAAGCAGACAACGAAGCGGCCCTGCGCAACTTCAAGAAAGGCGAGCAGGTTGAAGCGGTTATCCTGTCTATCGATTCCGAGAAAGAGCGTATCTCTCTGGGCATCAAGCAACTCGATGGCGACCCCTTCAGCGATTACGTAGCGACGCACACCAAAGGCACCATCGTTACCGGTAAAGTGAAGTCTGTAGATGCGAAAGCAGCGCAGATTGAACTGGCCGAGGGTATCGAAGGGTTCCTGAAAGTGTCCGAACTGAGCGTAGAGCGCATTGAAGATGCACGCGACGTACTCAAGGAAGGTCAGGAAGTCGAAGCTAAGATCGTCAACGTTGATCGCAAGAACCGCTCGATCAGCTTGTCAGTCAAAGCGAAAGACGTAGCCGACGAGAAAGAAGCGATCCAGACCCTGAACCAAAACCAAGCAGCAGAAGTCAGCGGCCCGACCACCATCGGTGACCTGATCAAGCAGCAGATGCAGAACAAGAGCTAAGCACTACCCTGTAGCGCAGCACTTTCTGTAGATAAAAGAGCACTTCGGTGCTCTTTTTTGTTTCTGGACGCGGAGAACTTCATTTCGAAGCCCGTTGAGATTCAATCCGCTCGGTCACTGGGCTAGATTTACTACCCCTTAATTCAAAAACGCTTTAATTCAAAAAAATTCACAAGCCAAGACCCACAACCCCCATCTCGCCAGCTCAAAATTAACGCTAAAGGTTGCGCCAAAGGTTGCGCTATGCCAGCAGAAAGCGTGGCGCAGGCTCGATCATGGTGGCGGCGACGACGACGGGAACATACTCGAACGGGACTCGGTATTATCGGTAAAAGCGGAAGCACTTAGCTACAACTAGAGATCAACACCCTCAAGCACCTGATCGAACCAGTCTGCCTCGCTTACATCCGATTCACTGACTGCCCAGCGAATAATCGATACCTCAGCATCCACCACTGAACCCAGACTGCCGCTGATCAGCGGATGCCAGTCCGGCAACGGCTTGGATTCTGCCAGCAGCCGATACGCGCAGGTTAGCGGCAGCCAGTGATACTTTTCTGGCGCCAGATCACAGATATTCAGACAGGCCGGTACCGCCTTGAATCGCCCGGCATAATCCCGACAACGGACTGAACTCAGGTCCAGCTGACGGCAGGCGATACGGGTATACAGAAGCTCGTCGGTATCTTCGTCTTCAATCTTATGTAAACAACACTTGCCGCAGCCATCACAGAGCGATTCCCACTCTGAATCACTCATCTCGGCTAAGGGTTTGGTCAGCCAGAACGGCTGGGCGGGAGACATCTTATACTCTCTTCTCTATGCGACCGCCTATTGCAGCCATTTTGACTCAGAAGGCTCACGGTAGAGATCCAACATATAATCTTCACGGGGTGGCGGCATCTGCAGGTAGTACCCCTGGCGACGGATTTCTGAGAGTACTTTCACCGCATCGACACGCGCCAACTTCTTGGTCGGCGTGATCAGCAGCGTCATAGCACTCTTGGGCATCCCGAACATGTCGATCAACGCCTCGGGCACCCGTGCCAACCCCTCTCGCTTCTCAACATAGAGGTACATCTCGGCTTTTTTAACGCTTTTATAGATCGAACAGATCACTTTCACGATAATTCCTCTAGCTCAATGTGTATCTGCAAGGCTCTCAACCAGAGCCCTGCCAATAACGGCTTCGCGCCAGCCTTGCAGACCCGGCGGCAATACAGCCTCGCCCTGCTCCAACAAACTACGTATCAGTGCCTCTAAATCTTTACGCCGTGCCAGCAGTTCAGGAGCGATCTGGAGCCGTTCCGAGCATTGCTGGAGACACGCCTTCAGCCGCTTCATCAGCGCGTTACTGGTACTGGGCAATGGGCGAGGAAAGGGGGCGACAGCTCCCGATCGAGCATTCGCCAGGCCCTGCTGTACCAATGCCAACAATTGGGTACCCTCTGCAGACAGGGTCCGTCCACGAATCTGCTCTGCGCCTGACAGCGCACCCAGGGAACTCGGCTGTTTTACCGCAATAGAGATCAGGGTATTGTTATGAACAACGAAGTTACGCGGCATATTACGCGCACGCGCCTGACGCTCGCGCCAACTCGACAGCGCCTGCAGCACCCCCAGCTGACTTTGATTAAGCTTCCACGCCTGCTTAAAACGCAAGTAATACAGATCCATATCAGACTCAACCAACGCCGCATCGGCTGCTTGCTGACACTCTTGCAACAGCCAGTCTAACTTACCCGCGTCGCTTAACCGGGTCGCCAGGCGCTGGTAGATCTCTTCCAGATACACCACGTCTTCGGCAGCATAACGCTGCTGCGATTGGGTTAGCGGTCGCTGCAACCAATCGGAACGCGTTTCGTGTTTATCGACGTCAAGCTCAAACAGCGTATTTAACAACCGCTGATAGCCGACCGATAGCCCCAGCCCTAAAAAAGCACAGGCCGTCTGGGTATCGAACAGCGGTCGCGGGGTGGCCCCATAACAGTGCGCGAACAGCTCCAGATCTTCGCTAGCCGCATGGACCAGTTTCAGTACCGCGGTATCGTTAAGCAGATCAACGAAAGGGCTGAAATCGGTGATCGATTGCGGGTCGATCAGGTAGGCTTTTTGATTACAGCCTATTTGGATCAAACCCGGAATCGGATAAAAGGTATCTGTACGCTGGAACTCGGTATCCACAGCGACCCGCTCAGACTGACGCCAGTCGAGGCATAATTCGGCTAAACGGCTATTACTAGCAACCCATTCCGCCTCAGCAATTGCTTGCTGGCATTGAGCAAATCGCTGTTGTTCTATGGGTCGATTAATCACAACATTTTTCGTCCATTCAGGGCGTGTGTAAGGGTACTGCCATCAACAAATTCCAGCTCACCGCCTAGAGGCACTCCATGCGCGATTCGACTGACCTGAATCCCCATCGGCCTGACCTGCTCGACAATGTAATGCGCGGTAGCCTCCCCCTCGACGGTAGGGTTGGTCGCGATGATTAACTCTTCGACGTCGGAGTGAGTCAAGCGTTCTAACAATAGCGGGATGCCAATATCTTCTGGTCCCAGCCCATCTAAAGGTGATAAATGCCCCTGAAGCACGAAGTAGGTGCCCCGAAAACTGCCGGTCTGCTCGATAGCAACCACATCCGCAGGGCTCTCAACGACACAGATCGATAAGGGATCGCGACTCTGGCTGGCGCAGATCCGGCATACTGGCTGTTCGGTTAATATCCGACACTGCTGACAGTGCCCAACCTCAGCCATCGCCGCAGCCAATGCCTGCGATAACAGCTGACCACCCTGGCGATCGCGCTCAAGCAGCTTAAACGCCAT
>TARA_R110002095_G_scaffold213161_1_pt1 | contig 10846 bp, 7 predicted proteins | sample TARA_R110002095 | Tara Oceans TARA_R110002095 (sample SAMEA4397255) | marine metagenome | biome: Polar Biome; feature: [SRF] surface water layer (ENVO:00010504); material: water (ENVO:00002006), including particulate matter (ENVO:01000060) such as... | depth 5 m | reverse complement strand
GCTCAGATTGACATCCGATATATTATCAATTATTGTCATGTACTAAGCTAATTAATAGTAAATTTTGTTAGGGGCATTTCTTAATATTATCTAAGTTAATATCGTTTTCCTCATGATCATACTGCCTTAGATATGGTTTATAATTAATTGTGGTTTTATTTAGGAGCTTGACTTTTAATGGCATATTAAGAATTAAGATCATGTGCAGTTCTATACATAAACAATTCTAATTCTTTTGTTTTACGTTTTAAATTATCTTCTAATTTTTTTCGTTTAGTAATATCTAGCATCATGGCGCAATAAAAATTTGAGCCTCCATTTTTCCACTTACTTATGGCGAACTCTAAGGGGAATTCTATACCGTTTTTTTTTAAACCTTTCATTTCAACAGTATCATTTGTTTTAAAGTCTTGAAGGTTTCTTACTGCATTCAACAATCCAATTATGCCCGTTTTTCTATCCTTACTTGTAATTAACTTTGTCAAATACTCTCCCTTTATTTCTCGTTCAGTATAACCAAAAGCAAGTTCCGCACCTTTATTCCATTCTGTAATTTTCCCTTCGTCGTCTACAACTACAATAATACCAACTTTCATCGATTGAAAAATAGTATGATACTTTGCTTCATTCTCAATTAATTCTTGTTTAACCTCACTAACATCTTTCATTTCTTGAGTAGAAATTGTAGCAGAAACAACAATACCTTTAGCATTAAGTACAGGACCAATTTGCGATACGAAAATGGCATTTACGCCTTCTGAATTAGGACCAATAGTTTCAAATTGGTTTGGTTTGGCGTCATTAAAAACATTCTTAATGATTTTCTTAACCATGTTATGAAAAATAGGGCTAATAAAACTATACAAACTACATCCTAAAACTTCTATCTCATTCAATTTTCCAAATCCTCTATTTGAATTTGTAATCTCAGAAAAAACATTAATTGTAATCACTGAATTTGAAATACCATTATAATAAGTTTTAGCCGGAATTTCACTATCCACATTCGTTAAGTGAGCATCATATTTTGGCTTCACATTAACATAAAAAGCAACAAACTTATCTATTTCTCCTTTACCATTTCTTCCTGGAATTATTGTTGTGTCTAACTTATATAATTTACCCGAACTTGTATAATCTGAGAGTATTCCTTTCCAAATTTGCCCGCTTTTAATAACAGTCCACAAGTCCTTATAAATAGGATTAGCATGTCGCTCTGATTTTAAAATTGAATTTAATTCTCCCGAAATTCTTTTATGGGGGATTTCAATTAACTCAGAAAACTTATTATTTGCATAAATAATTCTCCCTAACTTATCTACTATAGAAATACTTGTATGATTTTCTAAAAATTCTTCTAGTATATTTTCTGGATTTTCTCTCCAGGTTTGTTGTTTAATTAATTTCATAACATTTTTGGTTTTGATTCAAAACAATAATCACCATATGTATTAATATTGTTTAAAATCGAATTTGGGGCATGTCATCAATTGTCCATCAAGCTTATAATTTACTTTCTCAATAATTTATCTTCTGAAACAACTATTTTATGAATATTGTGTATAGCTTGTTTGATGACAATCTAACTTGGACTCACAAGCATCTAGATACATAAACACATAACTTTCTACTATACCTTTATTATCCTTTAATGGCACAATGGTAGTTTCAAAACAAATTATTTTTTCTGATTTTGTTTTGTAATTTAAAACACCTTTCCATAAGCAACCAGTTTCTAAAGTTTTCCATAAATTTTTATAAAAAGGGGCTTTATGAATTTTAGATAAGAATATACTATTTACAACACCCAAAAGTTCATTTTCCTTACTCTCCATTTTACTACAAAATCGATTATTAGTATATATTATGCGACCTAGATTATCTGATACCGAAATGGCCACATTACTTTCTATAAATTGTAAAATGGACAAATCGGGGTTTATACGCCACTTAAAATATTTAAATACTTCCATTAGCTGAGTTTTTGGTATTAATAGAAAATGTTAATGCTTCATTATAATTCTTGAATATTTTAAAAGGGATAATTGGTTCGTAAATTCTTTTATATGAAATAATTAATAACTCTATTTTCAAAGAATTGACTACAAAAACCTCTGCTAAACCCAATTTAGAAAGCTCGGAGCTATTTGCTAATTTTTTGGCAGCTGTACTTAAAAAAGCGCCATGCGTATTTCTTAAATCTATAAGAAAAGGCATTTTTTTGCCGTTACACAATTTAGAGACGGTCTGTATATAACTCTCGACTGTATCTTCGTTTAAATTGCGAGCGGGGTCGAGGTTCAAAATTTCACAAAACAAAATCCCGTTATCAACCCAAAACTTGGTTCGTTCCAATTGTATTGTCTCATTCTTTCTAGTCATATTAGTAGTATGTGTTAAAAATATAGTTGGTTTCAAGGGAATATTTAACTGCCTTTTGATAACTCCTAAATACTTTATTAGGAATTATGGGGTCTTGAATTATTTTCATTACAATGAGTTTAAATTGTATAAAAAAAGACTTTATCACAAAGGACTTTGATAGTATTGCTGATTTAAGATCTGAATTTTTAGCCAGAGTTTTTACTACTGAAAATGTGTATTTGCTATTTAACTGTCTGAGATCTATAAGTAAAGGGAAATATTTACCATCAGATAATGTGGCAATAGCTTCTAAATAATCTTCTATAAAATCCTCATTAAATTCATTTTTGCATTTTTTAGAATTAAATTCGCAAAAAAGAATTTCATCTTCAAGCCAAAATTTAGCTTTTCTACATTTTATTTTATTGCCCATAATTGTTATTCAATTTAAAAACTGAATGACAATTGATGTGCCAAAATGTATAAAGGACTAATTGAAATGTTTTAATTAAATGATTTTCAATATATTACGTTAATATTTGTATTAAACGTACGTCACAAAAAATAACGGCATATCGTTATTAAAACAACAAATAATATGCAATTAACGGAATACCGTTATTTTATTGTGGTTTGGCTATGTTAAGTTTAGCCATTTTATCCCGTAATGTACTTAGTTTTAAATCTAGCAGTATTGCTGCACCGTTAGGGCCACTAATTCTCCAATTACATTGCTCCAACACCTGAATAATGTGGTTTCGTTGTGCCAGGTCAAACGATAAGTTCTTACTATTAATTGGCAATATTGATTTTTGATTTTTAGATTCAAAACCAGGGATTAACAGCGTCTCACTAGTAGATAATATTGAAGACCTTTCAATTAAATTTTCTAACTCTCGAATGTTTCCTGGCCAATGATAAGCCTTTAGTTGATTCATTGAATCATCAGATATATATTTAATATTCTTCCCATACGCTTTATTAAACTTATTTAAAAAATGCTCTATTAATAAAGGAATATCATCTTTACGTTTTCTTAAGGGAGGGATTTCTATTGGAAACACATTTAGTCTAAAATATAAATCTTCTCTAAATTGTTTTTTCTCTATCTCCTCTTTAAGATTTCTATTTGTTGCTGCGATGACTCTAACATCTAATTTTTTTAAATCAGTACCACCAACAACTTCAATTTCACCTTCCTGTAAAAACCTTAATATTTTTGGCTGCATATCTAAAGGCAGTTCGCCAATTTCATCTAAAAACAGGGTGCCTCCATCTGCTAATTCAAACTTTCCAATTTTATCATTTACAGCACCTGTAAATGACCCTTTTTTATGCCCAAATAATTCACTCTCTAAAAGCTCTCTTGGTATGGCCGAACAATTAACTTTAATTAATGGTTTATTATTTCGTAATCCAATATTATGAATTGCTCTAGCTAATAATTCTTTCCCTGTACCAGATTCTCCTAACAATAATACTGTAGCGTTTGTTGGCGCTACTTTTTCTACTTCTGTTAAAACATTACTGAATGCTTCACTCCCATAAACCATCTCCTCATAGTTAAAAACTAAATCCAATTCATTCCGTAGATATATATTTTCTTGCTCTAATTGACTTTTTAAATCACTTACTTCTCTCAGGGTTTTATTTAATTCTTCTCTTGCCTTAACTTTTACAGAAATATCATCTATGGATGCGAAAAATGCAACATCAGCGCCCTCTTCATTTTTAACTCTTGAAATAGTTACTTCTACTGGAAAACGCTCGCCATTTTTACGTTTAAAAACCGTTTCTCCGCCCTTGTATATCCCTAATAATGTTTTTTCAACAATCTCATTTATTTCATCATAATATTCTTCCGGCCAATAAGGGAAAGGTGGTGAAATTCCTAATAATTCTTTTTTAGAATATCCCGTCATTTCACATAATGCTGGGTTTACATGAATATGCTTACTATCTGAATCAATTACCGAAAGTCCACTCTGCATAGAATTAATTAAACTTTCTGAAAACTCTTTAGCTCTTTTTAATTCTAATTCAGCTTTTCGGCGCTCCGTAATATCACGCACTATCGCAAGTATTTTACCATCCTTTTGTAATCTTGCCGAGATTTCTGCTTCTATTAAAGTTTCATTTTTACAAATTAACTGTCTTTCAAAAATTACAGATTTTCTATTAAGTATTTTTTTATGTATCTCTGGGCTTTCAATAATATCACCTACAATTACATCTTGAAATTTTAATTTTAAAAATTCATTTTTAGTATATCCTAATATATCGTAGGTCGCTTTATTTAGAGCATGTATGGTGCCATCAAATGAATAAGTAAGAATAGCATCACTAGCTTGATTAACTAAAGATTTATAGGATTCATCTCTTTTTTTAACTTCAGCCATTATATTGAATTTCACAATGGCTATTTTTGCTAAACTCACAGCAGAATTTAATTCTCGAATATCTTCTAAAGATGGTGTTTTAATAGCTTTACTATAAATTGCGAAGGTACCTAAAACATTGTTTTCTTCTGAAAGTATTGGAACAGACCAACACGATTTTAAATTGTGTTTTAATGCAATATCTTTATATTCTACCCATAGCAAATCTGTACTTATATCTGAAACAATTACTGGTTTTTTAATAAACGCTGCTGTACCACAAGAACCTACATTTTCACCTATCTTGACTCGATTAACTGCTAAATTGTATGGTTTGGGTATATTTGGCGCTGAAATAAGATCTAAATGAATACCATCTTCTTGTAACAAACTAATGGATCCAAAAAATTCTGGGTGTAGTGATTCGCAATTAATTATTATATGATCAAACACCTTTTTTATTGGTGTATTATTAGCTATTAAATCTAATACGGCATTTTCATTAATTAGTTTTTGCTCAATTTTCTCGCGCTCAAATATTTCTTTTTCTAAATCTAAATTTTTTTGTTCCAACTTACTTATAAGGCGCTTACTATAAAGTTTTAAAACTTCTTTTTCAGTAAATTGTGCGTTTTCTTTGGGCTTTACGGGTGATTTAACTAATGTTAATAAATTTTGAATTAGTTGTAATATTTTGTCTGAATCCGTAGGTTTTATTAAAAAATGAGCCGCACCAAGTTTTAAAGCAAAATCTTCATCAGATTTTTCAGTGTATGTAGAGGTGTAAAAAACAAATGGAATGTTTTTAAATAATTCATCTTTTTTACATGCTTGACAAAACATATAGCCATCCATTACAGGCATTAAAATATCCGAAATAATAAGATCTACACTGTTTTTATGTAATTTTTCAAGCGCATCCTTACCATCCTTCGCTTCAACAACTATAAAATTAGCTCTCTCAAGTATTACCCTAAGTATGTAAAGGTTTTCAAATATGTCATCTACTATTAATATAGTTTTCATCCTAATTAATTCTAATTTTTAGCAACATGAATGCTTTCCATTTGATTTACAAAAGTGTCGGGATTAATAGGTTTTTCTATATACCCATCCGCTCCAGCTTCAATGGCTTTTTCCTTATCTCCTCCCATGGCATATGATGTAACCGCAATAATAGTGGTATTTTTTGGCAAACCATTATGTCTTAATTTGGCACATATTTCATAGCCATCCATATCGGGTAATTGAATATCTATCAAAATAATTTCAGGATGGTTTTCGTGTGCTAACTTTAATCCATCAATGCCATTATAAGCTATAATTACCTTATAATTACTTTTTTCAAGTAAATACGTTAACATATACATATTTTGCTCGTTATCTTCAATTATCAAAATAGATGGCTTCATGTTATTTGTCATATATTAATTAATAGGTGATGTTCTCAAAAATATTACTTTTATAAATTCTTTATTTGAAAATCACATTATTTATTCTTGGCGTTTTCTAAAGGTAACTTGAAAGTGAAATTGCTCCCAATTCCTAATTGACTTTCTACCTGAATGGTTCCTCCTAATTTTTCAATTAAATTTTTACAAATTGCTAGTCCTAAACCAGTGCCTTCATGATTTCTACTAAGCCCTCCTTCAATTTGAATAAAAGGCATAAATAATTTAATAATATCATCATTACTTATTCCAATTCCTTGGTCTATTATCTGAGTTATAAGCAAATTATCTTTAACGCCAACTTTTATGAGTATAGTCCCCTTTGTCGAAAATTTAATAGCATTTGAAAGTAAATTTAATAGAATTTGCTCTACCCGTCTTTCATCACTTATAAGCGTTATATGCATTTCGGTAATTTCAGTAATCATTTTCAGTCCTTTAGCTGAAGCTTGTGGTAATAAAAAGGCAATTGTTTTTTCTAAAGATGTTAAATAATCAAAAGGGTAAAAAGACACTTTTAATTTACCAGCTTCTATTTTAGAAATATCCAGAATATCATTAATTAAACCTAATAAATGCTCACCACTATTTTTAACCATGGCTAGTTGTTTTTTTTGTTCCTCGTTTAATGGTCCTGCCAATTCTTTTGATAATATACCTGTAAAACCAATTATAGAGTTCATGGGTGTTCTTAACTCATGTGACATGGTAGCCAAAAATGCAGACTTCATTAAATCGGCCGATTGCGCTTTTATCTTTTCTTTTTCTAATTCAATAGATTGGTAATTTATATCTTCTAAAAGATTTAATAAAGCTTCTTTACTATCGTTAAGTTCTTCGGTTCTCAAACTCACCAAATTCTCCAAGTTGTTTTTATAATTTAACAATTCTTTTTCGTTAACAATTCTAACTGTAACATCTTGTAATGTGCCAAAAAACTTTTTAGGAATTTGATTTTCATCATAAAATATTTCACAATGTTCATCCACATATTTTATGCGGTTTTTATCAAACAATAAGCGATATGTTATTTGATAAGGCTTTTTGTTCATTATTGAATCCGTAATTAATTTGATTACTAAACTCCTATCGTCTGGATGTATGGCATCATAGAACCTCTGCTGAGTGACCTCAAATTTTTTCGAGTCTTTTTCGAATATTCTAAACATTTCTGCTGACCAAGTTAATTTATTCATCTCGATATCCAGCTCCCAACTCCCAAGGCTTGCTATATGTTGTGCTCTTTTTAAATTTGATTCACTTTTTTTAATACGATCTCTTGTGATTTCATGTATTGATTTTAATTCTGATTCTTGTTTTGTTAATTTAACACTAATTAAATTACTGTATCGCTCCGATTGTCCGTTTAATAACCAAACAATCCAACCACCAACTATTGCTATCATAAATCCAATTACTACAAACCATATTACTGACTTTATTGTATTATGTTTAGGCACTACATACAGTCTCCATTCACCAAAAGACATTTCTATAGGAACAGCAAATTCTTCAAAAGACGACATATCGTTTTCTAAAAAAAAATCTTCCTTACCCGTTTTTTTATTAACCCTCGATATCTGATAATCAAAACGGCTATCATTTTCATAGTTTATATTTAAGTCATTAAAGAAAGTGGATAGTTTAATAACAACGGCAGAAAATCCTGCGAATTTGTCATCTATAAAGATTGGCTGTCTACTAATCATACCAACGCCACCCTGTTTTAGATTAACTGGCCCCGCGATAAAAAAATCTTTTCTTTTTATAGTAGTAAGGGCGCCTCTACTAGCCACATTACTTGACATAATATTAAATCCAATTACTTCGTTATCCTTTTGTGGGTAAACGTGTGTAATTACACCATTGCTATCAACTAACTCCACCGCATCAAAATAGTCATGGCGCTCTAATAAATCAATTGCTATGCTTTCAAAATCAGGAGGTATTCCATTTCGCTCTATTATGTATGCCAGTGATTTTGTTGCAGAATAGTTATACATCACTAAAGCTTGCAGTTTTTCTTTAACTAAATTTACCTCATTAGTTATTTCTTTCTTTTGCTCATTTTTATTTATTAAATACTGCTGATAAGCAATATATTGAGCAATAAAAAGGAGTATTATAAAAGTTATGAAACCAGCTACAAAAGGTTTTTTTAAATACAGATATAAAGTATTACTTTTCATAGTAAAGCAAAATTAAATGGGCTCAATATTTTAATAGTTAATTTATTTATCATTTTTTTTTTGCAATTCCTTAATAATACTCTTAAGTTCTTTCATTTTTAATTCTCTTCCAATAAATATTTTATTCATTCGTTCTAATTCCATATTTTTCGAATTAACCTCTTCAGTTCTTATTTCAACTAATTCTTCAAGATTGTTTCTGTGCTGTTCTAATTCTTCTTCAACATCTTTCTTTTCAGTTATATCTTGAATAGTAATCAAAACATGACCTTCATTATTTAGCTGAAGTGCTTCTAAAGAGATTAATATAAAAAGTTGTCTTCCAGATTGCATAAGGTATTCTAATTCAATATTTGAAGCATAACCATTTTTTCTAAATTGACTCCATAACTTTTCTTCATTTTCCAGGTTTTTTTGACTATCAAAATTGAATAATCCTATTTCTTCCGCTGTGTTCCCTAACATGTTTTCTCTTTTAAATCCAACCATGTTAGCCAACGCTTCGTTTACTTCAATAATCTTTTTTTCTTTATCAAGTATGGCTTTTCCAATAAGATTAGATTCAAAAGCTTTAGAAAATTTTTCTTCACTTTCTTTTAATGCTTTTTCTGCTTTTTTACCTTCTGTAATATCTTTCACAAATGCCGCAACAACGAATTGTTCATTTACCTGCATTGTAAAAGTGTTAACATCTAAATTAATTATTTCTCCATTCTTTTTCTTGTGATTCGACTCAAATCTTGCAAACCCCTTACTCACCATTTCATTTATCCTTTCATCTATCTGTTTTTGATTCAAGGCTGATTCTAACTGATTTATATTCATTGTTAGCAACTCCTCTAGTGTATAACCTATCATATTAACATAAGAAGGATTTGCATCCAAAATTTTTCCAGTAGCATCAGCTAATATAAATCCATCAAGTAACGTTTCAATTATGAGTGTATTTCGATTTCCAAGGGCAAGAATTTCCTTTTCTGATTTTTTCTGATCTGTAATATCTCTAATTACTCCAATTAAAAACTTCACACCTTTTTCATCAACATACCTAGTTTTTTTAGTAGAAATTATTCGTATTTCATTATCTCTGACTGTAAGACTTTCTTTACTAACACTCTCAATTCCATTAGATATAACCTGCTTATCAATACTTAAAAAACTCTCCCTTTCTTCAGGAGTCACATCTTCAGCTAATGTTTTACCTATTATATCTGCTCTTGAAAGACCGAACATTTTACAAAAAGCATCATTTACAACGAGCAAACGACTTTGATCATCTTTTACAAATACGGGGTCACCAATATTATTAATAATGTTATCAAGATAATCTTTACTTTCAATTAAGAGTTTTTCTGCCTTTTTCTGTTCGGTTATATCTGTGAAATAAATAGTTAACCCTTTGGAGGAAGGATAAACTCTATTATCAAACCATTTACCAAAGGGCTCAAAATACTCTTGAAAATATTGCGTTTGTTGTGTTTCAACGGCTTTATAATAAGCCATATAAAATGGCAACCCAACGCCTTCAGGAAATTCAGTCCAAATATGTTTTCCTATTAAACTGCTTGGTGTTCTTCCTAAAAACTCACCCGCTTTTTTGTTTACATAAGTATAGCACCAATTGGTATCTAAAGAAACAAAACCATCCGAAATATTGTTTAAGGTTATTTCTATTTGAGATGTTAATTTTTTCTCATCTATCTTTTTTTGGATCTTAAGATCTTCATATTTTTTTCTATACTTTATTATTGAAAAAATATCTCGTTCTTGGTTGGCAATAAAAGTTGTTGTTTCATTATCGTTATCCAAATATTTTACATACAAATAGAGTATTATTGAATATATGATAGCCGCAATAGATTTACCTAAAAGATGACTTAATAATGAGGTTTTAAATAATGGAGTTCCATAAAATATTGCAATATTAAAAGCTACTGCATCAAAAATTAAAATTGACCATAGAGATATTAATAGAATTAAAAAAAAAGGAAGTTTTTTAAATTTTAAAATTAAATATTGATATAGAATAACTAGTAACAAAAAATCAATAAATAATATAACCGTTCCACTAAATAAATAATTAAAATTTATATTAAAAATAGATTCAGAATTTAACGATGTATTATTAATTTGGCTATCAATAATTTGCTGTAAATAAGTAATTTCAAACATCAAGGACATGATAATATTTGAAAAAACTATACCAATAATAAGAGTCCTAGCACTAGCTACACCTTCTTTTATATAAATTAATAACACAGCAAATAGTATTCCACTAAATAAAATAATGGATCCAGGATAAATCACATATTCATCAAAAAAATTAAAACTTAGTGAACTACCTAAATTAGCTTGCAGATATTGAACTGCTCCCAATAGAATATAAAGTGGTGCTAAACCAAGTCTAGCTCTTAATTTAAATAATAGAAGTATACACGAAGATATAAGTAAAAACTCCGTAATT
>TARA_R110002095_G_scaffold142726_1_pt1 | contig 10853 bp, 6 predicted proteins | sample TARA_R110002095 | Tara Oceans TARA_R110002095 (sample SAMEA4397255) | marine metagenome | biome: Polar Biome; feature: [SRF] surface water layer (ENVO:00010504); material: water (ENVO:00002006), including particulate matter (ENVO:01000060) such as... | depth 5 m | reverse complement strand
CGGCGTGGATGCCAGCGATTGGAATCCGCAGATTGATCCCCATCTCGCCGCCAATTATAACGAGCACACGGTCGAAAAAGGGAAACCGCTTTGCAAAGCAGCCTTGCAGGAACGACTGGGACTGCCTCAAAGACCAGACGTCCCTCTGCTTGGCACCATTTCCCGGATGACCGATCAGAAAGGATTTTCGTTGATTCTGGACGCCGCGGAAAATCTGCTGGCCACCGATGTGCAGATGATTTTTCTGGGCACGGGAGATCCGTCTCATGAAGCTTCCTTTACTGATCTGGCGAAACGGTTTCCGGATCAGGTGGCAACCTGTGTCGGCTTTGATGAAACGCTGGCGCATCAGATCGAAGCGGGGCTGGATATTTTCCTGATGCCAAGTCAATTTGAGCCTTGCGGTTTAAACCAGATGTATAGTCTGATTTACGGAACGGTTCCCCTCGTCCATGAAGTAGGCGGCCTGGCAGATTCGGTCGTGGATGCCTCCGCAGATAACCTCGCCAAAGGCACGGCGAACGGGTTTTCCTTCTGGCACTTTGATGCCACCGTACTGTATCGCCAGATGCGTCGTGCGATTGAGATGTATTCAGATAAAACAGCCTGGAACCAGTTGATGCAGACGGGCATGACGAAAGACTGGTCGTGGAAAAACAGCGCCCAGAATTACCTGTCGGTTTACCAGCGCGCCAGCAGTCTTCGTAATAAAAACAGCGAATCGGTTTCAGCTTCGTAATGGCCGGTCTTGAAGTCGATTCCACTGTCCCACTTAGATTAACTGTATTTTATGTCTGTGATTCGCACTGATCCCTTAACGGGTTTTACAACAATCTTCGCGCCGGAACGGGCCAAACGTCCGATCTCTCTCACGCGCGAGCTTGCGCCATTCGAAGTGACTGACGAACAACTAGAGACCGACCCTTTTGCGGAAGGGAAAGAATCGGAAACCACGCCGGAACTGTACGCCGTGCGTTCTCCGGAGAGCAAACCGAATCAGCCGGGCTGGAGTCTGAGAGTCGTGGCGAATAAATATCCCGCACTGACGCCGCAGGTCGATTTATCGGTGGATGATAATCAGTACGGCGTGCATGAAGTGATTGTGGAATGTCCGCAGTTCGAGACGCAGATGACGCGGCTGGAATTGACTGACTTTCAGAACCTCTTCCACGCGTATCGACAGCGTGTGGCGACTCACCGGAATGATCCCCGGTTGAAGTATGCGCTCATTTTTAAAAATCAGGGAATTCTGGGGGGCGCATCATTGGGGCATGCACACTCGCAACTCGTCGCCAGCCAGGTTGTACCTCATGCGCTGCAGCAGGAACTTCTGGCAGCCCGACAGCATCACGCGGCGCACGGCCATTCCCTTTTTGAAGCGTTCTCACAGGAAATGCCAGCCGGTTATTCCGGCCTCGTGACGTCCACGTCGTATTTTAACGTGATTTGTCCGTACGCGAGCCGCTTTGCCTTTGAAACCTGGATCGTGCCTCAGTCCCTGAAAACACACTTCGATCATTCCACTGACCAGGAACTGGATGATCTGGCCGGTCTCAGTCGTCGTCTTTTGCGGGCGCTGGAAGAAATTCTGGGCCGCCATGATTTCAATTTTGTCATTCAAACGCCCCCCTTTGATACCGACGTGCAGACCGGTTATACGTGGAGCATGCGTTTTTATCCCCGCCTGGCGCATCTGGCGGGTTTTGAACTTGCCACGAACATGTTCATCAATCCGGTTTTTCCCGAACAGGCCGTCGAACAACTCAGGAAACAGCTCGTTTTCTGAACGATCTCTCTGATCTTCCCCTCACTGGTTGCCTTTCCCTCAGTGATTCACCTCAGGGATAAGATAGAGAATCAGGAGCTGGATTCGGAGTTGTCCCAGTTAATAAATCTGGTGAAATCTTGCCTGCTTTAACATTTACCCTTCCTTCGCCAGTATTTCGGGATTGAGAGTATCGATTTTACGGGGACTTGGATTTTATTCTCATAAAAAGTCCTCTATGATTATTAAAAGATTGGCTTTACTATTAGAAGTCAGATTCGTTACAAGTCCTTCGGGATCAGTGATTAAAGCAGGAGTCGGGCAGACTCGTTCCTGTCATAAAATCAATAGTTCTATATTCTTAGCGTAATCGATATTTCCGTGTTCTACACGGATGAGAAAGGATGCGGCCCATGGGCTGTCGACTTCGGCTAGTTTTAGTCATTCACAACCATCAGCCAGTCGGAAATTTTGAAGGGGTTTTTGAAGAATCCTATCAAAACAGCTATCAACCGTTTCTGGACGTGTTGTCAGAATATCCCGAGATCCCTTTTTCTCTGCATACGTCGGGCAGTCTGATGGAATGGCTCGTTGATGCCCATCCGGAGTACATTGATCGAGTCAGAGGCCTTGCCGATTCCGGTCAGGTTGAGATCTTAGGCGGCCCGTTTTACGAACCGATTCTCGCCGGGATTCCCCGCTGCGACCGCATTGGCCAGATCGTCGCTTATACCGATTACCTCAAAAAATTATTTGGCACGCCGGTGCGCGGAATGTGGGTTCCGGAACGCGTGTGGGAACAGTCTTTTGTTTCCGATCTGGTCGACGCCGGCATGGAGTACACGCTGCTGGACGATTCCCATTTCAGTGCCGCCGGAATTCGCGCTGATCAGATGCACGGCTATTATCTGTCGGAAGATGAAGGCCGTCTGCTGAAAATTTTCCCCGACAATGAAACCCTGCGATACCAGATTCCGTTTACCGATCCCGTTGAAACCATTCATTATCTGAAAGAGATCGCCGACCATCATCCGAACTCCGTGGTTGTGTTTGGCGATGACGGCGAAAAATTCGGCGCCTGGCCAGGCACGTACGATCATGTTTACCGCGATGGCTGGTTGAAGCGTTTTCTGGATCTGCTGCAGCAGAACGGCGACTGGTTAAAAGTCACCACGCTTTCCGAAGCCGTCGATACCGTCTCGCCGATCGGCAGCTGTTATCTGCCCGATGCCAGCTATCGTGAAATGAATGAGTGGGCGCTCTCCTCCGAACGGCAGCTGGAACTGGCCGAACTGAAAGAACAATTCTCGGAAGTGGAAGGCTTTGATCGATTGAAGCCATATCTGCGGGGAGGCTTCTGGCGCAACTTCCGTGTGAAGTATTCCGAACTCAATGAAATGTATTCCCGGATGTTACTGGTCAGCAATCGTCTGCAAAGCCTGGAAGCGACCGGCGTTGATCCGGAAGACCTGCCGCTGCTGCATGAAGCACGCACCGAACTGTATCGCGCGCAATGCAATTGCCCGTACTGGCACGGTGCCTTCGGGGGGCTGTATCTGCCGCATCTGCGGAATGCCATCTATAAGCATTTGATCCTGGCGGATACGTTACTGGAAAAAATCAGACACCGCGATGCCACCTGGATCGAAGTGGAAGCCGCCGATTTCAACCTGGATGCCCGTAAGGAAGTGCGGCTGGCCAGCAATCGTATCGTCGGTTTTATTGCGCCGGCTCAGGGGGGGCACCTGTATGAACTGGATGTCCGCGGCGCCAAACAGAATATCCTGGCGACGCTGGACCGTCGTCCCGAGCCATACCACGACATCATCCGCAAAGCGGGACTTGAGAAAAAGAACGGGAGTCAGCCGGGTGAGGATATCGGCAAGATTCACAACGCCGTTCGTTTCAAACAGCCCGATCTGGATAAAAAACTGCAATACGACCATACGCCGCGCAAATCGCTGGTTGATCATTTTTATCAGCCGGGCCTCGATCTGCAGACCGCCATCAACGGCGGGGGCGAAATGGGCGATTTTGTCCAGGGCGTGTACCAGAGTTTTCTGCGTCGCACGGACGACTATTGCGAAGTGCGCATGGTGCGGAAAGGTTATGTCGGCCCTTATCAGGTGGAGTTGACCAAGACCGTCTCTTTATCGAAAAGTGCGGCCGGCACTCTGGAGTTTCATTATGAATTAGCGGAGTTACCCGCCGACGTGCCGTTGCATTTTGGTGTGGAATTTAATTTTGCCGGCATGGCCGCCGGCGCGAGCGACCGTTATTACTACAATCATCTGGGCAAACAACTGGGCCCGTTAGAATCCAGACTCGACCTGCACAAAACCGACCGGATTGGACTGGTAGATGAATGGCTGGGTCTGGATGCCGCCCTGGATTTATCCGCGCCCGCCAATATCTGGACCTTCCCGATTGAAACCATCAGTCAGTCGGAAGGGGGTTATGAACTCGTGCATCAAAGCTCGGTGGTGATTCCGCACTGGGAATTTGTCGCCGACGATCAGGGCCGCTGGTCGGTGACGATCACTCTGTCACTGGATACTTCAGTCGCTCAGGCCAAAGCACTCAGCGAAGCAGCTGCATCCGGAGCGCCAAGCTGAATTTCAGGTTCTGTGTTTCAGGAAAACAATTCGGTAACCACGGTGCCCCCGTCGACAATTTTCATCGGGCGTCCCAGCGGGCTCATGTTTTCCTTCTTGGGATCAACCTTTAACGACTGGCAGATAGAACAGAACAGATCGGTGGTTGTCACCGGTCGATCCTGGACGGCGGAGCCATCCGCGGTTGACGCACCAATCACTTGTCCCCCTTTCACGCCGCCCCCCGCCAGAGCGGCTGAGAAAACGCGCGGATAGTGATCCCGCCCGGCACGGGCATTGATCTTAGGGGTTCTGCCGAATTCACCCATCCAGACAACCAGCGTCCGTTCCAGCATGCCACGCTGTTTCAGGTCGGCGATCAGAGCGGCCATCCCGGCGTCCACCTGCTGGGCGTTCGGTGTAATCACTTCGGAAATATTCGCGTGATTGTCCCAGCCATTGGAGCGGACTTCGATAAAGGTCGAACCGGCTTCCACCAGACGGCGGGCCAGCAGACAGCCTTTCCCAAAATTATTATCGCCATACTGCTGGCGGAGTGATGCGGATTCCTGACTCAGATCAAACACTTTCGTTTGCGGGCTCTGCACCAGCGAAGACGCTTTGTTATAGATTTTGCTGTGATTTTTCACGACCACTTCACCCCCCCGGCTCGCAAATTCGGAATCGAGACGGCCTAACAGACCGAGCCGTTTCTGATAGCGCTGCGCGGGAACGGTGGCTGCGACATTGTTTGGTATATTCCCTGGGTTATTCACGTTAAACGGTTCATAATCCACGCCCAGAAAACCCGCGCCGTCAGTGGCGCCGACGGAAACAATCGTCGGGATATCCAGTTCCCGGTTGCCGATTTCCCGTGCGATATTCGAACCCAGGCTGGGATGTTTGACACTGCCTGAAGGAATATAACCGGTATGCATCTGATAGCTGGCCCGTTGGTGATTGCCTTCTTTGTTGGTCATCGAACGGATGACGGCGATATCCTGCATGACCTTCGCCGTGTTTTTCCAGTCCTCGGAAATCTCAATCCCGGAAACGGCAGTCTGAATCGCCTGTTTCTCGCCGGCACTTGAGGTCTTTGGTTTGGGATCAAAGGTTTCAAACTGGCTCGGACCGCCCGCCATCCAGAGCAGAATCATCGCCCGTCCCTGTTGACGCAGTTCTTCCGCGGAGACACTCATCAGGTCTTGAAAACTCAATGATCCCGCCGCCAGTGCGCCTGCGGAAACATTGCGCAAAAAGCTGCGCCGCGAAAAACCCTGTCGGTGTGTCTGGACTTGCTGGTGGTGGAAAAAACTCATTGAAAAACTCCTCATTGTGAGGGATTAAGTGGATTCGAATAGTGACGCGACTCTGATAAAACTCGCCCGTTGTTCAGCGTTTGGTGATGAACTCGCTGGAATTGACCAGGCTCCACATCAAATCTTCCAGGGCTTCGTTCCGTTTGTCTGTGGCCTGGATGTATTCCTGGCAGATCTTCATTTCCGATTCGCTTGGCTCGCGGGAGAGCGTCAGCAGATACAGTTCCTGAATGGCGTGTTCGTTTTTCGGGAATTCTCTGGCAATCTGCGCGAGTTTGTTATTCCCGCTGGTTCCCAGCAGACCGTTGATGGCGGAAGAATTCATCATGAACAGTGCCTGCGGAACGTCGCCGGTGATTTCCTCCTGCGCTGTGGAAGGATCGAAAGTAAACAGGCTGCTGAATTGACCACGGGCGGTTCTGTTTCCCCGGTAACGTCGATCCCCGCCGCCACGGTTTGCCTGCAGGTCGTCTACGCCAAACACCTGCGTGATGGCTGTGAAAATCTGATCGCCTCGCAAACGTGTGGGTGACTGTGCGGCAAAGGGAATATGAGGCTGTCCTTCGATTTTTGTCTGCATCACCCGCTGGTAAGCGCGGGTATTGGTAATCGTGCGGCAGAGCCATTTCAGATCGTAACCGCTGGCTGTGAAACCGTCTGCCAGAGCCTCTAAAACTTCAGGATAAATGGCACTCCGTTCGGGGCCGATATCATCGATGGGCATATAAAAACCTTCGCCCAGCATTTCCGCCCAGAGTCGGTTGACGATGGCGCGTGCGAACCAGGGGTTGGATTTGGCGGTCAAAAATTTCGACAGCGTTTCCCGCCGTTCGAGATCTTTCATCCCTTCGGGGGCTTTCGTGCCCACAAATAAAACCGGATGCACGACGGTGCCGGCCGCGGTCGGGTCCATTAAATCGGGCATGTGATATTCTGTGTTGAATCGCCGGGCATTGTCGGGGACCGGAATGCTTTTGATTTCTTCGGCCGTCAAAGCTTTGTCTCCGTTTTTGTCGGCACGCGAAACCAGTCGTTCAAAGTTTCTTGCCATCCGGGTCCGCTGGACTTCCTGTTCCGTCAGTTTGCCGTCCCGGTTACGGTCGAATGCTTTAAACAGCATGGTGGGATCCTGAAGCATCTGCATGCGTTGTGCTACCTGATTACCCTGATCCATGGAAACCACTTCAAAGGTGCGTGGAGTCGCATCCCGAACCGGACGCACTCGCACGCGGGGGAAAAATGCCGCCAGTTCATGGAAGCTGTTGCGTTTCCATTTGTCGGTCGGATGGTCGTGACAGTTGGCACATTGAATTTGTATGCCCAGGAAGATACGCGAGGTTTCCGCTGCCAGTTCTGCCGGATCGCCTTCATGGGCGAAGATCAGCGCCGTGTTTCCGTTTTCACGCACATCGCCGGTAGCGGTCAGCAGATCGGTGGCGATCTGGTCCCAGCTCTTGTTTTCCTTGAACTGAGTTGTCATCCACTCTTCGAACTCAGCTTCATTGATCCTGGCCCGCATATCGGTGGCCCGCAGATAAATCACATCGCGCCAGTAGCGTGCCCAGTTGACGGCGTAATCTTCCGACTTGAGTAATTCATCGATCACGGTGTTTCGTTTGTCGGGGTTGGAATCCAGGCCAAACAGGATCACTTCCGAACTGGATGGTTTTCGGCCGGCCAGATCAAAAGTCACGCGGCGGAGGAAATCTTCGTCGTTGGCCAGTTTTGCCGGTTCCACCTTTGATTTTTTGAGTTCGGCTTCGATCAGTTGATCGACTTTCTCAGCTACCGCGGTTTCGCCGACTCTGTCCCCTTTGTTCGATTGAGGGGAACTCTTTGTTGCCGCGAAAGTCGAAGAGTGGCATAATGGGACCGACACGGTAAACAGAAAAATACAAACTATTTGTGTCATTCGTTTCGCGGAAAAATTCATCATGACTTTTCACCTGATGGGAAAGGGAATATGTAGTTCCTGTGGTCGATCCAGGAGTCAGACAGACTCGAATTGAATGGCTGATGTCTATTTAACCCTTTCTCGATCTGAATGTGTCGAACAATTGGTGATTTTCACGAAATAAAATAATCTGAACCTGAAAACCAGACTGGCAGAACAATGGATCAAAGCGCTTGGGTCATCGTTGTGATTTTGTCGGGGGTTGCCATCGTGATTGGCGGCGTCCTCTTTTTTCGCCTGCACGCCTTCCTGGCACTACTGGCCGGGGCTGTCTGCGTGAGCGTGTTAACGCCCGTTCAACAGATAGAAGAGACGGCACTCCGCAAAAACAAGCTGAAAATCATTGAGGTCAGTAAAGACAATCGCCAGATTGTCGTCGAAGTGGAAAAGGCGGGCACGATCCAGCCGGGCATGCTGCTGCTCATTCTGGGAACGGAATCCCCCGAATTTCCGCTGATTCCCATCGCCGAGACGGAAGTACAGCGTGTGACGGCGAAGTTCACGGCAGGCAGTAATAAAATAATGATTGCCGACCTCAGTATCCGCGATGACAGTGCCAGCCGTCAGATTCGCTTAAACGATTTTGCCATTACTCCTGCCAGTTACCAGGCCGCCATCAGGGAAGGCAAGCTGTCAGTGGGAGAACGGGTGGCCGCCGGCTTTGGTTCCACCTGTGCGAAAATCGGCATCCTGATCGCGCTGGCCGCCATCATCGGCATGTGTCTGCTGGAAAGTGGGGCCGCGGAACGCATTGTCCGTTCGGCTGTCAACTTTGTCGGCGAGAAACTGGCACCGCTGGCGTTTATGGCCAGCGGCTTTTTACTGGCGATTCCCGTTTTCTTCGACACGGTCTTTTATCTGTTGATTCCGCTCGGCAAGGCAATGCGCTTCCGCACCGGCAAGAATTATCTCTTGTACGTACTGGCGATCGTCACCGGAGGCACCATGGCCCATTCGCTGGTTCCGCCGACACCCGGCCCGTTGTTTGTCGCGGAACAGTTGGGCGTCGATATCGCCACGATGATGATGGGCGGCATGATCGTCGGCAGTATCGCGGCTCTCTTCGGCCTGGGTTACGCGGTTTTGATCAACAGACGCTGCGTCCTGCCGTTCCGGGATTCGGCCGACGTGACCCAGGAAGACCTCACCAGACTCGCCTCCAGCCGTCTGGAAGATCTGCCCGGACTCTGTTTATCACTGACGCCCATTCTGCTGCCGGTGTTTTTGATTGCCGGCTCGACGATGTTAAAATTTGAATCGATCAAAAACCTGTGTTCGCCCGAGATGCAGTCGCTGATTGTGACGCTGGGAAATAAAAACATCGCACTGGGCATCGCAACCGTGATCGCGCTGTTCACGCTGATTCGCCAGAAAAAATCTTCTCTGGCCGCCCTCTCAACCTCCATTCAGGCAGCGCTCTCAACAGGGGGCGTGATTATTCTGATTACGGCCGCCGGCGGAGCCTTTGGTGGCGTGTTACAACAGACGGGCGTCAGCTTTCTGATCGAATCGCTGCCCGATGTATCTCCGCTGATGCTGGTGACGCTGGCGTTTCTGATTACGACCGCGATCCGCAGCGCGCAGGGTTCATCGACGGTCGCCATGATCACCACGGTCGGCATTCTGGGGGGCATCGCCGAATCCACGACGCTCGGTTTTCACCCGGTTTATCTGGCACTGGCGATCGGCTGCGGCTCGAAACCGATCTCCTGGATGAATGACAGCGGTTTCTGGGTCATCGGAAAAATGAGCGGCATGACCGAAGGCGAAACCCTGAAATACGTCACCCCCTTAACCGCCATGATGGGCATTGCCGGTTTTGTGATCGTGCTGTTAGGCGTACAGTTTTTCCCGATGGCGTGAGGTAGCAGCAGATTTTGTTCGGGGCAGGACGGAACTCAAATCATTCCCAAAACCCCGGTGGAAGAGGCGATCGAAGATCTTCAAGGTCAGGGGGGGATCCTGGGGCGTGTTTCTTAATCCGAATGATCCTTATAACGATCAAAGTGGAGTAACCGGGGCTAACGCCCTTCGGCTAATAAGTCTTCCGGCTGTCACAGTACCAGAGAACAAGATGAGCTGCATGGCGTTAGCCGCGGTTAAAATCGATCTGGGTCAGGTTGCAGTCATGGGAATCACATTCAAAGCCATAAGCACTACCTGGCCAGCCCCGTAGAACGGAAAAATTTTCTCTGTGATGCACAGTATTGATTTGGTAAAATAAAGCACTGTATCGAGCAGATCTGGACTGATAACTTCTTTGGTACTTATCAAATGCGACTCAACCGATTCATTTTAGGACTCGCTGTTTTCTGTGTTCTGATTGTACATGATACCTCCTGGTGCGATCTCAGACAGGAACTGTCCTCGCACGCACAGCATCATCGTGATCTTGCGGCGGCGCAACTCAGAGTTTCTTATTCACCTCCAGATCCGACACGCTGGAATTCAGTTTTAGCGAAAATAAAGAAAATGAAAACGAGGGAAGAAGTAAATAAGTTCATAGAACCATTGGGGGCAGAACTCCAAGGAGGAATTGGTAGTGGTGGTACTGGATCGGAGATGTACCGCCTTGATGATATCTCTATGCTGACGATTTATTATCGAGTTCCTGGATTTTCGATGATTGATGCGAAACTCAGCGAAAAAATTAAGTCCGTCTGGGTGAAACCGCCGGAGAATTATACTGGAGAATGGGTGACGTATTTCGTTAACGGAGAAGTCAATCAACGCAGCGAATATAAAAATGGAACTCTGCATGGTAAGACTCTTCAATTCCACTCCAATGGAAAAAGATCAGTTGTGCAGAATTATCGTGAGCATGGTATCGATGGTGAAAGTGTGAGCTACTATCCAACCGGAGAACTCTCGTCGCGTTCTTTTTATAAGGAGGGCAAACCCGTTGGGACATGGGTGTGGTATAAGAAAGATGGAAGTATTGATAAGCTTGACCGGCAAGAAAAAATAAACCCCTGGTTTAAAAGTAAGTGATTTCTCTTTCGTGGAACAGAGATATTGTGGATCAGCTGTTTTTGGGTGGTTGATTGATGAATGAGTCTCGTGTTTTCTATGAAAAAATGCGATTCGAGGATTTTTTCTTATCCGTTTCACGCTTGCTTGCGAATATAAACCCTGCCAGAATACTTTCCGAACGTGAATTGCGATCATTTTGATTGTAAAGACAGGGTTTGTACTTAAAACAATTCCAGCGAAATGACTTC
>TARA_R110002095_G_scaffold76879_4_pt1 | contig 10870 bp, 6 predicted proteins | sample TARA_R110002095 | Tara Oceans TARA_R110002095 (sample SAMEA4397255) | marine metagenome | biome: Polar Biome; feature: [SRF] surface water layer (ENVO:00010504); material: water (ENVO:00002006), including particulate matter (ENVO:01000060) such as... | depth 5 m | reverse complement strand
GGAAGCGATGCAGAAGTTTATTACGACCCGCTGGCCCGGCAATGTTCGACAGCTTCGCAATGTGATCGAACGACTGGTTGTCACTTTGTCCGGCGAAATGATTCATGCCTCGGATTTGCCCGTGGAACTGAATCCGGCCACCATGTCCGCGAACGTGCTGATCAAAACGCTGGCGGAAGTCACCGAGGAAGCAGAAAAAGAAGCCATTACTTCAGCACTTGTCATCTGCGATTACCACCGCGAAAAAACGGCGAAACTTCTGGGAGTCAGCGTACGAACACTGCACTACAAAATGAGTCGCTACGGGTTACATTAAAGGCCCGCCTTTCTGTCCTACTGCTTGAGAGTCCCTTTCGTGATGCGCCGTGTTACCTTATCAAACACGATCAAATAAAACAGCCGCCCCATCCCGCAACCAGTCCAGCGCAAACAAAAGTGATCGGTACGGCACTAGCGGCCGTTAGTTCCAAACAAGGTTCATTTCGATTGTAAAATCACGATTGCACAGACGACACAAAACAAACCCGAACCGATTTTATCCGATGAACCTCGGACAGCAGCAGATGAAAACCCGGCAGGTGTTTGCCAATTAGAGGGGCACAAAACACCTAAGGTGGGGCTGACCCTTTTATGTTTTCCTTACTTGATTGACTCTCATCGTAAAGATAGATATACATTAAAGTGTAGTATACAAAATAGCCTTGCAATTATGAGAGAATGTGTGAAACGGGCCTACGTTTTTCAACTTGGAGATGTGCACTTTCCTGAGCACAAGAATCTACGGGATATTGATTGCAAGGATACAGCATTTTCATCCAGTCTTGAAACGCTTCTTTCTGCCCCCCGTCTTTCTTCTGTTTTACGCAAAATTGTTGAGTTACAAGTCGATTTTAAACCTTACACAATTTTAATGTGTGGTGATCTCACAAGCAGAGGACTGTTGGACGATTACGAAGTTTGTGTCAAATATTTAACCCAAGTACTTAATCTTGCTAATGCTGATAAATCTTGCGTTCACGTTGTTCCTGGAAATCATGACGTTGATCGGTCAAAGTGTTTGAATAGCAGTAATATATCCCATCCAGCGAAATTCAAAGTTCTTCAGGATATGTGGAACAATGCGGTAGGAGAATTACTTACGGTTGACTTAGTTCGGGAATCAGATCCGTTCACTATATCCCAGAACACGAAGATCTATTCGATGAATTCATGCGTCGGGTGCGGAGAATGGCGATCACTACCAGAAAAAATCCAAAATGATATTGGTAGTGTTTTGACCAATTATCAAACTAATAACAATTCCGAAGATATTTTTGAGTTAATCGGAGAGCAACTCGACACGCCGATGTTCAGTATGGAAGATGTGGATTCTCTGAATCAAAAAATCAGTTCCTTAAATCAAAATGTACTCCCAATTATTCTTGCTCACCATAACATACTCCCACAATCGCTCACTCGCATCGATTTATATACCGAAATGATTAATAGTGGAGTCTTTCGAACCAGACTTGCTGAGCATTGTCGTCCGATAGTCTACTGCCACGGACACATACACACTGATCCGATCGAGATTCTCAATGATCCGACAAAATTCGGAAGCCAGATTATCACGATCTCTGCTCCTGAACTCGTCAATGGATTCAACCTAATCGAAATATTCTATAACAGGGATGGAATTGCGATGGGACTACAGCTTCATAAATATCGGACGCAAAGCAGTGGTTCTGTAATCAAGGACTCTACTGTTCGTATTCCACTTTCGACTTGTAATGGTCGCAAGTCTCCACTTGATCAAGATTTTACAAACATAATGATTACAGCTACTGATGGTGGGATCAGATTCAAAAATTTCCTCAAGTTATTCAATAAAGATAGAGTGTCGAATGCAAATAAAAACACAATGAGTAGCTTACTCCTTGAAGCTGAGTGGAGAGGGCTTGTCGAGATTGTGTCTCGAGACGAACCACCTGAGTACTGGTCAATTAGGAGGGCTGATCTGTGAAATCTCCATTTGCGAAAGGACGATTTGAGCATGAAGCATCTCAAATATATTTTCTCCCTACTGAAATAATTCCACATTTAGAAGAATTTAAATCTACTTATATTGTGGGTTCAAGAGGTAGTGGGAAAACAACATTGTTGAAGTCACTGAGTTGGAATGAACGAATCCAAAATGAAACTCTCTTAGCACAATTAGATGGAAACCCTTTTCGCGGAGCTTTCATTGGAACTTACGTACAACTCCCCAAGATTCAAGTTCGGTCAATTGATGTCTGGTTACAGGATGAAGACGACCAGAATTATGGAGAGATGTTTGCACTCTACTTGGATCTAATCGCAATAGAATTAATGACAGGGGCATGTGCTGAATTGCTCGCATTTGGGAATTTGAACGTACCGTTTGCAATAGAGCAGGAACAAGTGAGGAAAAGTACTAATCTATATAAAACATACCTTCTAATGAATGAACCGCCTGAATCGTTACGTGAATTATGGAATTCGATTCGCCAGTTTCGTAAGAATTTTGAGAAAAGCGCTCGACTACGAATAGATCCCAAAGAATTCCTAGAGCGTTATGACGTGCCTGGTATTGGAGAATTATCTAGAACTGTTGGAAGTCACCTCGCTGAATTGATGAAAAAAGCAGAAGATCATGACTTAGTTGATTGGCACTTCAAAATTTGTATGGATGAAGCGGAATGCCTATCGAACCTTCAATTGAGAACAGTCAACACTTTAGTAAGGCTTTGTGAATGGCCGGTCTCATATGTCGTTTCTTTTGTCGGACAACCTCGTGATGTTACAACGACGCTATTCCCTAAGCTGTCTCAGCAAAAAGCTGATTGCAATATTCAGTACCTTGACGACTTGGGACGGAATGAGTTCAAGAAGTTGTGTGAGGGAGTTGCGACTGTAAGAATAAGGTCTGCTGTAAATAACGACTCACTCATATTTGATTCCAGCAAGGTTCTTGGTGATCTTGATTTAAATGGCCTAGTGGAGAGTATGGTCAATCGCTCGGAGTCTGATACAGCCGTTCAACTGAAAGGACTTGCCGAAAATTTTCGCTCCAATTGGGCAGAAAATCGAATTGGTTCTGCAAATCTGCCCTATATTGAAGCATATCTTGCAGATAAATTAGAACTAAAAGTGCCTGATGACTCCACTGAAAATAAGCAACGGCGCAAACAAGAAAGTGCAGAATTTCGGAAAAAGATTGTAGCAGCATATTTATCAATATGTAACGATCTGAAAGTAAAGAAAATACCATATGCGTCGGCAAATATGGTGTTAGGAATTAGTGATAACTGTATTCGAGATTTCATCTCACAGATGGATTATATCTTTCGCGAAACTGGCCTCTCGGTAAGTGAATTTGGAAAATTACTCGAAGGACAAGGAAAAGATCCCATCAGTTCGGAAATTCAGTCGAATGCAATTCACCAAGCTAGTGAAGAAAAAGATCGATCCATTCCAGACTCACCCGTTCTTACTCCAATTCAAGTAGGGAAACTTGTTCGAGGCCTTGGCGAATTAACAGGTATACTCCAACGCGGTGGAGTAAATACAAAACACTTACAGTCGAGTGAGCGAGGTGTGTTCATTAAATACGAGAGTGTTTCTGGAAGCGCTACCGATAGTATTACGCAAATGATCCAAGATGCAGCGGATGCTGGTTTTTTGAAAATGAAAACGGAAAATGATGGGATTATCGCATTCCGAATTCACTGTTCCCTTTCTCCAGTATATGGGCTCTCTTATCGTGGTGCATATTATCCAGTGCCACTTAAAGATGAAGACCTTGAACGGTTCCTTACTTGTGAGGGAAAAGACAAGATATTACAAGTGGCCCGCTCAATTGCACAACGTTTCGAAAAACCTCAAGCAGAACAAGAAAAACAGAGATTACTTTTCCCAGATGAGTTAGAATCGTTTCAGTGGAAGGATGATCATGATGGAGTTTAATGATCGTCATCTATCTGCGGTGTCTACCCGAGCTTCTTCTGTTGATTCGCTCTTCCCAGAAAATCTGAACTACGATGTAGTAATTGTGGTTCCAAGCTGGGATCATAGATCTAAGTCTATTCTTAAAGCTTCAAGATTTCACGCTGATTTAGGAATAATTATTTCCTTTACTGATCGGGATGACTTGGGAATTACGGATGAGAGCGAAAAATTATTAACAGAGTTTCTTTGGTCTAGGTGTGAAACGACTACTCATATCGAAGAAGATTCAAGTAATACGCAACTGATTTGGACCCGACTTTTTTCTTTGATTGAAAAATATGCAGTCCAAAAGAGCACTGCTCTTCGATTTCTATTCGACATTTCAACCTGTCCCAGATATTACTTTCTGGGACTTGTAGCCGAGTGCTTTAGGCTCGGAATTGCAGTTGAATTTTCTTGTTTATATGCAGAAGGGGAATATCCACAAGACTCGCCTGCTGATCGCCATGACTTGTTCACAAGAGGTGGTTGGGATTCAATCCCTATACCAGGTCTAGAAGGCGAGTGGGACCCTGGAAAGAAACGATGTTATTTAGTTTCTATCGGATTTGAGGGTACAAAAACTCTTCGATTTGTCTCGCGTTCTGAGCCGGACAGATTAATAGTTCTTTTTCCCGATCCTGCTGTGCTACCAGAATATACTGAGCGTACTAGGAACAGAAATAAAATGCTTTTTGAAAATTATCCTGATAGTAAGGTGTTACGAGCAAGTGCCGCAGATGCTGTTGATACTTGGAGAATCCTAAGTGAAAATAATGAAGAAAAGACAAACGATGAAAATACTTTTTTCGTCTGCTGTGGCACAAAACCACAATCGCTAGGAATGACTCTTCGAGCAATGATGAAGCCTGAATGTGCGGTATTATATATTGTCCCAGACCATCACCAAGTGGTTGAGACAAAACCTTCCGGTTTCTACTGGAGATATGACATTCGTGATTCAACTGCCTTATTAGCCTTAAAAAATCAATAATGGAATTTCATTGTGTGTGTGGAACCCTGTCTGAAATGGCCAGGTGGTAAACGTTGGCTCGCTCCGACGCTTGCACCATTGCTAGCTGCTGAACTTCAGGGAAAGTACTTTGAGCCTTTCTTTGGCGGTGGTGCTGTATTTTTAAACATTGGGAGTAACAATAGTTGCTTGTCCGATATAAATAATGATCTCATTCACTTTTTATCTGTAGTTCGAGATAATCCAGAAAAGCTAATTCATCATGTATGGAGATTTTCTAATACGAGAGAGTGTTATTATAAAGTTCGCTCATCAAAACCTCGATCCGACTTGGGTAAGGCTGCAAGATTTCTGTATCTGAATCGAACGGCTTGGGGAGGGATTTATCGGCTGAATCAGAATGGAGAATTCAATGTCCCATTTGGAAATTCAGATCGCAAGATTTGTTCAAAACAAAGTGTTTTCTTATTCGCTAAAAGTCTAAGAAACGCAAACATACAAAAATTAGATTTTGAAACAGCAATTGATACTAGTCAGAATGGCGACGTAATCTACGCTGATCCACCGTACACAAGTAGAGGACAGAACAACGGATTTATTAGGTACAATGAGCGGCTATTCAGTTGGGCCGATCAAATGCGCTTAGCTAAAGCAGCAAGTCGTGCAAGGCATCGGGGAGTTTTTGTATGTGTGAGTGGGGTTTTCCACCGTCACATTCTTGAGCTTTACCGAAATTGGTGGGCTGTGAGAGTTGATCGGACCTCATTAGTTGCTCGTCAGCCCGAGCACAGACGCGTTTTCTCCGAAGTAATAATTTTCAGTCGCCTACCAAATTCAAAGGCCATAAGACAAAAACTAGATCTACAAAAAATTACCGATAATTTGCTTGCTAAGATTCCGGTTGTTTGCCACTGAAAAACTAAATGAATGTTCAAAATTCCGACTAGCATTCTTAAATTGAAAATTACAGAATAAATCAAAAGGGACTCTGGTCAACTTTTGACATTTTTCAAGACAATCGCTGATCCATTTTACGCTTTTCTGTCCCAGTGCCTGAGAGAGTTCACCGTTCTGGATGTTGATTCGTCCGGTGCGCTGGCTGTGAATAATCGCTACAACCCCTAAAACCAGACCTCGGTTGGTCATTCCCTGATAAAAAAACGGCATCCTCAGACTGATCGAAGTCGGAATATGACGATTAATCCAAACATAACGTGCCATGTTTGAAGATCGAATTCCGTATTTCTATCCGTTCGAGCATGGTGGACAAATTGCTCTGTTCAGTGCCGTAGAAGAGAATCATGCCGCCTGTATTCCATCTCCGTTCTGTCAGTCTGGTGCTTCTGGTCAGTGGCTTTGCCTGGACGTCTGCCGGCGCGAACGATGTACCGCCCCGTCAACTCAGTTCCATCGAATCGCAGGCGGATGTTTTTCATGAAGCTGGTGGAACGATCAATGATCCGGGGCTGGATTCTGAGCTGGCACCGATCAGCTACTCAATGAATCAGGATGGTTCCTGCGACACAGCGGAAGCAGGCTGTGTTTCCGATGAATGTCTGGACAGGACGGGCTGCGGATATGACTGCGAAGAGAGTTTCTTCACGCGGCAGTATTTAGCGGGTGACCTGTTCGGTGCACGTTCGAGCCTTGCCGAGAGCGGGGTCCTGATGGATCTGCAGTTGACTCAGTTCTATCAGGGTGTGAGCAGCGGAGGCCGCAGACGGAACTTTGCGTATGGGGGAAAAGGGGACTACATCTTCACATTCCAGGGAGCGAAGCTGGGATTGAATGAAGGATTTTCGGCAATACTACACGCGGAAACACGATTTGGGGAAGACATCAATGCGGACGCAGGAGCATTAAGTTTTCCCAACAGCAGCATGTTTTATCCCCTGCCTGGTGCAAATCAGACAGCCATCACAGGCCTGATGTTGATGCAGGCCTTGAGTGAAGATTTCGCGTTAACGGCAGGCAAGTTTAATCTGCTTGATCTCTGGAATATGATTTATCCCAATACGGGACGCGGGATCAACGGGTTTATGAACCTCTCGCTGATTGCCCCCATTCCGATTATCCGTACGACCAATTTATCAATTAACGGGGCAGGTGCCCTGGGAATGCATGAAGGACAGATCCAGAGCGCTTTGATGGTGTATGATACAAACAACTCGTCCACAACAGCCGGACTGGACGAGTTGTTCGCTGATGGAGCAGTGATCCTTGGCTACGGACGAATCTTTACCGAACTGGGGGGAAAACCTGGCTCGCATGCGTTGCTCGGAAACTGGAGCAGCCGTTCTTACACCTCTGTGGATGCCACCAGTTGGACGGTCCTTCCGGGGCAGAGTGTGACCGCAGGTACGGAGACAGGATCATGGACCGTCAGTTATATTCTGGATCAGGTACTGTGGGCTGACCGTTGTAATGAAAATCGCAATTTGCGTCTGATGAGTCAGTGGATGATCGCCGATGGAAATCCCAATTTTTATCGCTGGAGCAGTAATGTGGCGTTACAGGGGAATGGCTTAATTGCGTGTCGCGAACAGGATTCAATGGGCGTAGGTTACTTTTACAACGAACTCAGCAGTGATTTCAAACAACTGGTGAACCCCATTGTCGGATTGCGGAATGTGCAAGGGGTCGAATTGTACTACAACGCCGCTTTGACTCCCTGGTTCCATCTGACGGCTGATCTGCAGGTGCTGGAAGATGCCAACGCGTCCGACAAAACATCGGTGTTACCAGGCTTGCGGGCAAATCTGCGATTTTAATACCGTTGCAACTGCCACTGCCTGCTGAAATTTCATAGCTGAAGCTGTCACGCACCTGCCCGTGGGTTCAGGTGTTCTCCGGCAGCAGGGAACAATTCCTGGTCTATCAATATTCTGCCAGACTGGCGATTCAAAACATTTCACACGCCTCACGCTCACATTGCAGTTGGCTTAACTTAGTCAATCGCTGCCGCACGGAGACCGACCCTTTCACAGAGACTCCGGCAACAGCAATGCATCAGTGATCAGGGACACTTCAGATTCGTAAAACGGATCTTCGCTTTCTTTAAGCGTTCATTCCATTTTCATATGAAATTAATTACTTGAATGCTGTCTCTTATTTTGCTCTGATAGGTAGAATGCTGGACTGACTTAGTGCAGGCAGAGGAATCACGTTTTCTGATTTAGCAGCAATCCCGACGTTTTCCACGGTGGGAACAAAGCGGGTTGGCGTGACTGCTTCAAATGTTTCGTTTGCACAAATCGATAGTCAGCCGAATTGATCGCACGCTGATACCTTTAATCCATGACGAACAGCAAACGGAGAACCTGATGAGACTAGCCCGGGATCAAATGAAAAACGTGATTGTACTCTTCAGTTTTGCAATCCTGCTGACGGTTTTTTCCAGTAGCTGCACACAGGCTACGACGCAGTCCGCATCGGCTGAAACTGCAGATGCCGCTGAAACAAGTGTGGCGCTCAATGCGGACTCAACCGACATCGCATCATCATTTACGCCACAAACCACAGGAGCGCCCGGTTCCCCTGACGCTTCCACGACCATCGACGGAAAACAACTGCCGGCCCCTGATCCAAAATTCGGCGGCGTGATCAAAAACGATGCATTGCAATCGAAAACCTGGTGGGCACCGCGCATCGTGCCCCCAAAAGAAGCTCCCAACGTGCTGCTGATCATCACCGATGACGCGGGCTTCGGCGTGCCGAGCACATTTGGTGGTGTCATCCCGACTCCTACGATGGATCGCGTCGCGAAGGCCGGACTGCGTTACAACAATATTCATTCCACGGCCCTCTGCTCGCCGACGCGGGCGGCTCTCATCACTGGCCGCAACCATCACTCGGCCGGTTTTGGAGTCATCTCTGAACAATCCACGGGTTTCCCAGGCTACAACAGTATTATCGCTAAGGATAAGGCGACGGTCGGACGAATTCTGCTCGATAACGGTTACGCCACCTCATGGTTTGGCAAAAACCACAATACACCTGCGTTTGCCGCCAGCCAGGTTGGTCCGTTTGACCAGTGGCCCACAGGCATGGGGTTTGAATACTTTTACGGCTTCGTGGGGGGGGATGCGAACCAGTGGCAACCCAACCTCTTTCGCAACACCACTCAGATTTACCCCTTCGAGGGAAAACCGGGATGGAATCTGGTCACCGGCATGGCCGACGATGCCATCGATTATTTGAATCGCATTAACCAGATTGATCCGGGCAAACCATTTTTTGTGAAATACGCGCCCGGCGCCACGCATGCACCACATCATCCAACAAAAGAATGGGTCGAGAAGATTCACAACATGCATCTCTTCGACAAAGGCTGGGAGAAACTGCGCGAGGAGATTTTCGAGAACCAGAAGCAGTTGGGCGTGATTCCACAGGATACGCAGCTGGAACCCTGGCCGACAGATGTGATTAAAAACTGGGATCAATGCACGCCTGAGGAACAGAAGCTTTACATCAGACAGGTCGAGATTTTCGCTGCCTACGCCGCTTACAACGATCATGAGATCGGGCGTGTCATCGATACGATTAACGACATGGGCAAACTGGACAACACGCTTGTGATCTACATCAACGGCGATAACGGCACCAGTGCGGAAGGGGGCCCACTGGGTACTCCCAATGAAGTCGCCTTTTTTAATGGTGTCAACATGATGCCAGTTGCGGAACAGATGAAATGGTATGATGTGTGGGGAACGGAAGAGACCTACAATCACATGTCAGCTGGCTGGTCCTGGGCGTTCGACACCCCGTTTACCTGGTTCAAGCAAAATGCTTCGAAGCTGGGCGGCATCCGACAGAACATGGCAATTTCCTGGCCTGCCCGCATCAAGGACAAAGGTGCCCTGCGCGAGCAGTTCTGCCACGTGATCGATGTCGTACCCACGATCCTCGAAGTAGCCGGTATTACGGCTCCCGAGACTGTCGACGGGATCAAACAGTCGCCCATCGAAGGTACCAGCTTTGCTTATACGTTTGATGCAAAAAATGCGAAGGAACCTACGCATCACAAGACACAATATTTCGAGATGATGGGGCAGTGGGCACTTTATCATGAAGGCTGGCTGCTCAGCACGAAGGTAAATCGTGCCCCCTGGGAGGCCTTTGGAGTTGCTAACCCCGATCCGCTAAATAATCAGGTCCTCGAACTTTACGACCTGAATACCGACTTCAGTCAGTCAAAGGACATCGTCGATGAGCATCCGGACAAACTGAAGCTGATGAAAGCCATGTTCATTGAGGAAGCAAAAAAATACCAGGTCTTTCCGCTGGATGCTTCTGTCGCAGGTCGTCTGGTAGCTCCCCGACCCAACATCACCGCCGGTCGTACGAAATTTGTTTATACGCACCCGATGGTCGGTCTCCCGCAAGGCGATTCTCCCGTTCTGCTGAACAGCTCCTACACCATCACTGCTGAGATTGATGTGCCTGATGCGGGGGCAGAGGGCATGATTCTCACATCAGGGGGACGGTTTGCCGGTTACGGTTTTTACCTGCTCAAGGGCAAGCCGGTTTTCCTCTGGAATCTCATTGATCTGGAACGCATTAAATGGGAAGGCACTGAATCACTCACACCTGGCAAACACACAATCGAGTTTGACTTTCAGTATGATGGTCTGGGCACAGGCACACTGGCTTTCAACAACATGAGCGGCCTCGGTCGCTCGGGAACCGGTATCCTCAAGGTTGATGGCAAGAAAGTCGCCACTAAAAAGATGGAAAAAACGCTGCCCATGATTCTGCAATGGGATGAAAGTTTTGACATTGGTTCCGATACCCTGACCGGGGTGAATGATAAGGATTACCAGCCCCCCTTCACGTTTACAGGAAAACTCAACAAATTGACGATTCAAGTTGAACGTCCGGAGTTGTCACCGGCAGACATCAAAAAACTTG
>TARA_R110002095_G_scaffold187774_1_pt1 | contig 10873 bp, 11 predicted proteins | sample TARA_R110002095 | Tara Oceans TARA_R110002095 (sample SAMEA4397255) | marine metagenome | biome: Polar Biome; feature: [SRF] surface water layer (ENVO:00010504); material: water (ENVO:00002006), including particulate matter (ENVO:01000060) such as... | depth 5 m | reverse complement strand
CCGTTAATTTACGCAGCCTTCAGTGACAAATGTTCTGACGACGGACACTTGTTGAAAAAGCGGATGGCCTTATTGAAGGATTCCGGCCCGGCGTTATGGAGAAGCTCGGCCTCGGTCCAGATGTTTGTTACAAGCGGAATTCGAAACTGATATACGGACGCATGACGGGTTGGGGGCAAGACGGCCCCCTGTCGAAAGCCGCTGGGCATGACATCAACTATATAGCGCTCACCGGCGCCCTACATGCAATCGGATCGAAAGAAAGTGGACCCGTGCCGCCGCTCAACCTGATAGGTGATTTTGGAGGCGGAGCACTTTATCTCGGTTTTGGGATGGTTTGCGGCGTACTTGAAGCAAAGTCATCGGGCAAAGGACAAGTTGTTGATGTTGCAATGACGGATGGTGTATCCCATTTGATGGCGCTTATATTTAACCTTAATCAGTTTGGAAAATGGACCGACACTCGAGCGAGTAATCTTCTCGACGGAGGGGCGCATTTCTATGGTTGTTATGAATGTTCCGACGGAAAATGGATATCCCTTGGCTCGATTGAACCTCAATTCTATGCTGAATTACTGAAAAAAGCCGAAATTGACGATCCACAGTTTACAAATCAGATGAGTTCTGAATATTGGCCTGAACTTAAAGAAAAGCTTGCAAAAAAGTTTCAAACGAAAACCCGAGATGAGTGGTGCGCGGTTATGGAAGGAACAGACATTTGTTTCGCACCGGTTTTGGATATAAGTGAGGCGCCCCATCATCCGCATAACAAGGCGCGTGCCACATTCATTGAGCGTGATGGTATCGTTCAACCCGCACCTGCCCCACGCTTTAGCCGGACAATACAGGAAATACAGGGTCCGCCGCCGCAACCAGGCCAGCATACAGAGAAAATACTGCGGGATTGGGGGTGTTGACCATATCTTATTTGACAGGAAGGTTGTGCTGCGACGCCGATTAAAGCGCTCACACTAGGTTGCTTGTTAAAACTTTGAGCATTTATTTTTGAGTCAATTCTTTCGTGATCTTGTTGCAAATTAGTAAAATAGATTACCCTGTTTCATACGTAAGCGTCCATTTGTGACACGTTTTTATGTGTTGACAGGGCACTGTCATGTGTGGACGGCTCCGTTTTTTGCAAGGGATAAATTGAAGTAATTCTGATCGAAGCGGGTTGCAGTCATTTATCCGGCCTGTTTGCGCGGTGCGTATGACCGCTGGTCCTTCTGTGAGGCCTTGAATTGCGGCCATTTCAGAAGCCACGGGCCGGTATGGTGATCGGCGTTTAAAGGCCGGTGACATGACCGCAACCAGCCACCGGAAAACATCATGTTTTTACCTTGCCATTGGAGCGCCGTCCAGACAGGACTGCACCGTTTATTGCTTCAACGCCTCATTGAATTGTTTTAGAACTTCGCTGCCGGGCTTCCCGCGGCCATCGAGATCCTTTGCCCATTCGGCGGCAACTTCATCCGAATGTTTTGCGAAGGATTCACTGTCGGATTTGCTAAGGGTATAATATTCAATCCCCGCCTTTTCCATTTCCGCAATGGCCTTACCGACACCTTCATCGATATTTTTGCACATGGTTTGTACCATACTTTCGCTCGCGCTGGTCATGGCGGACTGCACGTCGGCAGGAAGCTTGCCCCATACGTCTTCATTGATGACGAAAGTTACAATAAAGCTACCGAAATTACCACCTCGAGTGCCGTATTTGAGCAATGGCACCAAGTCATAGGAAATGACACTCTGATTGGGGAAGATGAGTCCGTCCAATGTTCCCCGCGAGAGGGATTCTCGCGTTTCCGTTGCTGTCATGCGAACTGGAACGGCACCAATTTTACGGGCGAAAATATCCATAGCACCGCCTGTGCTGCGCAGCTTAAGACCTTCGGCATCCGCGGCATTCGTCACTTTTTTCTTAGCCGTATAAATCTGATACGGCTCCAGCACGAACGAGAACAGCAGTCGGACCTTGTTGTCCCCGAAGTCCTGAGTTTTTATAGGGTCTTCATTGGAGACTGTCCAGTAGGCGTTTGTGCCCTGGCATGATGTGGCAAAGCTGCCCGGCAATTGGGCCACACCGGAGAGCGGCATTTTATCCGAAACATAGGAAACCCCAACATAGCCGATATCGGTCACGCCATTTTGGGTGAGCGCCAGCATATCTTTCGATTTGCCAAGTTGCTGAGCCGGGAAGTGATCAAAAGTAACCTTCCCATCGGTCAGTTTCGTAACATCCGCCATCCACGGCTCAATCGCTTGTTTCTGAATAAAATGCGAGGTCGGGAAGGAATGCGCAAACCGAAGCTTTATTGCGTCATCCGCCAATGTCGCTTTTACAGGCGCGCTCATCGCCAGCACCGTCGCAGCCGTAAATATAAACTTTGAAACGATTTTTCTCATTTTTCTCCCTTTCCAATGCGCCTGAATTTATTATTGAATGTGCCAATTGACTGGCACCGCTGTATAGTGGCGCTTACTTATTCTGAATACGGACCTTGATTGTTCCGTTATTGGTACAATATACCATATTGAGAACAAATCAAGCTAAAGGGGAAGATCTTGAGCAAAAATATCGTAAAAGGGCCGCGCTCACCTGCGCGCGTCATGCAGCTACTGGAAGAGCTCGCGAGCGATACAGAGGATTTAACGCTCGCTAAATTGAGCGCGCGCCTCGATACGCCCAAGACCAGTCTGCTCAGCCTTCTACGCTCCCTGGAGACGGAAGATTATATCGAGGTAAATAATAAGGCCTACCGCTTGGGAGCGAAGACGATCCGCCTCGGCAATCTTATCAGTGCGAAGATGAAAGCCTGGTCGTCCTTCCCCGCCGCTGTCCGCCCATTTTTGCTGGCATTATCAAGAGAAAGTGGTGAGACGGCTTTATCCGGTGTTATGGGGGAGGAAAAGGACCACGGCGTTTTTATAGATATGATCGAAGGCAACGGTACTATTTATCTTGCCTCTGTTATCGGCGCGCGGCGTCCATTATATTGTACGTCTTTCGGGAAAGCCTTGCTCGCATTCCAAAGTATCAATTTTATCCATAGCTATATGGCGGACGTTGATCCGGTGTCTCCCTTGACGGGCGAAAGATTTTCAAAAGACGAGATACTTGAGGATCTTAGCACCATCCGAAGAACCGGAATTAGTGTGACCATGGGGGATTCAGTTGAAGGAGCGGGCGGTGTCGCGTCGCCGGTGTTCGGTTCGGACGGCGAGATCATGGGATGTATTACACTTGCCGCCCCCTTGGATCGGCTGAACGCAAATTTGAAGAAATACAGCGAGTTGGCGCATGCCGCAGGTAAGCGCGCCTCGCAATTTATGGGTTATTCCATGCCTTATCCCGGATCGAAAGAGTAGATTACCGCCCGCGCATTTCTGAGTTCGGGCTATGTGCGGTTCTCTGACCGGGATGGATCCGGGTCCCTCTCCCACAATCATATATGCAGCAAGTGACATCCACTGCTTCTGACCGCATTTATACACTGCGATAAATTATCGTTTGAGGAAAATGCGGCTTGACAGGATATGTCGGTCTCGATATTTTGGTCTTAAATAAGAACAAAATTCTGATATCAGAACAAATAGGAATTGATGAGTTGCAATATTAACTCACTAGCGCGGCAGCCTTTTACAGTTCAGCACTTTGTTTCCGCGAGGGTAATGCGTCATTTTGATGATCAGAGAACGAGATGAGGGAGGTTCGTAAATGTTGTTTCGGAGTTTATTCTTTGCGCCGGCAAACAGACCTGAACTGCTGGCCAAGTTTCCGCGGTTTTCGGCGGATTGCTACGCCATAGATCTGGAAGATGGAACCCCGCCCGATGACAAGATTGTGGCGCGTGAAGCGCTTGCGGACAATATCGACATGCTGAGAATGGCCGATGTTAAAGGGCTAGTTTATGTGCGTGTGAATGAGCCGGGTTCGTCTCTCTTTCTCGACGATATCGCCGCCGCCGTGAACTGCGACATCGACGGAATTATCATTCCCAAGCTGGAGACGCCGGAGCAGTGCAATCCTATTATTTCCGCTGTAGCGGCGGCTGAAAAAGCAAATGCGGATAAGCGGCCCGTGAAGATTATGGGCGGTATCGAATCCATGCTGGGCGTGCTTAATGTAAATGAACTTTGCCGTGCGAATGATTTGATGAGCTCGGTTTTCTTCGGAGCCGAAGATCTGGCGTCGGACATGGGCGCGCGCCGGACAAAAGAAGGGGACGAGGTTCTTTACGCCCGCTCCCGCGTCGTTTTGGCGGCGAAAATTGCCAGTATCGTCGCGATCGATCAGGCGGTCATCGATGTCCGAAATGACGAGCAGTGCCGCACGGATGCCAGTAAAGGGCGCGATCTCGGTTATGAGGGCAAGATATGCGTCATTCCCCGGCAGATCGATATCTGCAATAGCGTCTACGCGCCAACAGACGAAGAGGTTGCGGAAGCTGAGGAGGTCGTCGCTGTATATAAGGAAGCAATGTCCAAGGGGATTGGAACGATTGACTTCAAGGGCAAGATGATTGACGGGCCTCTTCTCAAGCGCGCCGAGGCAACTCTGGCTATTTCCGCGATCATCAAGAACCGGGAGAGTGCGTGATGCGGGAACTGACCGTCGCGGAGCTGGATTTATCCGGCCTTATCAAGAAATCGGAAACGGTTATGTGGGGCAATGCCTGCGCAGAACCGCTAACCCTGACCGAAGCGCTAGTCGAACAGCGCAAAAGCCTAGATAGCGTTATCATCTTCATGGCCTCGGCTTTCTCCAATACTTTTTCGCCGGAACATGCCGAAGATTTGACATTTATCTCGACTGGCGGGGTCGGAACCGCTGGTGTCCTGACCAAAATAGGGGCTTGTGATGTAATCCCCTGTCATGTGTCTCAGGTCGCCGGCTATATCGAAACGGGGAAAATTCCCTGTGATGTCGTTTTTGTCCAGCTCAGCCCGCCCAATGATCGCGGCGAATATAGCCTGGGAGTTACGAGTGACTTTATATACACTGCGGTAAAAAAGGCCCGGATCGTTATCGCGGAAATCAACAGTCAAACGCCCCGGACCTTCTGTTCGCAGCCGCTGACGGCGGATGATATCGATTATTGCATCTATTCCAATCGTCCCGTCGTCGAGATGCAGCCTGCACCCGTTACGGAGATTGATTGCAAAATCTCTGCATTTTGCCAACCGTTCATTCCGGAAAAAGCGACGCTTCAGGTTGGCATCGGCGGCGTGCCAGAGGCGCTGATGGCGGATTTGAGTTCCCGTCGTGGGCTCGGAATTCACTCCGGCATGATCGGAGATAGTGTGGTCGATCTTGTAAATTCCGGAGCCATCACTAATGAGCATAAAGAGATTGACCCTGGTATTATCGTGACAGGTGCTCTTATCGGAACAAAGAAGCTCTATGATTTTGCAGATAATAATTCCGCCTTGCGTATGGTGCCAGCATCCGTCTCCCATGATATTCGAGTCGTATCGCAGCTTTCCAACTTTGTGTCTATGAATTCTGCCCTTGAGGTGGATCTGACCGGTCAAGTGAACGCGGAAGGCATCGGCGCAAAATATTTTGGTAGCGTGGGTGGGCAGGTGGACTATGTCCGCGCAGCCGGTCTTTCACCGGGCGGGGTCTCTCTTATCGCCCTGCGAAGCTCAGCTAAAGGCGGTGCCGTCAGTAAAATCGTTTCTCAGCTCTCCGGCCCGGTCACAACGCCGCGAAGTGATGTCGGTGTTGTGGTAACGGAATTAGGGGCAGCGGACTTAAGAGGTCTCCCCCTTTCCCGGCGGGTAAAGGCCATGATTTCCATCGCACCGCCTGAGCATCGCGCAAGACTGGAACGCGAAGCCTATGATTTGCTGAAATTAAGCGCCTAAGCGAAAAAGGGCGAAATGATGTAATGGAACAGCAAATGCAAAATATGGGCGGCCCGCTGGCCGGATACTGGTTATCGATAAAGAGAAGGAATATCCACAATGACAGATGCCATACTGTTTGACGAGAAGGATGACATCGTCGTCATTACCATAAATCGTCCCGAAAAATTGAATTCGATCAATCAGGATGTTCGAACGGGTCTGCTGGCAGCATGGGAACGGTTTGAAAAAACGCCCGAACTGAAGGTCGCCATTCTGACAGGAGCCGGAGAAAAAGCCTTCTGCGCGGGAATGGACTTGAAGGAAGCGGCCGACATGATGCTGGGGGTTCCGGCGCGCGATTTCATTCCCATTGTTGGCGACAGTGTAACTGTGACCAAGCCGATTATCGCGGCTGTCAATGGGCTCGCTTTTGCTGGCGGATGGTTGTTTGCCCAGATGTGCGACCTCTGCATCGCATCGGAAAATGCGGTTTTCGGGATTACCGAGGCAAAGGTCGGACGCGGAATGCCCTGGGCGGCCCCGCTTGGCAACATGATTCCCCCACGGGTGATGATGGAGTTATTGCTGACGGGCGATCCCCTTTCGGCACAACGTGCACTGGAGATCGGATTCGTCAATAAGGTCGTACCGAGTGCAGAGCTACTGCCCGAAGCAATTTTGATGGCCAAGAAAATTGCGGCGAATGCGCCACTGACAGTCACGGCTGCCAAGGAGCTTGTTTATCTCTCGTCGGAAATGGGACGATCCGCGGCTTTAAGGGCCGCATATCATCTGTTTGAACCAGTCTATCGGAGCGAAGATGCTCTCGAGGGTCCACGGGCTTTCGGCGAAAAGAGGTCGCCGAAATGGCAAGGAAAGTAAAAGTGGCGCGTAGGCGAGGAGACTCGACATGATGGAGAAGATTGATCGATTGATCAGCTTGGTTGAACGAGCGGTTCTGACGTTGTCTTGTGTCTGCCTGTTCGGAATTATGATAATTGTAACGGTTGACGTCATATTGCGATACCTGTTTTCGTCACCGCTCAGTTGGTCATACGATTTAATTTCCATGTACCTCGCCACATTGCTGTTTTTTGCGGCTGTTTCCGATTCTTTCCGACGCGGCAGCCACGTGAGAATTGAATTATTTAACAAATTTGGATCAACCCGGGTGCGCGCAGCATTTGAAGTGATCGGATTTATTTCAGCACTGGTTATGTTTTACGTTATGTTCGAGGTCAGCCTCGAGGATGCCGTGAAGAGCTTATTCGGCGGTGATGTGATCAGTGGCGCAATCGCCTGGCCAACTTGGATCCCATATATGATGGCGTCTTGTGGCTTTGGGTTGCTCGCCATTCGTATCGTTTTCACTATTGCAGAACGTATACAAGTTATTGTGACGGGGCAGCCGATTTTCCGCTCAGTTGAAAATCTGGAATAGGTGGATAGCGATATGATGTTTTTTGGAACCCTCGTCTTGTTGCTTATGCTTGTTTTCGGTATGCCGGTAGCCTTTGCACTTGGGATTGCTGGGATGGTTGGCCTTTTCACGATTGGTGGTTTGTCAATGGTAGAAGGCGTGCTGCGGACGGTTTCGCTTGCAACGACCTCGTCTTATGAATTGCTGACGATTCCGATGTTTATCTTGATGGCGGAATTTATTATCGTTAGTCGCATAGCTGACGAACTTTTCGATTGCGCCAAAACATGGATAGGGCGAACACCCGCGGGACTTGCCATCTCGACAGCAATTGCAGGCGCCGGCTTTGGTGCAATTTCAGGATCAAGCACAGCGTCTGCAGCGACATTATCGGCGACGACAATCCCGGCAATGTTGCGGAATGGTTATAATCCCCGTTTTGCATCGGGAGTTGTCGCAATTTCGGGCCCACTAGCGATGCTCATCCCGCCAAGCATTGCGTTGATTCTCTATGGCCTAATAGCGGATATCAGTATAGGCAAGCTGCTGATTGCTGGCATAATTCCCGGTATTCTTGTCACTTGTGTAATCATTTTGACATCACTCTTGTTAGTCATGCTATTCCCCCACTTCGCGCCGGCAGGCCGCGCCTACAGTATGGTAGAGAAAATCCAGTCATTGGCGGTTATCGGTCCCATGGTTGTATTGATATCACTGGTGACCGGCTGCATATATCTCGGAATTGCAACGCCAACTGAGTCCGCTAGCCTTGGGGCTTTTGGTGCAATGTGCATAGCTTTAGTACGCGGCCGTCTTTCCTTCCAGAGCTTTTATACGGCCGTGCGCAAGGCTGCGGCGACGAGTTGCATGATCGTCATGATTATAATTTGCGCCCATATTTTCAGCTACTATTTTACCCTAACGGGAGTTACGCAGGAGCTGGTTGGAGTAGTCGCCGCCCTTAATGTAGAGGCTTGGGTCATCCTCTCGCTAATTATACTGCTCTATCTCGTGCTCGGCTGTTTCATGGACCAGATTGCCATTCTTTTTTTGACGGTTCCGATTACCCTGCCGATAATTCTAGCTCTGGGATATGATCCGTTCTGGTTTGGTGTTGTCGTTATCATAACTGCTGAGATTGGTCTGGTTACGCCGCCCATTGGATTGAATGTGTTTGTCGTTTCCGCCTACTCCAATGTCAAGGTGAAAGACATTTTCATTGGTGTTTCGCCGCATGTTGTCGCCCATTTGTTGATTATCGTCCTGCTGGTCATTTTCCCTGCAATCGTAACCTGGCTGCCAGAGACAGTTCGGTAGGATCCGAAGCGCGATATACGACGGGGTGAAACAATCATTTTTTGAAAGTGAGAAGGAAAAATCAAGATGAAGAATAAACTTTGCGAAATGTTCGGTATCGATGTGCCGATTTTTGCCTTTTCTCATTGCCGAGACGTCGTTGTTGAAGTCTCTAAAGCGGGTGGCATGGGTGTTCTGGGAATGGCGCGGATGGATCCGGATCGCGTGGAGGAAGAACTCAGCTGGATTGATGCGCATATAGATGGGCGGCCTTATGGCATTGATGTGCTGATGTCGGGAAATGTCGAAGATTCAGGTGATCTGAAATATGAACCGGAGAAACTGTTGCCGGCGGAACATATCCGGTTTGTCCGGGATATGCTGGATAAAGCGGGCGTGCCACCGTTGCCCGAAGCCGAAGAGAAACAGATTATGCGGGATATCGTCAAGGGTATGAATTTCACCCCGCGCGAAAGTCTTGATATGATTGAGCGGGCCATGAGCCATCCGATAAAACTGATTGTCAATGCGCTGGGAACGCCACCAGCCCATCTGATTGAAACGGCTCATTCCAAAGGAATTAAAATAGCGGCTCTGGCTGGCAAGCCCCGGCATGCTATCAAACATAAAGAAGCCGGCTGTGATTTCGTTATTGCCGTTGGGACAGAAGCGGGCGGTCATACCGGCGACATTTCTTCTCTGGTGTTATGGCCGAGTATTGTCGATGCGGTCGATCCCATGCCTGTTTTGGGCGGCGGCGGTGTTGGCCGGGGCAGACAACTTGCGGCGGCGCTTGCCCTTGGCTGTGAGGGCGTCTGGTGTGGGTCCATCTGGTTAAAAACTGTTCAGAGTGAGGTTCCGCCGGAAATCAAGGCAAAGATGTTTGAAGCATCGGCGGATGATGCCATCTTGACCAAGAGTGTCACGGGCAAGCCATGCCGGACGCTTAACAACAAGTTTTCTCAAGCCTGGAATGCACCGGGCGCGCCCGCAATGCTTCCTGCCCCTCTTCAGAACTATCTCTGGTGGCAAGAGGGGCGGTCGAGAGTGGAACGGGTCCGCGCAAAAGACTTCCTGACCTATCCGGTTGGCCAGATTGTCGGTGATATGAAAGAAGAAACCAGCGTCAAGGAAGTTGTTTATGATTTCATCAATGAGTTGCTGGAATCAAAAGAACGCATGGACAGAATGCTCGGAGAATAGGTTTCTAGGCACCCCATAATAATTTCCCCATTTCCCCACTTTTTTTAGGGGAAATAGGGAGAGACGAGGGCGCATTAGCCTGATGTTGTGTATGGCGTAGTGAAGTGATCCAGAAAATCCGAGCAGTGGTTTAAGGTGTATCTTCAACGTGAAAGAGGGCACTGTCATGTATGGACGCCTCCTGAATTGCAAGAGATTTCTGATTTGGCGGCGGGACGGGTTTGCAGTCATGTATCCGGCCTTTCGTTGCGGTACGATGACCGCTGGCCCTTCTGTGGTTGCCGGTGATAATGCAAGAAGTCTTTTTGAGGGTAAGCGTCCATTTGTGACACACTTGTTTTTCGGGCTTTGAATGTGATCATTTTCTTTGGTTTACGGATGAATGGAGAAAATGATTATGGCACGGGTATCAGCAGCGAAGTCGTTGGAACTTGAGGCCTTCTGGCGGTCTCACCTGGAGGACTAGCAGCGCAGCGCGCTGAACCAGCGGGAATATTGTGAGCTTCACGGCCTGCCGTTGAAGCGGTTCGGGAACTGGCGGGCAAAGCTCGGTGATAACGGGTCGGTGCCCAAGGGCAAACTGCTTTACCGACCCCGCAGCCGCCTCAACCATATGGCTGACTATATGGTTGACAGGGAAACGGGCCCGGTGACACCGGGCTATATCCCCTCAGGCCGAACAACCTTGCCAGAGGCGCGCCGTAACTTCAGCGAGGCCGACAAGCGCCGCATCGTCGAGGAAGCCTGTCATTCGGGAGGCTCTGTATTGAGTGTTGCCCGCCGCTATGGGCTCGATACCCAAATGCTATTCCGCTGGAAGCAGAAGTTCGCGGTACCCTTACCCCAAACCGAGACATGCGTCCTGCCTGTCACGGTTAGTGATGTACCGGCGGCATCAGATGGCTGTGCGCAGCCTGGACTGGAAGCAGGGCCGGCAGCACCCGTTATTATCGACCGCGTTGCGCCCGGGATTGAGGTGGAGCTTGTCGGCGGGCGCCGGGTCCGGTTTGCTCCTGATGTGGATCCGGAGACCGTGCGCAGTCTCGTTACCTGTCCGTCGTCAGAACATTTGTCACTGAAGGCTGCGTAAATTAACGG
>TARA_R110002095_G_scaffold152156_1_pt1 | contig 10887 bp, 10 predicted proteins | sample TARA_R110002095 | Tara Oceans TARA_R110002095 (sample SAMEA4397255) | marine metagenome | biome: Polar Biome; feature: [SRF] surface water layer (ENVO:00010504); material: water (ENVO:00002006), including particulate matter (ENVO:01000060) such as... | depth 5 m | reverse complement strand
TACAAAACACATTACCTATTGCTAAAAAAAAGCCCGCGTAAAGCGGGCTTTTTTAATACAGCATGTTGGGAGAAATCACATCATTCCGCCCATACCACCCATACCACCCATATCAGGCATACCACCGCCACCACCGTGACCATGATCTTCCTGAGGGATTTCAGCAACCATTGCTTCTGTCGTTAACAACAAGCTTGCAACTGATGCTGCATTTTGTAATGCAGAGCGAGTGACTTTGGTTGGGTCAAGAATACCCATCTCAATCATATCGCCAAACTCACCGTTAGCTGCGTTGTAACCATAGTTACCTTTACCTTTCGCAACATCGTTCAAAATAACGGAAGCTTCTTCACCAGCATTGGTTACGATCTGACGTAGTGGCTCTTCAATCGCACGTTTCAGGATATCAATACCAATCTGTTGATCGTGATTGTCACCTTCAACTTTAGCAACCGCTTTCAAAGTGCGGAGTAATGCAACACCGCCGCCAGGTACAACGCCTTCTTCAACAGCTGCACGGGTTGAATGTAATGCATCTTCAACACGCGCTTTCTTTTCCTTCATTTCGATCTCAGTAGCAGCACCAACCTTGATTACAGCAACACCACCGGCAAGTTTTGCAACTCGCTCTTGTAGTTTTTCGCGGTCGTAATCAGATGTTGAATCTTCAACCTGCTGACGAATTTGTGTTACGCGACCTTCGATATCTTTGGTCTTACCTTCACCATCGATAATCGTCGTGTTTTCTTTGGTAATTTGAACGCGTTTAGCACCACCCAAATCTTCCAGAGTTGCTTTTTCAAGACTCAAGCCGACTTCTTCAGAGATGACGGTACCACCAGTAAGGATAGCAAGGTCTTCAAGCATTGCTTTACGGCGATCACCAAAACCAGGAGCTTTAACAGCAGCAACTTTAACGATACCGCGCATATTATTAACAACCAAAGTTGCCAACGCTTCACCTTCGATGTCTTCTGCAACAATCAATAAAGGCTTACCTGCTTTCGCAACACCTTCAAGAATGGGTAACAAATCGCGAACGTTAGAGATCTTCTTGTCATAAAGTAGAATGAAAGGTGCTTCTAACTCAACACTCATCGTTTGTTGATCATTGATGAAGTAAGGCGAAAGGTAACCACGGTCAAACTGCATACCTTCAACAACATCCAGTTCATTTTCCAAACCAGAACCTTCTTCAACGGTGATAACGCCTTCTTTACCCACTTTTTCCATTGCTTCTGCAATGATATTACCGATGTTTTCATCAGAGTTTGCAGAGATAGTACCAACCTGTGCAATAGCCTTGCTATCTTCACAAGGTTTTGAAAGTTTTTTCAACTCTCCAACTGCAGCCGTTACCGCTTTATCGATACCACGTTTGATATCCATTGGGTTGGTTCCTGCAGTCACTGCCTTTTGCCCTTCACGAACAATCGCTTGAGCCAAAACAGTTGCGGTAGTTGTACCGTCACCAGCAACATCAGATGTCTTAGAAGCAACTTCCTTAACCATCTGTGCGCCCATATTTTCAAACTTGTCTTCAAGTTCGATTTCTTTTGCTACTGAAACACCGTCTTTAGTAACGGTGGGAGCACCAAAACTCTTATCCAGAATTACATTGCGACCCTTAGGGCCGAGCGTTTGCTTTACCGCATTCGCCAGAACGTTTACGCCTTTCGCCATACTTGAACGGGCGTCGTCCGAAAATTTTACTTCTTTTGCAGCCATGATTTATTTCCTCCTAAAAGGTGTCTGACTATTTCAATAAAAATAGTGTTATTCGATGACGCCCATGATGTCGTCTTCACGCAGGACGAGAAAATCTTCGCCACTGACTTTGACTTCAGTACCTGAGTACTTGCCAAACAACACCTTGTCACCCTTCTTAAGATCCAGGGCGCGTAGTTCACCGTTATCCAGTAATTTGCCGTTACCTACAGCAATCACTTCACCTTCTACGGGCTTTTCTGTGGCTGAATCGGGGATAATGATTCCACCCTGTGATGTTTTTTCCTCTTCCACACGTTTCACAATCACACGATCATGTAATGGTCGGATATTCATTGAAGCTGACCTCCTTAATTCCTAACCTATTGATTTATATAGCACCAACAAAATTATTAGCACTCTTATTTAGTGAGTGCTAAATATAGTCGAAAATAATTCCCTGTCAACATCCCATGCAATAAAATTCTCTGAAAATACAATTTTGCTTAGTCAGATCTATGAATCTATTTTGAAGTCGAGGTCGATTTAAAATTAAACATAAACAATCGTCTTTCAATAGCGACATATTTTGTCGTATAAAGCATTTATCTACTCTGTAGATATTTTAGGAATAAATTTTTTATTGAATTAAATCAATGAGTTATTATGGTTTTCTGTGTGTGACTAATGGTCCTAATATTGCCATTATTTATGCTTGATTTAGTAATTTGGGCACACTGCTTTCTGGGCTTGTCTGGGGCTCAACAACCTATCTATTGCCAACAGAAAAGAGTGTTATAGAACCCGGTTTAATCACCATGTTCATGTTAGTAGTAATTTCCGGTTCAATTGGAATATATTCTGTTTTTAAGCGCGTTTATTACTCCCTCAGTCTACCCGCAATCTTGCCGCTGATTCTTTTCTTGTTCATACAAGAAAGTGAGCAATTAAAGCAACTCTGTCTGATTACAAGTTTATTTACCTTCTTTATATTTATAATCCATTATCATGCGCAGAAGATTACGAACCAATTACTCTTATTAAAAATCGACAATAAAATTTTACTCGACCACCACGAGAGTGATCAGGAGAAAATTAGCATTCTTGAGAGGCTCAATAAGACCCGAACGAAGCAACTGGAAAAAGCACGTCTTGAATTAAGTAATCTGAAACACAAACAGGCCTGAATGAACACAAATTTAAGTGTTATTGACTAGGGTTTCAGACAACCTGAGAGAGAGAAGCCTGCCAAACACTATTATCAGCAAGACCCTAGCCCCACGCCAAGCATCTGCTATAATGCCCCGCTTTTAACGGGCTTAAGCCTGTTTCCTAGAATATTCTCAATGAAATTAGCATATTAGCTTCATGACCGATTACAACCTGACGCACCTAAAACAGCTCGAAGCTGAAAGCATACACATCATTCGCGAGGTGGCTGCTGAATTCGAAAAGCCAGTCATGCTTTATTCCATAGGCAAAGATTCTGCCGTGATGTTGCAATTGGCATTGAAGGCTTTTGCGCCCGGGAAATTGCCGTTCCCATTACTGCACGTCGACACCACATGGAAGTTTAAGGAAATGATTTCTTTTCGTGACGAGTTGGCAAAGAAACTGGGCTTGGATCTTCTCGTACACATTAATCAAGATGGTGTCGATGCCGGTGTCGGCCCGTTTACGCACGGAAGTAAAAAGCACACTGACATCATGAAGACCGATGGTCTTAAACAAGCACTAAATAAATACAAGTTTGATGCCGCATTTGGCGGCGCACGCCGCGATGAAGAAAAATCTCGCGCTAAAGAACGCGTTTACTCGTTCCGCGATAAAAATCATCGTTGGGATCCCAAAAATCAGCGCCCTGAATTGTGGAACATATACAACGGCAAGGTAGATAAGGGGGAAAGTATTCGCGTCTTTCCATTATCAAACTGGACCGAACTCGATATCTGGCAATATATTCATCTGGAAAATATCCCAATAGTCCCATTGTATCTAGCCAAAGAACGTCCCGTGGTAAAACGCGACGGCACTTACATCATGGTTGATGATGATCGCATGCAATTAGAACCTGATGAAAAAATTGAAAATAAAATGGTTCGTTTTCGAACACTGGGTTGCTACCCATTAACGGGCGCCGTCGAATCAAACGCAACTACTCTCCCGGAGGTCATTCAGGAAATGTTGTTAGCCACAACGTCGGAACGTCAGGGCCGCGTCATAGATTATGACCAGGCAGGCTCAATGGAAGAAAAGAAACGGGAAGGATATTTCTGATGTCGCACCAATCTGAACTCATTAGTACTGATATTGATGCTTATCTTGCTCAACATGAGAAAAAAGAATTATTACGTTTGCTGACTTGCGGCAGTGTTGATGATGGTAAGAGCACACTGATTGGTCGGCTACTACACGACTCAAAAATGATCTATGAAGATCAGCTCGCTGCAATTACTGCAGACAGTGCGAAGTCAGGTACAACCGGCAAAGAAGTTGATTTAGCCTTATTAGTGGACGGGTTACAGGCAGAACGCGAACAAGGTATTACCATTGATGTTGCCTATCGTTATTTTTCCACTGCCAAACGCAAATTTATCATTGCAGATACACCGGGGCATGAACAATACACCCGCAATATGGCTACAGGCGCATCGACATGCGATCTGGCCATTATCCTTATCGATGCACGACACGGAGTACAAGTTCAAACTCGGCGCCATACTATTATTTCTTCCCTGCTTGGAATAAAACATATTATCGTTGCTATCAACAAAATGGACCTCGTTGATTACGCTGAGGATGTCTATAACAAGATCAAAACAGATTACCTAAATTTCACTACCAAGCTAGACCGCGTTGACATTAAGTTTATTCCTATCTCTGCACTGAAAGGTGAAAATGTCGTTAAACAAAGCACCGAAATGCCCTGGTATGACGAACAACCGTTAATGCAAATTTTAGAAACCATCGAAATTGCCAGTGATAGAAATTTCGAAGATATGCGTTTCCCTGTGCAATACGTCAATCGCCCGGACCTTAATTTCAGGGGCTATTGCGGCACTATTGCTTCAGGAATCGTACGCAAGAACGATAAGGTAACCGTATTACCTTCTGGAAAAACGAGCACGATCAAATCTATTGTCACTTATGAAGGCGAACTAGAACAAGCCTTCCCACCCATGGCCGTTACACTGACTCTCAACGATGAGATAGACGTTAGTCGTGGAGACATGATCACGCATAGTGATAATAAGCCGGCCCTGGGAAATAAGTTCGAAGCCAATATAGTTTGGATGACTGAACAACCATTAAATGTTGGCAAAGAATATTACGTGAAACGTGCTACCAAGACGATTACTGGCTCGATTACCAAGATCCATCATCGCATTGATGTCAATTCCATGGATAAGTCAGAAGCAAACGAACTCAATCTTAATGAAATTGGCCATTGCGACATCACACTGACATCAACTGTCGCGATTGACCCTTACAGCTTATGTAAAGGGACGGGTGCATTCATTATTATTGATCGATTAAGCAACGTTACCGTTGGCGCAGGCATGATCACAGGTATAGCTGATAATGCTGATATTCAGTCCGTTAGTCTGGATGAGCGTATTGCCAGATATGGGCAACAAGCTTTTACTGCCTGGTTGCTTGGAGAAAATAATGTTCAAACCGCACAAGAACTTGAACGTTACCTGTTTGATAGTGGTCACGTCTGTATCGTTCTGAATCAAGATGAAATTGACGGTAAGCTTGAAGAAATCAGCCAATTATTTAACCAAGCGGGCCTAATTTGCATCTGCTGTGTTGCTGATGAACCAAAGGCAAAACGGGACAATAGTGCAATTTTTGATTGTGCATCGGATTCAAGTAAGACTATTTTGGCGCAGATAAGTGACAAGGCCAAGCTGCGCTAGTAAGCTACTTTTGTGGAGAAAACTGGAAGAAATTAATTCCAGAGATTAAAATAGCCCGAAGAATACACGTTAAGGGAGAAAACAATGTCAGACCCAAAATCAGTAGATGCAGCGGACCCAGCTAAAAAAACATCTCGTGTTACTGGCCCAGTAGATAATGATGCTACCGTCTTAACAACCAGCGATGATATTAAATGTTATTGGAACGATGAAGAATTTAGCAACGGCGACCGTATTTCTACTGATGGCAAAAAATATGAAGCTAGTAATGGCCAATGGATTGAAGTTTAGGGTTTGATTTGGTTTTTTGCTTTTAAACTAAAGTCTCAATAAAGTCATAACGACTTTCCTTTTTTATAATGTCTCCAGTATGTAACTGGAACCTACCTGTCTTTTTATCGTCGAGATAAAACTTTAACGTCTCTCTAATTGTTGCAAATGCTAATTCGTCCCACGGGATTTCATCTTCCTTAAATAATTTTACTTCCAGACTTTCAACACCGGCTGAAAAATCCAGATCTAATAATCTTGATCGAAACATCATATAAACCTGATCAACATAAGGTAAATTAAAAACAGTATAAAGATTTTCTACCTCTACACGCGCATTGGCCTCCTCCAGGGTCTCTCTAATACCCGCTTCAAGCGTAGACTCTCCCATTTCCATAAATCCAGCGGGTAACGTCCAATATCCTAACCTCGGCTCGATCGCCCGTTTACAAAGTAATATTTGATCTCCCCAAATAGGGAGACAACCGGCGACAATTTTAGGGTTTTGATAATGAATAATCCCACACGACTGACAAATATGGCGGTGCCGATTGTCATCACTTGGGATGTCATAGACTAATTCCGTACTACAGTAACAACAAAATTTCATCGGATGATTAATGATTCCAAACTAGGCCAGAGATTATCCAACATCATCGCTTGAGCTTCCTTTACAGGATGAAGTCCATCAGCCTGCATTAAATCTGGATGCTGCGCGATATCTTTGAGAATAAATGCAGATAGGTTGATACCTTGCTCCTCTGAAACTGATTTATAAATTGACATGAAACGCTGATTATAAGCAGCACCATAATTGGGCGGTAGTTGCATTGGTACTAGTAACACATTCGCATTAGTTTCTTTAATCTCATTAACTATATCTGACAGGTTTTGCTCAATCTCGCTAAGTGCAAACCCGCGTAAGCCATCATTTGCACCTAGTTCTATAATCACGAGTTCAGGCTTGTATTCAGCCAATAATTTATCTAATCGCGTTTTAACACCCAAGGTTGTCTCACCACTTATGCTGGCATTGACAACTTTGTGCTCCCAATGTTGTCTGACTAAACGTTGCTCCAGTAAGGATACCCACCCATCTTCTACTGGTATACCATAAGCTGCGCTAAGGCTATCGCCTAATATAAGTATGGCCTTTCCCTGCGCATGAACAGGAAAAGACAATAAATAAATAATAAAAAATAAAATTCGGTAATACATAAACATGGATTCAAATAGTAACAATATTGTGCAAGCTAAGGCTCTTGGAAAGCAAGTGTCTAGTCCCGAAGGTAAACTCACTATTCTCGACGATATTAATTTGTCTATAAAACAAGGCGAAAGTTTAGCGGTTATTGGCGTCTCAGGCTCAGGCAAATCAACTTTGTTAGGGTTACTTGCCGGACTGGATGTGCCCACATCAGGCAAAGTTAGTCTAAACGAGATCATTTTAAACGATTTAGATGAAGATGGCAGAGCACATATTCGTAATCAATTCGTAGGTTTTGTATTTCAATCCTTCCATCTATTGCCTGGATTAACAGCGCTGGAAAATACAGCGTTACCACTTGAACTTGCTGGATCCGAACAAGCGGAAGAACTGGCCAAACAAAAATTAGCTGACGTCGGGTTAAGCGAACGTATTCATCACTACCCAAATCAGCTCTCTGGTGGGGAACAACAACGTGTCGCCATCGCACGCGCTTTTGCAAGTAATCCTAAAATACTGTTTGCCGATGAACCAACAGGCAACCTGGATCAAAAAACTGCCCAAAGAATTATCAACCTTTTATTCAAAATGAATAAAGACAATGGCACAACACTGGTGATGGTGACTCATGACGATGCCTTGGCCAGCCTTTGTGATCGAAAAGTAACGATGGCAGGCGGTCAACTTAGCGAAGACACATAATGAATACGATTAAATTTGCATTTACCGGATTAAAACGAGATTGGTATTCAGGAGAACTTCGTTTAATAGGAATCTCTATCCTAATCGCTGTCGCTTGTCTCTCCTCAGTAAGTTTTTTTACTGACCGCGTTAGGCGCGCAACTGAACAACAAGCAACAGAATTACTCGCAGCTGATTTGGTATTAATTGCATCGGCGAAAATAAAGGATGAATATATTGATAAGGCTGTTCGTTCAGGATTAATCGTCTCACTTAATGAAAGCTTTCGTAGTGTTGTGGTTAATGGAGATAAGCTTGAACTGGCAGAAGTTAAAGCCGTAGATTCAAACTACCCCATACGTGGTAACCTGAAGACCAGTGACGATCTATTTAACGAGGGACAAATCGATGACGCGATTCCAACAGAGGGTGCAGTTTGGGTAGATAGTCGTTTATTACAAGCCTTACAGGTCAGCTTGGGAGAACTTATCAATGTAGGCGCGGCTGAACTTATCGTTGAGAAGATCTTAACCTACGAGCCTGATCGCGGCGGGGATCTATTTAATATAGCGCCTCGATTGTTGATGAACCGTGCGGATTTGGACAAAACAAAATTAATCTTGCCCGGAAGTCGTATCAAGTATCGATTATTATTAGGGGGTCAATCTGAATCCATAGATCAATACCGTGAGCAACTTAAACTGGATAAAAATGACAATGTACGAGTCCAAGGCATTAAGGATGCCCGTCCGGAAATCAAGACTGCTTTGGAACGCGCTGAACAATTTCTTGGGCTGGCAGCATTAGTTAGTATTGCTCTGGCAGGTCTTGCCATTGCGATGTCAGCACAACGATTCGCTGTCAGACATTATGATAATTGCGCCATCATGCGTTGTTTGGGTTTACAACAACGTCAAATAACACAGATCTATTTCTATCAACTAATGATGCTGGGTCTTATTTGTAGTTTATTCGGATGCGCTATCGGTTTTTTTGCCCAAGAAGGCTTAAATCAAATGATGGTTGGCATGACACAACAATCATTACCTAAGCCGTCATGGCGACCCGTTTTATCCGGGATATTCACTGGCCTAATTACCGTATTAGCTTTTGCATTACCACAGCTAATGCGTTTAAGGAAAATATCACCACTAAGAGTATTACGTAAAGATTTAACACCACTGCCTTTAAATAACTACGCCATATACACGCTCGCTATAATCGCATTAGTTTTACTCAGCCCATGGCAATCAGGCGATGTCACATTAACAATCTATACCGTTCTCGGTCTATTCCTGACAGCAATACTACTCGCTGTATCGGCAAAGTTAATCATTAAACTACTGAAGCAACTACAACCAAAACTAAAGATGTCCGCTCGTTATGGCTTAGCGAATGTATCTCGCCGTTCAAACCAGAGTGTCATGCAGATAATGGGAATCGGTATTGGTGTTACTGTCATGTTGCTACTCACGTTGGTACGTACAGATCTGCTGGCCGGCTGGCAAAATCGTTTGCCCGATGACGCACCAAATTATTTTTTAATTAACATACAGCCCGACCAGGCAGAAGATATACAGGCTCAACTATCAGCATCATTGAACAACCCTATACAACTTTACCCCATGATTCGTGGACGATTGACAAAGATCAACGATAACCATGTCAATCCGGATGATTATGAAAACCCACGAGCAAATCGCCTTGCAACCAGAGAATTCAATCTCTCTTACGCTGACAACATGCAAAAGGATAACCGGATAGTCGCAGGTGAATGGTGGCCTGAAAACGAAAATAGTGAAAATTATTTCTCCGTAGAAGGAGGCATTGCCGAAACGCTGGGGATTAAAGTTGGGGACAACTTAAGCTATTCTATTGCCGGTCAAGAAATCAACGGTAAGGTGACGAACCTGCGTTGGGTCGAGTGGGACTCCTTCAATGTCAATTTTTTTGTTGTTTCTAACGCTGATGCCTTGATGGATTATCCTAGTACGTTTATCAGTAGTCTTTTTATCCCCGACTCAAACCGTTCTGTGTTGATAGATCTCATAAAACAATACCCAAGCATTACGGTCTTTGATATCGATGCTATCTTGAAACAAGTCAGGGCGATCATGAATCAGGTTGTGCGCACGGTTGAGTTTGTTTTTATCTTCACTATCCTGACCGGCATCGCTGTATTATTTGCTGCTTTACAAAGCACTCATGACGAGCGAACACACGAATCGGCACTGATGAGTGCGCTGGGTGCAAACCGCAAACAAATCGTTTCCGGACTAATCGCCGAATTCCTGCTCCTCGGGATGATTACAGGAGTATTATCAGCCATAGCGGCATCAATCATCGAACTGGCGCTGGCAGAATACGTGTTCAAGATGGAAATTGTCATTAATCCTGTTCTTTGGCTAGTTGCACCTTTGGTGTGTAGTTTAATAATTGTGACTACTGGATTAATTGGTACGCGTAAAGTGCTAGCCAGTTCACCTATGCTGGTACTCAGGAAAACATAATCTATTGAATTTTTTGAATACGCTACAATCTATATAAAAGTTATTTAATCAGGAGTCTGAAAAACATGTTACGGATGTTACTTTTCTTTGGTACCAACATAGCCATTATGATTGTGCTTAGCATAAGCATGCGTCTACTTGGCCTGGACACGGCCCTGGAACAACAAGGTGGTGGTTTAAACCTGAATGCCTTACTTATCTTTTCTGCTGCCTTCGGTATGGGCGGTTCACTGATATCACTTGCGATCTCTAAATGGATGGCAAAAAAGACCATGGGCGTTAAGTTGATTGAAACGCCGGCTAATAGTCAGGAACAATGGTTAGTCTCAACTGTAGAAATGCAAGCCAGGGAAGCCGGCATTAAAATGCCTGAATTAGGCATATTCAACTCGCCTCAACCCAATGCCTTTGCAACAGGCATGAATAAAAATGCAGCATTAGTTGCTGTTAGTCAGGGTCTTTTGGATCACATGACTCAAGATGAAGTCGAAGCTGTATTGGGGCATGAGATTAGCCACGTCGCTAATGGCGATATGGTCACACTCAGTCTAATTCAAGGCGTGGTAAATACCTTTGTTATTTTCTTCTC
>TARA_R110002095_G_scaffold213476_1_pt1 | contig 10889 bp, 10 predicted proteins | sample TARA_R110002095 | Tara Oceans TARA_R110002095 (sample SAMEA4397255) | marine metagenome | biome: Polar Biome; feature: [SRF] surface water layer (ENVO:00010504); material: water (ENVO:00002006), including particulate matter (ENVO:01000060) such as... | depth 5 m | reverse complement strand
CCTGCTTCGATGGCACGCTGAATCGGCGCCGCGCCGCGCCAGCGTGGCAGCAGCGAGGCGTGGCTGTTGATGCAGCCCAGGCGAGGCAAGTCCAGCACGGCCTGCGGCAGGATCAAGCCGTAGGCGACCACGACCATGAGGTCCGCCTGCAAGCCCGCCAGCTCCGCCTGCGCAGCCGGGTCACGCAGGCTCTGGGGTTGATACACCGGAATCTCATGCTGCAGCGCGAGCTGCTTGACGGGGCTGGGCATCAGTTTCTGGCCACGGCCCGCCGGGCGATCCGGCTGCGTATACACCGCCACGACCTGACGCTTGGCGTCGAGCAGGGCTTGTAGATGCTGAGCGGCGAATTCCGGCGTGCCGGCGAAAACGATGCGCATAGAAGGACTCATCAATAAAAAAGGCTTGCTGCTGCAAGCCTTTGGGGTGGGAGATCAAGCCTGCTGACGGTGAAGCTTTTCCAGCTTCTTCTTGATCCGGTCGCGCTTGAGATTGGACAGGTAGTCGACGAACAGCTTGCCGTTGAGGTGATCGCATTCGTGCTGGATGCATACCGCGAGCAGGCCTTCGGCGATCAGCTCATAGGGCTGGCCGTCGCGGTCCAGCGCCTTGATCTTCACCTTCTGTGGCCGGTCTACGTTTTCGTAGAAGCCGGGCACCGACAGGCATCCTTCCTGATACTGCTCCATCTCGTCGGTGAGAAACTCGAACTCGGGATTGATGAAGACCCGTGGATCGGTCTTGTCCTCGGACAGGTCCATCACCACGACCCGCTTGTGCACGTTGACCTGCGTCGCGGCCAGGCCGATGCCGGGTGCGTCGTACATGGTCTCGAACATGTCGTCGATCAACTGACGAATGCCGTCATCGACCACGTCCACCGGTTTGGCGATGGTGCGCAGGCGTGGATCGGGAAATTCTAGGATGTTCAGGATTGCCATATGCGTTTGTGATGCACTTATGGAATAAAGTCAAAAGCCGCTGCTAAGATGCCGAGCAGCTTGTAAACGGCTTAACGCCGCTTTCCACAAGGGTTACTGCGGCGCTAGGGCGCTTTACGTGAAGGCACATCATAAAGGGATTCACCACATGAGGAAATCACTACTCGCCCTGCTGTTGGTGGCGGTTGGCGGCATGGCACACGCCGCTGTACAGCTCAAGGATGACCATCCGGAGCAGTACACCGTAGTGAAAGGCGACACACTCTGGGACATTTCCGGTCGCTTTCTCAGCGAGCCCTGGAAGTGGCCCGAACTCTGGCACGCCAATCCGCAGGTCGAAAATCCGCACCTTATCTATCCCGGCGACAGCCTCAGCCTGGTCTACATCGAAGGCCAACCGCGCCTCATGCTCAACCGTGGCGCCTCGCGCGGGACGATCAAACTCTCGCCGACTGTTCGCACAACACCCATGGCTGAGGCCATCAGTACCATCCCGCTGGAAGCCATCAACAGCTTTCTGCTGAGTAACCGTATTGTCGACAGCGCTGCTGAATTCGAGGCCGCGCCCTACATTGTTGCCGGCAATGCCGAGCGCGTGATCAGTGGCTCTGGTGACCGCGTCTACGGCCGCGGCGAGTTCCAGGATGACATCGGCGTCTACGGTATCTTCCGTCAGGGCAAGACCTACGTGGACCCGGAGAGCGGGGAATTCCTCGGTATTAACGCCGACGATGTAGGCACTGCCGAGCTTCTTGACATGGAGGGCGACATTGCAACCCTGATGCTCACCCGGGTTACCCAGGAAGCGCGCATTGGCGACCGTCTGTTCCCCAGTGAAGAGCGTGCGATTAATTCGACCTTCATGCCGAGCGAGCCGAAAGAAGAAATCAACGGCGTGATCCTCGATGTGCCGCGCGGCGTGACCCAGATCGGTCAGTTCGATGTGGTCACTCTGAACCGGGGCGCGCGTGACGGACTGAGCGTCGGCAATGTGCTGGCGGTGTACAAGACCGGCGAAACCGTCCGCGACAGGGTCACCGGTGAAAACGTGAAGATCCCGGATGAGCGCTCGGGCCTGCTGATGGTGTTCCGCACCTACGACAAGCTCAGCTATGGCCTGGTCCTGCAGGCGACACGCTCACTCTCGGTGATGGACAAGGTCCGCAACCCCTGAGACCCCAAGCCCCGCATTGCGGGGCTTGTCATTTCTGCTGAACAAGCACTGCATGGATGCGGTGCGACGAGACAAGGACTGTTCTCATGCCTTCGATTTCCCCCGCCGAACTGGAAGCGCGCCTGCGCCTGCACGTGTTGCCGGAGCTGGGCCCGCGTCGTCTGCGTAAGCTGCTCAGTGCGTTTCCCGATGCGTCTTCTGCGCTCAGTGCGCCAGGGTCCGCCTGGCGCTCGCTGGGTTTACCGGCTGGTTGCGCCGAAGCCAGGCGCAGTCCGGCAATTCGTGAGCGAGCCGCTGCCGGCCTCAAGTGGCTGGAGGCGCCGGCGCGACACCTGCTGATGTGGGATGACCCGGCTTATCCCGGTTTGCTGGAAGAGCTGCCGGACGCTCCGCCGCTGCTGTTCATCGAAGGTGATCCAAGCCTTTTGGAGCGCCCGCAGCTGGCGATGGTTGGCAGCCGACGTGCTTCCCGGCCGGGGCTGGATAACGCCACCGCCTTTGCGCGCAGCCTGGCTCGCGGTGGTTTCGTGATCACCAGCGGTCTGGCGCTGGGTATTGATGGTGCGGCTCATCTAGGCGCACTGGACGTCGGCGGCAAGACCATCGCCGTACTGGGTACCGGGCTGGAACAACTGTATCCGCGCCGCCATCTGGGGCTGGCTGCACGCATCGTTGGAGGCGGTGGTGCGCTGGTATCCGAGTTACCGCTCGATTGCCCGCCGCAGGCCGCCAACTTTCCACGTCGCAATCGCATCATCAGCGGCTTGTCGTTGGGTGTGCTGGTGGTCGAGGCAAGCCCTTCGAGCGGCTCGCTGATCACCGCCCGTCTGGCTGCCGAGCAGGGCCGTGAGGTCTATGCGATTCCTGGTTCGATCCACCATCCGGGCGCCCGAGGCTGTCATCAGCTGATTCGCCAGGGTGCGGCGCTGGTGGAAAGTGTCGAAGATGTGCTGCAAGCCTTGCGCGGCTGGCAGCAAGGCCCGGCCGGTCCCGAAGCGCAACGATACGAGCCGATGCATCCTCTAGTCGCCCAGCTGCATGCCGCCCCGATGAGCAGCGAGGCGCTGGCCAGTGCCGTGAACCAGCCTTTGTCGGAAACCCTCGCAGCGCTCACCGAGCTGGAAATCGAGGGACTCGTCGCTTGCGAGAACGGTCGCTGGATCGCCTGTACGGGTTGAGGGCTGCTGTGCTGCCACCAGCGCTTGGGTACACTTCGCCGATCAGTCTCAGGGGAGTTGGCAATGGTCGGCAATTGGCGTGTGCAGCAGGCGGCGCGAGTCGTTAGGCGTGGTGGAGTCATCGCTTATCCGACCGAGGCGGTGTGGGGGCTGGGCTGCGATCCCTGGGACAGCGATGCGGTGCATCGGTTGCTCGCTCTCAAGGAGCGGCCAGTGGAGAAAGGCCTGATCCTGGTCGCCGATTGCATCGAGCAGTTCGAATTTCTGCTGGACGATCTTCCTGAGCGCTGGCTGGACCGGTTGGTTGGCAGCTGGCCGGGGCCGAACACCTGGCTGGTCCCGCACCGCGACCGTCTGCCTGACTGGATCACCGGCGAGCATGACAGCGTGGCGCTTCGTGTGACCGATCACCCGCTGGTCGCCAGGCTATGCGCCCTCACCGGCCCATTGGTATCCACATCGGCCAACCCGGCCGGCCGACCTTCGGCACGGTCGCGTCTGCGCGTCGAGCAATACTTCCCTGGCGATCTGGACGGCGTGCTGGGCGGCAGCCTGGGCGGTCGTAAAAACCCCTCCACCATCCGCGACATACGCAACGGCGAGGTGATTCGCGCCTCCTGACGCCGCTGGCGTCAGGGCGTACACGCCGGCCGGCTCAGGGCAGGAGGACGGTCGAGCCGGTTGTCTTGCCTGCAGCGAGCTGGCGCTGTGCCTCGGCTGCGTCGGCGAGTGGGTAGCGTTGGCCGATCTCCACGTTTATCTTTCCGCTGGCGATCATCTCGAACAGCTCGGCCGCCATGTCCCGCAGGCGTTCGGCTGAGGTGGCGTAGCCGGCCAGGGTCGGGCGCGTGACATACAGCGAGCCCTTCTGGGCCAGTACACCGAGGTTGACCCCCGTCACCGCGCCGGAGGCATTGCCGAAGCTGACCAGCAGGCCACGCGGCGCAACGCAATCGAGCGAGATGTCCCAGCTGCTCTTGCCCACCGAGTCGTAGACCACCGGACATTTCTGGCCATCGGTCAGCTCCAATACGCGCTGCACCACGTCTTCCTGCGTGCGGTCGATGGTTGCCCAGGCGCCCAGCGACTTGGCGCGCTCAGCCTTTTCCGCCGAGCCCACCACGCCGATCAGTTTGGCGCCGATGGCTTTGGCCCACTGGCAAGCGATCGATCCGACACCGCCCGCCGCCGCATGGAACAGGATGGTTTCACCGGCTTTAAGCGCATAGGTCTGGCGCAGCAGATATTGGGTCGTCAGGCCCTTGAGCATTACCGAGGCGGCTTGTTCGAAGCTCACGCTTTCGGGCAACTTGACCAGATGCCGCGCTGGCAGGGTGTGGTGCTCACCGTAAGCACCCAGCGGCCCGGTCGCGTAAGCGACACGATCACCTACCGCGAAATCATCGACGCCCTCACCCAACGCGTCGACGACACCGGCACCTTCGGTGCCCAGGCCCGACGGCAGAGTCGGCGGCGCGTAGAGCCCGCTGCGAAAGTAAGTGTCGATGAAGTTCAGGCCGATCGCATGGTTGCGCACGCGGACCTCACCGGCGCCTTGTGCGGCGACCGGGACGTCGACCTGTTCGAGGACTTCAGGACCACCGTGCTGACTGAACTGGATGCGCTGCGACATATCGACTCCTGGCAAATACAAAGGAGCCTATCCAACGCTTCCCGGGCGCGTCCGTCAATTGGCCCGGTGATATGCTTGCCGGCCTTCTGTTCTAGCGCTGCCGCTCTGGGCCCATGCCCGGCGGCAACGCAGCCCACTTGCCAAGGTGAATTCGTGAACGAGCGTACCGAAGCCGTCAAAGCCTACCTGCTCGATCTGCAGGACCGTATCTGCGCCACCCTTGAGACCGAGGACGGCGGCGCGCGCTTCGTCGAGGATGCCTGGACGCGTCCTGCAGGCGGCGGTGGCCGGACCCGGGTCATCGAAAACGGTGCGCTGATCGAAAAGGGTGGCGTCAACTTCTCCCACGTTCACGGCAGCGGTCTGCCGCCTTCGGCCAGTGCCCATCGTCCGGAACTGGCCGGCCGTGGTTTCGAAGCGCTCGGCGTGTCGCTGGTGATCCATCCGGAGAACCCTTACGTGCCGACCTCCCACGCCAACGTGCGCTTCTTCATTGCCGAAAAGGAAGGTGAGGAGCCGGTCTGGTGGTTTGGTGGCGGCTTCGACCTGACGCCCTACTACGGCAATGAAGAGGACTGCGTGCACTGGCATCGCGTGGCCCGGGATGCCTGCGCGCCGTTCGGTGCCGATGTCTACCCGCGATACAAGGAATGGTGCGACCGCTATTTCCACATCAAGCATCGCAACGAGCCGCGCGGGGTCGGTGGGCTGTTCTTCGATGATCTGAACGAATGGGATTTCGATACCAGCTTTGCCTTCATGCGGGCGGTGGGCGATGCCTACATCGAGGCTTACCTGCCCATCGTCCAGCGTCGCAAGGCGATACCGTACGGCGAACGCGAGCGCGCCTTCCAGGAGCTGCGCCGCGGTCGCTATGTGGAATACAACCTGGTGTACGACCGCGGCACCCTGTTCGGTCTGCAATCGGGTGGACGCACCGAGTCGATCCTCATGTCATTGCCGCCGTTGGTGCGCTGGGGTTACGACAAGCATCCCGAACCCGGCTCGCCGGAGGCGCGCCTGACCGAGTATTTCCTGCAGGATCGAGACTGGCTGGGCGAGCAGCGCTGACACGGCTTACTCACACGCTGCGTCTGCCAGACGCTCACGCGTGACGGGGTGCAGAACATATTTGAAGCGGAGTAATTGTTGATGGACCGCTACGGCGTTTTTGGTAACCCCATCGGGCACAGCAAGTCGCCCCAGATCCACCGGTTGTTTGCCGGACAGACCGGGCAGGATCTCAGCTACGAACCCTTGCTGGCGCCGCTGGATGACTTTCCTGGCTTTGCCAACGCCTTTTTCGAGACGGGTCTGGGCGCCAACGTCACCGTGCCGTTCAAGGAACAGGCCTACCGCCTAGCTGACAGGCTGAGTGAGCGCGCCCAGCGTGCCGGCGCGGTGAACACTCTGAAAAAGCTCGAAGACGGCAGCTTGCTGGGTGACAACACCGACGGTATCGGTCTGGTCCGCGATCTGCTGGATAACGCCGGCGTCGCCTTGCAAGGCAAGCGGATCCTGCTGCTGGGCGCCGGGGGGGCGGTGCGCGGTGTACTCGAGCCGCTACTGGCGCAGCGCCCGGCCGCGCTGGTCATCGCCAACCGCACCCTGGCCAAGGCCGAACAACTGGCGGGTGAATTTGCCGAGCTGGGGCCGGTGAGTGCCAGCGCCTTTGAGCAGCTGCAAGGCCCGTTCGATGTGATCATCAACGGCACGTCGGCGAGCCTCGGCGGCGAGCTGCCACCGCTGGGCGATGGCCTGATCGAGCCGGGCGTTACCTTCTGCTACGACATGATGTACGCCGCTCAGGCGACGCCCTTCTGCCACTGGGCGGCCGCGCGTAAGGCGCCCAGTCGCGACGGGCTCGGCATGCTGGTCGAGCAGGCGGCTGCGGCGTTCGAACTCTGGCGAGGTGTGCGGCCGGAATCGGCCACTGTGCTGGCGGCACTGCGTCTTCAGCTCGCTGGCTGAAAACCAGCGCAATCAGAGGCGGAAATGAATCTGCTCGTGCAGGTGCTGCGGTGTCTCCAGCTCGTCGACGATGCCGGCCGCGATACGCCTTAGCTGCACGCGGCGATCTTCGGGGTCGAGATGGTCGATCACGCTGAAATCCTCGATCGACAGATCGTCACCATCGGCTTTGGCATCCACCAGCGTCCACTTCAACGGGTGCGCTGCAATGCGCTGCCGCGCTGCCGCAACAGCTGGATTGTCACCCTTGGCTGACAGGTCCACGACCAGCAGCAACCGATCGACACCGACTTTCGGCAACCCCGACAGCAGAGCGTCGACTGCCTGAGACAGATCATGCGGTTGGTGGTTGGCTGCCGAGCCGGAGGCTGTCGCCAATGCAGGGCTGTCGAATAGACAGATCACCGCATCCATCCCGGCCACGCTCTGCGAGACGCTGGTGGCATCGAACAGATCGCCGGTTTTGGCGCGCAGGCCCGGTCGTACGGTCATCGAGTTGAGATCGTCGACCAGGGTCACGGCTTCGTGCTGGCGGGTCAGCAGCTCGCAAAGCAGCGCATTGCCGAGGCTCGAATGCGCCCCGTACAGAGCGAATTTGAGCCGCGGCGTTTCAGCGTTGAGCATGATGGCTTGGCCGGATCAGCGTCGGGTGGCCAGATAGCCAATCAGCGCCACTGCGCCTGCGGCCAGGGCGACGGTGCTCAGCGGGTGCTCGCGTGCGCAGTCCTTGGCCATGCGCCCGGCGTCACGACCGCGGCGGGACAGGTCGTGGCAGTGCTCGTCCAATCGGTTTTCGTTCCACAGGGTTTCGGCGCGCGAGCGCAGCGCATTGAAACGGTTACGCGATTCGCGCGAGGCGTCGTCTTTGAGGTCGTCGAGCGCAGCCATCAGGTTCTGTATTTCGCGTTCGATTTCGTCACGGGTGGTCGGTGTGCGGCTGAAGCGGGACATAGCGTTCTCCCCTTTGAATGTACGGTTTGGACTCTGCGAAGCCGTGAAGGTGCGTTCGGCCGTGCTCAACCAAAACACCCAGACTGCTATGAGCGGACCTATCAATGGCAGCCGGGTTCCGCTGGTCGGCTCGGTTGTGGCGAAAAGCCGCGCGGCCGATAGCGTGTTTAACGGCGAATTCGTATGCCTGCGGCAGCGCTGCGTCGGTTGATCTACGCTTTGTATTGTGGCCGCTTCGCTGAGCGGTCCGGACGGCGAAACGAGCGAAACGGCTGGCGCCCTGCGTCCGGTCGATCCGCTGGAGGCGCCGAAATATAAGGGCTGGCGGCCATGTTTATGCTCGCCTTTTCCGTATAATGCGCGCCGCGTCCGTCTGCTTCGGCGCGCCTTTTTTCACTGCCAATTCATCGGTGTCCATCTTGAAGCTTCGTCATACCCTTCTCGGTCTGCTGCTCGCCTGCAGCAGCGTCATGTCGTCCCCCGTCTCGCTCGCTGCACCCAAAGCCCCTGCTCAGCAGGAACTGGCTTCTGGCAGCGCGCTGCTGGTCGATCTGAAAACCAACGAAATCCTCTATTCCAGCAATCCAGACGTGGTTGTGCCGATTGCCTCGGTGACCAAGCTGATGACCGCAATGGTGGCGCTCGACGCCAAGTTGCCACTCGACCAGCGCCTGTCCGTCACCATCCGCGATGCGCGTGAGATGCAGGGCGTCTACTCGCGCGTGCGCATCGGCAGCGAAATCAGCCGCCGGGAAATGCTGCTGCTGACTCTGATGTCATCCGAGAACCGCGCCGCCGCGAGCCTGGCTCATCATTATCCCGGCGGCTACGGTGCCTTCATCCAGGCAATGAACGCCAAGGCCAAGGCGCTGGGCATGACCCACACGCGCTATGTCGAACCGACCGGTCTGTCCGAGCAGAACGTCTCCAGCGCCAATGACCTGGTCAAGCTGCTCAAGGCCAGTCAGGCCTACCCGCTGATCGAACAGTTCAGCACCACCAGCGAGAAAACCGTGGCTTTCCACAAGCCCAACTACACCTTGGGGTTCCGCAATACCAACGCCCTGGTGCGCAAGCCTGACTGGAGCATCCAGCTGACCAAGACCGGTTTCACCAATGCCGCCGGCCATTGCCTGGTGATGCGCACGGTGATGAACAAGCGCCCGGTGGCCTTTGTGGTGCTCGACGCCTTTGGCAAGTACACCCACATGGCTGATGCCAACCGCCTGAAGAAGTGGATGGAAACCGGCAAGGTCACGCCGGTCGCGCCTGCGGCCCTGGCCTACAAGCAGCAGAAGATGGCGCAGCGTCAGCTGGCCGGGCAGCCGGGTGACGCCGCTACGGTGATCGGCACCCGCTGACCGAGGCGGCAAGCAAGCGCTTCACTGCCGGGGTGCGTGCCTGGCGGCTGAGGTGACGCGGCGGGTTGCTGTGCTTCCCGACGTCACGTCGAGCCGGCTCATTGCCCACCCCGGCCTGGCACCTCCAGACCCGCCGCGCTCACAGCGCTGAACTGAGCAACCGGCGACGGCGTGACTTTTCGATGCAACGATGCGGGTGCAGTCGACTCAAACGACTACATTCGCCCTCAGCGCAACGGGAATCGAAGGTCGTTATGAGCACGCCAGACAATACCTACATCGAGTGGCTGGAAAGCCAGTCCATGCTTCACGCCGCCCGCGAGCGGGCCCGACTCTATGCCGGCCAGGCGCGGCTCTGGCAGCGGCCTTACGCCCAGGCACGCCCACGCGACGCCAGTGCGATCTCCTCGGTGTGGTTCACCGCCTACCCGGCGGCCATCATCACCCCTGAAGGCGGCTCGGTGTTGCAGGCGCTGGGGGACGACCGCCTCTGGAGCGCGCTGTCCGAGCTGGGCGTGCAAGGTATTCACAACGGCCCGATGAAGCGCTCCGGCGGTCTGCGCGGCCGCGAGTTCACGCCGACCATCGACGGCAACTTCGACCGCATCAGCTTCGACATCGACCCCAACCTCGGGACCGAGCAGGAGATGCAGCAGCTCAGCCGCATGGCCGCCGCGCACAACGCCATCGTCATCGACGACGTCGTCCCGGCGCACACCGGCAAGGGCGCGGATTTCCGCCTCGCCGAGATGGCCTACGGCGACTATCCCGGCCTCTACCACATGGTCGAGATCAACGAGGAAGACTGGCCATTGTTGCCTGCCGTGCCCAAGGGCCGGGATGCGGTAAACCTCCCGCCGCCGGTGGTTGATCAGCTCAAGGAAAAGCACTACATCGTCGGCCAGCTGCAGCGGGTAATCTTCTTCGAGCCCGGCATCAAGGACACCGACTGGAGCGTGACCAATGTGGTCACTGGGGTCGACGGAAAACGCCGCCGCTGGGTCTATCTGCACTACTTCAAGGAAGGCCAGCCGTCGCTGAACTGGCTGGACCCAACCTTCGCCGCGCAGCAACTGATCATTGGCGATGCGCTGCATGCCATCGACGTGTCCGGCGCTCGGGTGTTGCGCCTGGATGCCAACGGCTTCCTCGGTGTTGAGCGTCGCGCCGAGGGCACCGCCTGGTCCGAAGGCCATCCGCTGTCAGTGACCGGTAACCAGCTGATTGCCGGCGCCATCCGCAAAGCCGGTGGTTTCAGCTTCCAGGAACTGAACCTGACCATCGACGACATCGCCTCGATGTCCCATGGCGGCGCCGATCTGTCCTACGACTTCATCACTCGTCCGGCTTATCACCACGCCCTCGTGACTGGAGATACCGAATTCCTGCGGTTGATGCTGCGTGAAGTCCACGCGTTCGGCATCGATCCGGCTTCGCTGATCCACGCAATGCAGAACCACGACGAGCTGACCCTGGAACTGGTGCATTTCTGGACATTGCACGCCTACGACCATTACCACTACCACGGGCAGACCCTGCCCGGCGGCGTCCTGCGCGAGCACATCCGCGAGGAGATGTACGAACGCCTGACAGGCGAGCACGCGCCCTACAACCTCAAGTTCGTCACCAACGGCGTGTCCTGCACCACCGTCAGCGTCATCACGGCGGCGCTGGGCATCC
>TARA_R110002095_G_scaffold174542_3_pt1 | contig 10895 bp, 8 predicted proteins | sample TARA_R110002095 | Tara Oceans TARA_R110002095 (sample SAMEA4397255) | marine metagenome | biome: Polar Biome; feature: [SRF] surface water layer (ENVO:00010504); material: water (ENVO:00002006), including particulate matter (ENVO:01000060) such as... | depth 5 m | reverse complement strand
ACCAGTTCGACCAGCGCAGCGAGGATCTCCCTGGAGTCCCCGATGACCGACAGGTCGGCACGCTTGATCATGTCGCAGCCAGGATCCATGTTTATCGCCACGACCTTGTCGCAAGCGCTGATGCCCTGCAGGTGCTGAATGGCGCCGGAAATGCCGATGGCCAGGTAGACCCGCGCGGTGACCCAGGTGCCGGTCGCGCCGACCTGACGGTTGCGAGGCATGAAGCCGTCGTCGACTGCCACGCGGGAGGCGCCTTCTGTGGCACCAAGCGCCTCAGCGGCATGGTGGAACTGGTCCCAGTCCTTGACGCCGTTGCCGCCGGAGAGAATGAACTCGGCTTCGGCCATGGGGATCAAGGCCGGGTCGACCGCCACCGCACCGAGGTCTTCGATGCGTGGCAGGCAGCGGGTGATCGGATGCTCGAGGGGCAGGGCACGCGCTTCGTGGCGGGTGTCGCTGACCGGATCGGCACACTCGACGGCGGCGAGAATCAGGCGTGGCGCCTGACGTACCAGGTCCTGCTGGCCAGCTCCGGCGCGGCCGATGCACTGGCTGTCGGCGACCTGCCAGACGCGGGTAGCCGCACGCTCGCCGAGCTTGGCACCGAGGCGGCGACCCAGTTCGCCACCGCCGGTGCGGCTGTCTGGCAGCAGCCAGTGGCGTGGCGCCAGCTGGCTTTCCACCGCGCTGAGGGCCAGCACCCGCGCTTCCGGCGCGTAGCCGTCGAAGGCCTCGCCCTCGATGTGCACCAAACGGTCGACGCCGGCGGTATCGAAGGCGGTTTCCTTGTACTCGCCAAAGACCACGGCGACCACGGCGCCGGAATCACCCGCCAGTTTGTTGGCCAGGCCGAGCAGATCCTTGTCGTGACTGGTGAGACGACCGCCGACCATGTCCGGCACCACCGCGATATGGAAGGCCGGCTGCTCGACCACGTGCAGCGGCAATTGCACCACCGCATTGGCCGCACTGCGCTTGGCGCTGCCGCCTTGCTGGGCGCCGCTGCGGTCGATGCGCTTGAGGCCATTGGGGCCGATGAAGCCGACCGCATGGGGATTCTTGCGCAGGAGGCCGTTGGGGCCAGCCCAGCTGGTTTCGCCGCCCGCTGCGGCCGAGGCCATGGCGGCGTGCAGCGGATGCAGACGGTTACGGGCGATCCACTCGGCGCGAGGGTCGCGGCGGATGATGTCGCTCATCAGTGCACCTCCAGGGATTCAGGCTTGGCCGCTGCGGACTTTTTTGCCGGGGCAGGTTTCTCCAGCAATACGTCGGCGACCAGTTCGGCGATGTCTTTGATCTGCGGCCGAGGCTCGACCACACCTTCGAGCATCGCGGTGCACTGCGGGCAGCCCACGGCCACCAGTTCGGCGCCGGTCTCCTTGATGTCCACCATGCGCATGTCGGGAATACGCTGCTTGCCGGGGATATCGGTGATCGGCGCGCCGCCACCACCGCCGCAGCAGCGGGAGCGGAAGCCGGAACGCTCCATTTCCTTGACCTCGATGCCGATGGCCTTGAGCACGCTGCGCGGCGCTTCGTACTCGCCGTTGTAGCGGCCTAGGTAGCAGGGGTCGTGATAGGTCACGCTGCCGCCCTTGTGCTGACCCAGGCTGAGTTTCTGCCCGCGGATCAGCTCTTCCATGTAGGTGCTGTGGTGCAGTACCTGATATTCGCCACCCAGTGCGCCGTATTCGTTCTTCAGCACATGGAAGCTGTGGGGGTCGCAGCTGACGATCTTGTTGAAACGGTACTTGGCCAGGGTCTCGATGTTGCGTCTGGCCAGCGACTGGAAGGTCGCTTCGTCACCCAGACGGCGTGCCACGTCGCCGCTGTCACGCTCCTCCAGGCCGAGGACGGCGAAGTCGACGTCGGCGGCCTTGAGCACCTTGACGAAGGCGCGCAGGGTGCGCTGGTTGCGCATGTCGAAGGCGCCGTCGCCGACCCAGAACAGCACGTCGACCTGCTTCTTCTCGCTCATCAGCGGCAGGTTGAGGTCGGCGGCCCAGTTGAGGCGACCACCGGGGGCGAAGCCGCCGGGGTTATCGGTGGCGATCAGGTTGTCCAGCACCTCGGCGCCCTTGTTTGGCGTCGCACCCTTTTCCAGGGTGAGGTGGCGGCGCATGTCGACGATGGCATCGACATGCTCGATCATCATCGGGCATTCCTCGACACAGGCGCGGCAGGTGGTGCAGGACCACAGTGTTTCCGCCTCTACCAGGCCCTTGCCTTCGGCAAAGACGATGGGCTGGTGCGGGTTGCCGCCGTGCTCGCCCACTGGAATGCCGGGATAGGGGCTGCCGAAGTAACCCTTGTCGCTGCCACCGGCGAGGCCGACGACCATGTCCTGAATCAGCTTCTTCGGGTTCAGCGGCTGGCCGGCGGCGAAGGCCGGGCACGCTGCCTCGCAACGACCGCACTGCACGCAAGCATCGAAGCCGAGCAGCTGGTTCCAGGTGAAGTCCTTGGGCTTTTCCACACCCAACGGTGCGTTCGGATCGGTCAGATCCAGGGCCTTGAGGCCGCTGGAACGGGCCGCGCTGGCGTTTTGCGGAGTGCGGAAACGCTCAGGACGTCGGTGCCAGGCCAGGTGCAGGGCACCGGCGAAGGCATGCTTCATCGGCCCGCCCCAGGTCATGCCGAAGAACATCTCCGACACACCCCAGGCCACGCCGAGCGCCAGCACGGCCGCGAGAATCCAGCCGCCGAAATCTGCCGGCAGGATGCCGGCCACCGGCAGGGTGGCGATGAAGAAGCTGAACGAGAACATCAGCAAGCTCTTCGGAAGGCGCATCCAGGGGCCTTTCGACAGCCGTGCCGGCGGGTTGCGGCGGCGTTTGGCAACAAACAGCGCACCGACAAACATCAGCACGCAGGCAGCGAGCAGGGCAAAGCCGAGAATCCGGCTCTGCAGACCGAAGCCGTGCACGATGATCGCCAGGACAGCCGCCAGGACAAAGCCGCCAGCCGTGGCCACGTGAGTCTTGGACATGTATTTGTCGCGTTCGACCACATGGTGCAGATCGACCAGGTAGCGCCGTGGCATGGCCATCAGGCCACCGATCCAGTCGACCTTGGTCGGCCGACCGCGGCGCCACATGGCGAAGCGCCTGCCTGCGCCGAGTACGGCAAGCGCGAGGGCGGCGAACAGGAGAATGGGAAGAATGGTATTCAACATGTGAGGCTCCCACCGCCAATGTCAGGGGATGATGCGTTTCAGTCCTTCGCCCCTCCGGAAAGAGGGTCAGGGTGATCAGTTGGTCCGCGGGACCGACCCTCACCCCAGCCCTCTCCCCAAAAAGGGAGAGGGAGCCAGACCGGGTCAGACCGTCAACGTTGCGCTGGACTTAAAAGTCCTTGCACAGCCGTAGCGCGTCATAGATCGCCGCGTGGGTGTTGCGCTGCGCGACGCAGTCGCCGATGCGGAACAGCAGGTAGCCTTCGCCGCTCTGCGAAAGGCAGGGCTGCGGCTGGATCGCGAACAATGCCTCGACGTCGATCTGGCCCTTGTTGCGCGAGCCTTCCTTGAGGGCGTAGTACAGGCGCTCGTCAGGACGCACACCGTTCTCCACCACCACCTGGTCGACCACCCGCTCTTCCTGCGCGCCGGTGTATTCGTTCTCCAGCACTGCCACCAGCTTGTCGCCCTCGCGGTAGACCTTTTCCAGCATCAGGTCGCCGGTCATGATCACTTCCTTCGGGTACAGGCTGCGGTAGTAGGTCGGGAAGCTGGTGCCGCCAATCGCCACGCCGGGCTTGATGTCATCGGTGACGATTTCTACCTTGGCGCCTTTTTCGGCGATGAAGTCGGCCACCGACATGCCGGTGAACTCGCAGATGGTGTCGTAGACCAGCACGTTGTTGCCGGGCGCCACCTTGCCGTCGAGGATGTCCCAGCTGCTGACAACCAGGCCTTCTTCCGCGCCCCAGTGCTCGTTCTGCTCGATGAACGGGTGGCCGCCGTTGGCCAGTACCACGATGTCCGGACGCAGATCGAGAATGGTCTCCGAATCCGCACCGGTACCCAGGCGAAGGTCGACGCCGAGGCGTGCGATTTCCAGCTGGAACCAGCGGGTGATGCCCGCCATCTGGTCACGTTGCGGTGCCTTGGCGGCGAGGTTGATCTGCCCGCCGAGGCTGTCCTTCTTCTCGAACAGGGTGACGTCATGGCCACGTTCGGCAGCGACACGTGCGGCCTCCATACCGGCCGGACCGCCGCCAACGATCACCACCTTGCGCTTGGGCCCGGTGGACTTCTCGATGATGTGCGGCAGGCCCATGTATTCCCGGCTGGTGGCCGCGTTCTGGATGCAGAGAACGTCCAGGCCCTGATACTGGCGGTCGATGCAGTAGTTGGCGCCGACGCACTGTTTGATCTGGTCCACCTGACCCATCTTGATCTTGGCGATCAGGTGCGGGTCGGCGATGTGGGCGCGGGTCATGCCGACCATGTCCACGTAGCCGCCCTCGAGGATGCGCTGGGCCTGGTTCGGGTCCTTGATGTTCTGCGCATGCAGGACCGGGACGTTGACCACTTCCTTGATGCCGGCGGCCAGGTGCAGGAACGGCTCCGGCGGATAGCTCATGTTTGGAATGACGTTGGCCAGGGTGTTGTGCGTATCGCAGCCTGAGCCGATCACGCCGAAGAAGTCGACCATGCCGGTGGCATCGTAGTACTTGGCGATCTCTTTCATGTCTTCGTGGGTGAGGCCGTCCGGATGGAACTCGTCACCGGTGATGCGCATGCCGACGCAGAAGTCGTCACCGACCTCGGCGCGCACGGCCTTGAGCACTTCCAGGCCGAACTTCATGCGGCCCTCGAAGGTGCCGCCCCATTCGTCGGTACGCTTGTTCACCCGCGGCGACCAGAACTGGTCGATCAGGTGCTGGTGCACGGCGGACAGCTCGACGCCATCCAGGCCGCCTTCCTTGGCGCGGCGTGCGGCCTGAGCGTAGTTGCCGATGATGCGCCAGATCTCTTCCGGCTCGATGGTCTTGCAGGTGGCGCGGTGTACGGGTTCGCGAATACCCGACGGCGACATCAGGGTTGGCCAGTTGAAGCCGTCCCAGCGCGAGCGGCGGCCCATGTGGGTAATCTGGATCATGATCTTGGCGCCATGCTTGTGCATGGCGTCAGCCAGGTTCTGGAAGTGAGGGATGATGCGGTCGGTGGCCAGGTTCACCGAAGACCACCATTCCTGCGGGCTGTCGATGGCGACGACCGAGGAGCCGCCGCAGATCGCCAGGCCGATGCCGCCCTTGGCTTTCTCTTCGTAATACTTCACATAACGCTCGGTGGTCATACCGCCGTCGGTGGCATAGACCTCGGCGTGGGCGGTGCTGATCACGCGGTTGCGGATGGTCAGTTTGCCGATCTGGATCGGCTGGAACATTGCTTCGAAAGCCATTGCGGCACCCTCACGGAAAAGCAGCCTAGCGTTTTCTTTGTGGGGGGCTTGCGCGACGATGCTGTCGCCACGAAGCCCCTCTCACATACCTTTTTTTAGAGTGGTTTGACGCGGAAAAGACCGTGATCGTGGCCTTCCTGCGAGGCGCCGTAGACCTGTTCGGCGACGGTGCGGATGCTGCTGCCCTGCGCCTGGAGAATCTGATCCATGGCGCCGGCGAACCAGCCGGTGAACATGTAATCCACCGGACGCCCGCATTTTCCGTAGACGTAGACGAATGCCGAGTGATCCAGGCGGACCTCGCAGGTGCCGGCGTCCAGGTCGATTGATTCGATCTTGAACAGGCCCCAGCCGCGCTGCGACAGGCGCTTCATGTAATGCTCGAAGACTTCCACGCCGACCAGCCCGTGGCATTCGGCTTCCTTCTCGCACCAGTGCCAGGCCGACTTGTAGCCAGCCTTGTAGAGGATCTCGGCATACTTTTCAGCGCCGAGCACTTCCTCGATGCCGATGTGGTTGTTGACAAAGAAATGCCGCGGCACGTAGAGCATCGGCAGGGCGTCGGTGGTCCAGACGCCGGTTTCGTCGTCGACCTGGATGGGCATTTCGGGTGCGTGGGTGGACATGTGTTTGAGCTCCAGAATTCGTTGTCTTGCTTGTTTGAACAGTGCTGATGAGCCTTGGCGAGCCCGCTGAGGGCGATGCCGCTATTGGTGCGCGCGGCAGGCTCCGGTATTCGTCATTCGCCCCAGACGTCCTTGAGGACCCGTACCCAGTTTTCGCCCATCACCTTGCGCACGGTGCGCTCGGGCATGCCGCGCTTGAGCAGGGTTTCGGTGAGGTTGGGGAATTCACCCACGGTGCGGATGCCCAGCGGGTTGACGATCTTGCCGAAGCGCGTCAGGCGGCGGGCGTAACCCTTGTCGTGGGTCAGCCACTCGAAGAAGTTCTGGTCGTGGCCCTGGGTGAAGTCGGTGCCGATGCCGATGGCGTCTTCGCCAACGATGTTCATCACGTACTCGATGGCCTCGGCGTAGTCGTCGATGGTCGAGTCGATGCCCTTGGCCAGGAAGGGCGCGAACATGGTCACGCCGACGAAACCGCCGTGGTCGGCGATGAACTTCAGCTCTTCGTCGGACTTGTTGCGCGGGTGCTCTTTCAGGCCGGATGGCAGGCAGTGCGAGTAGCAGACCGGTTTTTCCGATGCGAGGATGACTTCTTCGCTGGTCTTGCTGCCGACGTGGGAGAGGTCGCACATGATGCCGACGCGGTTCATCTCGGCGACGACTTCATGTCCGAACCCGGACAGCCCGCCGTCGCGCTCGTAGCAGCCGGTGCCGACCAGATTCTGGGTGTTGTAGCACATCTGCACGATGCCGACGCCGAGCTGCTTGAACACTTCGACGTAGCCGAGCTGGTCCTCGAAGGCGTGGGCGTTCTGGAAGCCGAACAGGATGCCTGTCTTGCCCAGTTCCTTGGCTTTGCGGATGTCGGCGGTGGTGCGCACCGGCATCACCAGGTCGCTGTTCTCGCGGATCAGCTTCTGGCTGGCGGCGATGTTGTTGACTGTGGCCTGGAACCCTTCCCATACCGAGACGGTGCAGTTGGCGGCCGTCAAACCACCCTTGCGCATGTCCTCGAACAGTTCGCGGTTCCATTTGGCGATGATCAGGCCGTCAATGACGATGCTGTCAGCGTGCAGTTCGGTTGGGTTCATCAGGTAACTCCCCAGTGCGGCTCATCGAATCGTTTGTCGATGCTTGGCGGCAGCTTATCCCTGGGGGGGATGTCGTCCCGATGCAAAAACGACTGGGGTATTGCTCAAAACGTCAACACGCGATAACCAGGCCGCTGGAGCAGCCATAGTGCTGATCCCGGCGCACGCCGCGGCGACCGGCTATCGGCTACAGCGCGGGCGGCAGGCTATTTTCGGCACATTGGTCGCGCTCGGAATACACCGACTCAACGAAGGACACCCTCGGATGCTCACGACCTATCGCACCCCAATCCGGCCCGAGTGGGTCGATTACAACAATCACCTGCGCGACGCCTTCTACCTGCTGATCTTCAGCTTTGCCACGGATGCGCTGATGGATCGGATCGGCCTCGACCAGGCCGGGCGCGAGCGCAGCGGGCACACCCTGTATACCCTCGAGTGCCATCTGAACTACCTGGCCGAGGTCAAGCTTGGGGCGGAAGTAGAGGTGCGCACGCAGCTGCTGAATCACGACCGCAAGCGGCTGCAGGTCTACCACGGTCTTTATCGGGCTGGTGAGGACAGCCTGCTGGCGGCCAACGAGCAGATGCTGATCAACATCGATCGACAGGCAGGCCGCTCGGCGCCGTTCGACGAGGCGGTGCTGGCGCAGGTGCAGGCGTTGCACGAGCTGCAGCAGGACCTGCCCAAGCCCGTTCACATCGGTCGGGTCATCGGCTTGCCTGGCTGAGGGCGGGAGAGGGCGATCAGGCGTGCAGCGGCACCTATGCCTCGGCCACGCTGAAACGCTGGCAAAATGCTCACCAAAAAAGGGGGAGCCAAAAGGCTCCCCAAAGTGCTCAACATCAGAGTCCTGCGGCCGATCCGCAAGACGAAACAACTGCTGATGACGGATCAGGCGGCGCTGAACATCTTGTGCGGGTCGATGACGAATTTCTTCGGCACGCCGGCATCGAACTCGCCGTAGCCCTGGGGCGCCTGGTCCAGGCTGATTACCTGCACGCCCACCACTTCGGCGATGTTGATGCGGTCCCACATGATTGCCTGCATCAGGGCGCGGTTGTATTTCATGACCGGAGTCTGGCCAGTGTGGAAGCTGTGCGACTTGGCCCAGCCGAGACCGAAACGGATGCTCAGGGCGCCCATCTTGGCTGCGGCGTCCACGGCGCCCGGATCTTCGGTGACGTACAGACCGGGAATACCGATCTTGCCGGCGACGCGAACCACACCCATCAGCGAGTTGAGCACAGTGGCCGGAGCCTCGTGCTTGGCGCCTTCATGGCCATGGCCACGCGCTTCGAAGCCTACGCAGTCAACCGCGCAGTCGACTTCCGGCTCGCCCAGCAGGGCGGCGATCTGCTCGTGCAGCGGAGTATCCAGCGACAGGTCGGCGATCTCGAAACCCTGCGCCTTGGCGTGAGCCAGACGGGCCGCGTTGAGGTCACCAACGATGACCACTGCGGCGCCCAGCAGGCGCGCCGAAGCGGCAGCTGCCAGGCCGACCGGGCCGGCGCCAGCGATGTACACCGAGCTGCCTGGGCCGACGCCGGCGGTGACCGCGCCGTGGTAGCCAGTCGGCAGGATGTCCGACAGGCAGGTCAGGTCGCGGATCTTTTCCATCGCCTTGTCGCGATTGGGCAGCTTGAGCAGGTTGAAGTCGGCGTAGGGGACCAGCACGTATTCGGCCTGGCCGCCGGTCCAGTCACCCATGTCGACATAGCCGTAAGCACCGCCGGCACGCGCCGGGTTGACGGTCAGGCAGACGCCGGTGTGCTGTTCCTTACAGGAACGGCAACGGCCGCAGGCAACGTTGAACGGTACCGAAACCAGGTCGCCGATCTGCAGGTGCTCAACATCGCTGCCTTTCTCGATGACTTCCCCGGTGATCTCGTGACCGAGCACCAGGCCGACCTGAGCGGTGGTGCGGCCGCGCACCATGTGCTGGTCCGAGCCGCAAATGTTGGTGGAAACGACGCGCAGGATCACTCCGTGCTCGATCTTGCGCCCGCGGGGGTCCTGCATTTTCGGATAGTCGATTTTCTGGACTTCGACCTTGCCTGCGCCGAGGTAAACGACGCCACGATTGTCAGCCATCTGCCTTTCTCCTTTGTTTTTGTGAATACAAGGCGCGACGGGAGGTCACGCGGGCTTGTAGTGGAGCTATGAAATTGCGACCGGGACCTACAGCACCACCGTTCGGTTAGCGTGCAGGAATACCCGGCGTTCGAGGAAATAGCCGACCGCCTTGGCCAGGGTCAGGCATTCGATGTCGCGGCCCTTGGCGATCAGGTCTTCGGGATAGTGGGTGTGGTCCACCGGCTCGACGCCCTGGGCGATGATCGGCCCTTCGTCGAGGTCGTTGTTGATGAAGTGCGCGGTGGCGCCGACCAGCTTGACGCCTTTCTGGTAGGCCTGATGGTAGGGCTTGGCGCCCTTGAAGCCGGGCAGCAACGAGTGGTGGATGTTGATGGCGCGGCCATCGAGCGTGCGGCACAGCTCGGGGGAGAGCACCTGCATGTAGCGGGCGAGCACTACAAGCTCCGCGCCGCTGTCCTCGATCACCTGCAGCACCTGACGCTCCTGCGCCTGCTTGTCGCGCGGATCGAGCGGAAAGTGGTGATAGGGAATGCCATGCCAGCGCGCCAGGGGTTCGAGGTCCGGGTGGTTGGAGACAACCGCGGCGATCTCCATCGGCAGCTGACCGATGCGCTGGCGGTACAGCAGATCGTTCAGGCAGTGATCGGACTTGGACACCATGATCACCACCTTGGCCCGGTAGCCCGGCGGTGTCAGCTCGGTGTGCATCCCGAAGGGCGTGACACGCTCGATCAGTCCCATGCGGAACTGCGACTCGTCGAAGCCCTCCGGCGCGCGAAATTCGACGCGGATGAAGAATCGGCTGACCAGACGATCATCGAAACTATGGTGCTCGGTGACGTAGCAGCCCTGTTCGAAGAGGTAGCGGGTCACCACATCGACCGTGCCGAGCAGGCTCGGACTGTGTGCGGTAAGGATCCAGGTGTCGGGCGTGCGGCTCATGGTTATCTCCCAAGCGGGGCGGGCATCGGTGGGCGTGTGGCTCACGCGTCAGCCGTCCCTTTCTGGTTGGCCGGGGTGGACGAACGCGTCGGCCACCCCGGCGACATCACGCCTCGATCGCCATCCCGTACTCGGCGCTGGCATCCTGCAACCAAAGCCAGATGTAGTCGGCGAAGCTGCGGCGCACCAGCAGTTCCCATACTTCCTCACCGGTACGCCGGATCACCAGCTGGCTCTTGGCGAAATGGGTGCCCACGGCCTTGCCCACCGGGAAGTTGCTCGGGTGCACGTCGTAGGGTGTCGACTTCATCAGCAGCTCGCGGGCCTTTTCGCCGGAGAGCTCGATCAGGGTTTGCCCGCCGCTGACATTGACCACCTGGATGTGCTGGCCGGCCAGCGCGTCGCGCAGGCGTTGCTCGGTGGCGAATTCCTCGCCCTGCGGCACGATCAGCAGCCACTCGTCCGGGCCCATCCACTGCAGCGAGGTCTCGCCGTTGGCCACCAGCGTCAGCGCGACCGGCAGTTCCATTCCGAGCGCCTGGTTAACGCCTTTGACGAAGGCCGGGTCGTGGGCGTCGCCGCGCAAGGTCAGGTGCCCGCGCAGCTTCTTTTCCCGCAGGCGAATGCCAGCGCCAGCACGGCCCTTGCCGACTAGCTCTGTCAGGCCGGCATGGTGCAACGGCGATTGCCCCTGGATGTTGTCCGGGCGTTGTTTGTACACGTTCACTGCGGTC
>TARA_R110002095_G_scaffold192613_3_pt1 | contig 10905 bp, 6 predicted proteins | sample TARA_R110002095 | Tara Oceans TARA_R110002095 (sample SAMEA4397255) | marine metagenome | biome: Polar Biome; feature: [SRF] surface water layer (ENVO:00010504); material: water (ENVO:00002006), including particulate matter (ENVO:01000060) such as... | depth 5 m | reverse complement strand
GCCTATCGCGCCGATCCCAATCCGGCCAAGCTCGACCTCGGTGTTGGTGTCTACAAGGATGCCCTCGGCCTGACGCCGATCCCCAAGGCCGTGAAGCTGGCCGAGCAGCGGCTGATCGACAGCGAACAGACCAAAAGCTACATCGGCGGCCATGGTGACCCGCTGTTCGGCGAGCAGCTGTTGCAGCTGGTGCTGGGCGAAGGCTCACCGGCGCTGGTCGAACACCGCGCCGGTTGCACCCAGACACCCGGCGGCACCGGTGCGCTGCGGCTGGTGGGCGATTTCATCGCCAAGTGCCTGCCGGGCCGCAGCCTCTGGCTCAGCGACCCGACCTGGCCGATCCACGAAACCCTGTTCGCCGCGGCCCGCTTGAAGGTCGAGCATTATCCCTACGTCGACGCGCAGAACAGGCTGGACGTGCCGGCCATGCTCGCCGCGCTGGAGCAGATCCCCAGCGGTGACGTGGTGCTGCTGCACGCCTGCTGTCACAACCCCACCGGCTACGATCTGAGCCGGGACGACTGGCGCCAGGTACTCGAGATCGTGCGCCGCCGCGAGCTGTTGCCGCTGTTCGATTTCGCCTATCAGGGCTTTGGCGACGGCCTGGATGAAGATGCCTGGGCCGTCCGCCTGTTTGTCGCGGCGTTGCCTGAAGTGCTGATCACCAGTTCCTGCTCGAAGAATTTCGGCCTGTATCGCGAACGCACCGGTGCGTTGATCGTGGTTGCCGCTGACGGCGAGTCGCTGATCGATGTGCGCAGCCAGTTCGCCTCTGTGGCGCGCAACCTCTGGTCGACACCGCCTTCTCACGGCGCTGCTGTAGTGGCGACGATTCTCGCCAACCCCGAACTGCGCCAGCTCTGGCAACAGGAAGTCGCCGCCAAGCGCGAGCGCATCGCCGGTTTGCGCCAGGGGCTGGTGGAAGCGCTTGCACCCTATGGGTTGGCTGAACGCTTTGCGCATATCGCGCAACAACGCGGGATGTTCTCCTACACCGGCCTCACCGCCGAGCAGGTGCTGCGCCTACGGCGAGAGGATGCGGTGTATCTGGTCGAAAGCGGGCGGGCGAATATCGCCGGGCTGGACGCTGCGCGGCTTGACCAATTGGCGGCGGCCATCGCCCGCGTTACCGGCTGATCACACGCCACTCGCTCGAAGCCCGGAGGCCGGCCGACACGGCTGGTCTCTGCGTTTTCCGGCTCGGTTCAACATCAACGCCCTCCCCGCGCGTCAAGCGAACCGCTAACCGAGCGCGCCCGTCTCGCCCCATCCACCCGCCCGTAAAGCACATCCCTGAAGGTCTGGAACTCAGACAGGGTTTTTATGTCGTAGCATTTGGCCATCATGCTGGGTCGATTCTGGCCTACCATATACGCCTGCTATCTATTCCGGTGTGACTGACCGGTCCGGTGACGAACGGGCTCTAGCGAAAGCCAGGGTAGCCGCTATCTTCAGCAATAGGTTTCGAACGAGCTCGCCCATGATTCATAGCAACACCGCCGGTAACCCTGCTCCGCACCAATACGCCTGCCATTCAGCCAGCGAGCATGGGGCCTGCCCCAGCTGCGCGAGTGGCGAGCGTCTCGGCTTTCGCTTCAGTTACGCCTACCAACCGATCGTGGATATTGCCAAGCGCGAGATCTTCGCTCACGAAGCCCTTGTTCGAGGCGTGAACGGCGAACCGGCGCCCAGCGTGCTGGCGCAGGTGACCGAGGACAACCGCTTCCGCTTCGACCAGGCTTGCCGGGTCAAGGCCATCAAGACCGCGGCCAAGCTCCAGATGCAGAGCAAGCTGTCGATCAACTTCATGCCCAACGCCATCTATCGCCCGGAGCTGTGCATCCGCTCGACGCTGGAAGCTGCCCGTGCGCACAACTTCCCCATCGAGCAGATCATTTTCGAGACGGTCGAAGGCGAGCGCATCAGTGACGCCAAGTGGCTGACCGAGGTCTTCCGTGAATACCAGCGCATCGGCTTTCTCACCGCCATCGACGACTTCGGTGCCGGCTTTGCCGGGCTCAACCTGCTTGCCGACTTCCAGCCCGATCTGATCAAGCTGGACATGGACCTGATCCGAGGCATCGACCAGAGCCACTCGCGCCAGGCTATCGTCCGCGGCACGGTGGGCATGTGCCACGAACTAGGCATTCAGGTGATCGCCGAGGGCGTGGAAACATCGGACGAATGCAAGGCCTTGCGCGACCTGGGCATCAGCCTGATGCAGGGCTATCTGTTCAGCAAACCGCTGTTCGAGACCTGCAGCCACGCCGATTCCCTGGCATGGCCGAACTGACTGTAGAGCTGAGCGAGGCTCAGCCGGTCTTCAACAGTTTGAGCAACTCACGGGCAGCCTCTTCCGAGGAAGCCGGGTTCTGGCCTGTAACGAGCAGGCCATCGACCAGCACATAGGACGACCAGTCCGGCCCCTTGCTGTAGTCGCCGCCGATCTCCTTGAGTTTGTCTTCCAGCAGGAAGGGCACCACGTCGGTGAGCTGCACCCCCTCCTCCTCGGTGTTGGTAAAGCCGGTGACGCGCTTGCCTTTGACCAGATACTCACCATCCACGCCGCGCACCTGCACCAGCGCCGCTGGCGCATGGCAGACGGCCGCCACTGGCTTGCGCGCCTGGATGAAGGATTCGATCAGGGCGATGGAGGTCGCATTGCCGGTCAGATCCCACAGCGGGCCATGGCCACCGGGGTAGAACACCGTATCGAAGTCCGCTGCCGATACCTCGTCCAGCTTGCGGGTGTTGGCCAGCAGTGCCTGGGATTCGGCATCGTTCTTGAAGCGCTTGGTCATCTCGGTCTGAGCATCCGGCGCATCACTTTTCGGATCCAGCGGCGGCTGGCCACCCTTGGGTGAGGCCAATACGATCTCGGCGCCGGCATCCTTGAATACGTAGTAAGGGGCGGCGAATTCTTCGAGCCAGAAGCCGGTCGGCTTGCCTGTGTCGCCAAGCTTGTCGTGGGATGTGAGGACGATGAGGATTTTCATGAGGGTCTCCTGTGGTCGGGTGGCCCGGGATTGGCGGGGCCTTGGTTTATCTGGACCGTGGGAGGGGGGAATCGGTCAATTTGCATTGGCGGCGGCCGAAGCCGTGAAGCCTGATGCCTCGTTGCTTTTCGTAAGAGCGAGGGAGACGTCGAGTCCTTGCTCGCGAAGATTTTTAGCTTGTGCATGCGGCCTATTACGGAGTTGGCTGAGGCATTGGTTTCGCCCTGCTGGGCGACTCACTTTTTTCAATTGCCAAAAAAGTAAGCAAAAACGCTTGCCCCTACATCCGGCCCCGGCTTCGCCGGGGTTCCTTCACTCCGGTGACGCTCCGGGGGCACGCCGCGAAGGGCCATCCATGGCCCATCGCGGCTCTCGCGACATCCTTGCCGCTCAACCCCCTCCGCGCCACCTGCGCTCAGCCTCCTGAAAGGGGCGTTCGGCGGCGTCTGTGAGTTGGTTCGTCAGCAGAGAAGCAAGGTGCCCAGCCCTAGTTGGACGGGGCATCCCATCAAGCATGGGCGATGGGCCTCGCCCATGCTACGGCGCAGCGCAACTAAGTTGGACGTGTAATCAGTACCGCTTACGGCCAAGGGCGATTGGCAGGCTTCGAGTACCAACTACAAGCCTTCATTCGTCAACCGCTTCGCCGCACGGTCTGCCCCGGCACTCAGGATTACCCATGAGCTCGGATCGCTTGCGCCGGTGACAGTCATCAGGACTACGCCTGTGGCACTTTTGTAGACGCAAAACTCTCAGACGACGCTAAACGCCCCTTTCAGGCGGCCGAATGGAATCGCTGCGCAGAGGGGCGAGCGGCATGGATGCCGCGAGAGCCGTGAAGGGCCATGGATGGCCCTTGCGCGGCGACCCTTCGGAGCAGCGATGGACTGAGGGAAGTCGAGCGCAGCGAGACCCGGATGCAGGGGTAAGACTTTTTGGTTCCTTTTGGGGCGACTGCCAAAAGGGACTCGCCCAGCAGGGCGAAACCAATGCCTGGAACAACCCGGCCAACGGGATGACCACTCCTTATTCCAAGCCCCTACGGCAACGCAAACTCGTCAAAACAAAAAGGGCGCCGAAGCGCCCTTATTTTCATCAACCCCCGATCAGATCCGGAAACTCCCTACCAGCTGCTTCAACCGCGCCGCCTGCTGTTCCAGATCACCACACGCCCGCAACGTGGACTGCAGGTTCTCGACGCCCTCCTGGTTCAGCGTGTTGATCTCGGTGATGTCCATGTTCAGCGACTCGATCACCGAGGTCTGCTCTTCGGTCGCGGTGGCAACCGACTGGTTCATCGCGTCGATCTCACCGATGCTGAGTGTCACGCTGCCCAGGCGCTCACCGGCCTGGTTGGCGATGCCGACGCTGGCCTCGCTCTGGCGCTGACTCTCGGTCATGGTGCTCACCGAATCGCGGGCACCAACCTGCAGCTTCTCGATCATGCCGTGGATCTCCTGCGCCGAGGTCTGGGTGCGATGCGCGAGGCTGCGCACTTCATCGGCCACCACCGCAAAACCACGTCCGGCTTCACCCGCACGCGCCGCTTCGATGGCGGCGTTGAGCGCCAGCAGGTTGGTCTGTTCGGAGATGCCCTTGATCACATCGAGAATTTGCCCGATTCCCACGGTCTGCGTGTTCAACTGCTCGATCTGTTGGCAGGACGCGCTGATGTTGCTCGACAGCTGCTTCATCGCCTCGATGTTGCGCTCGACCACCTTGCGCCCGTCTTCGGCCTGGTGACTGGCACCGCTGGCCTGCTGCGAAGCGTCGGCGGCGTTGCGAGCGATCTCCTGCGCGGCGGCGCCGAGCTCATTGATCGCCGCCGCGACGCTGTTGGTGCGGCTGGCCTGTTCGTCGGAGTTGATCATCGACGAGTTGGAGGCGGCCAGTACACGTTGCGCCACTTCATTGACCTGCTCGGTAGCCGAGGCCACGTCGCGAATCGAGCCGTGGATACGCTCGACGAAGCGGTTGAAGGCCAGCGCCAGCGTGCCGAACTCGTCCTGCGATTGCACGGTCAGGCGGCGAGTCAGGTCGCCCTCGCCTTCGGCAATGTTGGTCATGGCGCGGCCCATGTCGGTCAGCGGCCGCATCAACACGCGAATCAGCATGCCCAGCAGCACCATGATGAACACCACAGCGATGACAGTGGCGACGATCGCCGAGGTACGGAAACTCGACAGCGCCGCATAGGCCTTTTCCTTTTCCACGGAAATGCCGACGTACCAGGTCACCGAGGGCAGTCCCGGAACGGGGCTGAAGCTGAGGATGCGTGCCTGGCCGTCGAGCTCGGATTCGCTGAGATCGCCGGTTACCAAAGGTGTGTTCTGCGGATACAGCTCAGCCAGCGTTTTCATCACTTTGCTTTTGTCCGGGTGGACCAGCACCTTGCCGTCACCGCTGACCAGAAATGCGTAACCCATGCCGTCGAAGTTCAGCGCGTTGATGATGTCGACCAGCGCCTTCAAACCCAGGTCGCCGCCCACCACGCCAACCGTCTGGCTGCCGCTGCGCGCGGGGGTGGCGATCGTAATGATCAGCTCGCCCGTGGCCGCGTCGACATAGGGTTCGGTAAGGGTCGTTCCGCCAGCAGCCACCGCGTCCTTGTACCAGGGGCGGGTGCGCGGATCGTATCCGGCGGGCATTTCGTCTTCCGGACGCATGGTGAAGCGGCCGCTCTGCTCGCCTAGATAGGTAAAGCCGAAGGTTGAGGCGAACGCCTTCTGTTCGAGCAGAGCAACCACGCGCTGATCGGAGCTGTCGTTGGCGATGGACTGCGCAGCGCTTTCCACCAACAGGATCCGACCGGACAGCCAGTTCTGAATGTTGTGAGCGGTGACTTCACCCATCTCATCCAGATAGCTATCGAGATTGTCTCGGATGGCGTTGCGCTGAAGGTAATCGTTGAACAGCGTGAACAGGGCGAACGTCGCGATCACGACGAGTGACGCAGCCAACAGAATCTTGTGGCTGAATTTGAGACGGCTAGGCATGGCGCGTGTCCGGATAGGTCTGGATCGAATCGGCAATCCTTTCCTTATGTAGCGTCCACTGCTTGATCGTATGTCGGCCGCAGGGACTCAAGCTTTAGGCAAATCGCCTGACCGAGACGGGCTACAACCCGCGCCAGCCGGGGGTTTCAAAGCAAGTCACGACGGTTTCAGACGAGCGGCATGGCGTTTTGACAGCGCCTTTTTGAATAGCCTGCAAACAAAAACGGCATGCCTTGCAGACATGCCGTTCTGTCAATCCAGCAAGAACGCTGCCGAAGTCAGCGTCCTACCAAAGCCGGCATGACCCGCGGGCGCAACCCCTCACCGAGGATGGCCAGCACAGCCACGGCCCCGACAATCCAGTACCAGCGCACCAGCGGGTCGAAGCCCAGCCAGCCGAGGGCGTGCAGGAAGACCATGGTGATCAGCACCGGGCAGACGTAGCGCACCATGAACAGCCAGAGCGCATAACCCAGCGGCGGCAGATCCAACTCTTCACGCATGATCTCGCTGCGCAGCGCATAGCCGGCAAAGATCACGATGAAGATCCCACCCAGCGGCATCATCCAGCGCGAGGTCAGGTAGTCGAGCCAGTCGAAGAAGTTCTTGCCCATTGGTGTCCAACCGGCCATCAGGTTGAATGAGAGCATCGCCAGAAGGCTGATCACCAGCAGCACCGCACCCGCGCCCATGGCGGCCTTGAGACGGCTGATGCCATGCTTCTCGTTGAGGTAGGCCACCGTGGCTTCGATCATCGAGATTGCCGAGGTCAGCGCGGCAATCGACACCATGGCGAAGAACAACACGCCAAACAGCGTGCCGAACGGCATCTGCTGGAAGGCCAGTGGCAGGCTCATGAAGATCAGCCCGGGCCCGGCGGTCGGGTCCATGCCGTTGGCAAAGATGATCGGGAAGATCGCCAGCCCTGCCAGCAACGCCACCGCCGTGTCGGCAATCGCGACCATGAAGGTGGTCCGCGCGATGGACTGGCCATCCGGGATGTAGGAGCCGTAGGTCAGAATCGCCCCGGATGCCAGGCTCAGGGTAAAGAAGGCATGGCCGAGCGCGGCCAGCAGCGCTTCACCGGTGAGCTTGGAGGTGTCGAAGCTGAACAGGAACGCGAAGCCTTGATCGAAGCCGCCGCTGGTAAAGGCGTAGCCCACCAGAATCAGCAGCATCACCGCGAGGCCCGGCATCATCCAGCGCACCGCGCGCTCGATGCCCGCCTGCACGCCCTTGGCGACGATCCACAGCGTCAACAGCGCTACGAGGAGACTCCAGCCACCCAACTGCAGGGCATTGGCGTTGTGCGCCTCGAACACCTGCGCCAGGCCGTCCACGGAACCCGCCGCGAGCGAGCCGTCGAGCATCTTCACCGTATAGGCAAAGGCCCAGCCGGCGACCACCACGTAGAAACAGAGAATCAGGAAGCCGGCCGCCATGGCCATGCCGCCGACACCTTTCCACAACGGGCTGCTGCCGTTTTCGCGTGCCGCCCGACCAATCGCGTCGATGGGGCTGCCGCGGCCGCGACGGCCAATGGCGATCTCGGTCATCATCACCGGAATACCGATGGCAAGGATGCACGCCAGGTACATCAGCACGAACGCGCCGCCGCCGTACTCGCCGGTTATGTAGGGAAATTTCCAGATGTTGCCCAAGCCGACGGCGGAGCCGGTCGCGGCCAGGATAAAGCCCCAACGGGAGAGCCAAAGGTTCTTCGGTTTTTCACGGGTCATGCGTCACCTGTTTGTTGTTATCTGTGACGGAATCGAACCCGCCGCGCTTGTGGCACGACGGAGTGCAAGGCGGATGAACCTATTGAGCGTCGGGCTGCACCTCCGGAGCTGCGTTGGCAAAGGCTTCGAGGGATTCGCACTGCTCGGTCATCTGCAAAATGCGCGGGTACGCACTGAGGTCACAGGAAAAACGGCGCGCATTGTATACCTGCGGCACCAGGCATGCCTCCAGATAGCCCGGCCGTTTGCCGAGTGAGAGTTTGCCATCGAAGGCAGCCAGCCCCTGCTCGACACCGGCGAGGCCCGTGAGAATCCAGTGCTGTATCCACTGCTGCTTCGCCTCGTCCGCAATGCCCAGCGGGCCGCTGAGGTACTGCAACACACGCAGGTTGTTCAGGGGATGCAGGTCACAGGCGATATGAAGCGCCAGCGAGCGCACCCGAGCCCGGTCGGCCGGGTCATCCGGCAGCAAAGCCGGAAGCGGAAAGACCTCCTCCAGGTATTCAAGAATCGCTAGCGACTGGCTGATGCGCTCGTCGCCATCGACCAACAAGGGCACCAGCCCCTGCGCATTGAGCCCCTTGTAGTCGGCCGAGCGTTGCTGGCCGCCGTCTTTGACCAGATGCACCGGCAAGTTTTCGAAGGCGAGGCCTTTCAGGTTCAACGCAATGCGTACGCGATAGGCGGCGCTGGAACGCCAGTAGCCGTAGAGCTTCAGCGTGGGCGACGAACCGGCCGTTGTGGTTGTTTCACTGCTCATAACGCTCCCAGTACGTGGTTCTCTGTGGCGGGCAACATCCTTTGACCATCCCGGTTGCCCTGCTGATCACCCAGCAAGGTCGAAGGATTGGCTTGGCCGCCGCCATAACAAACCACCCGGACCAGCCGCACAAGCCCGCCGGTAGCAGGGCTGGCGACTTCGGGATGCTCAGCCTGGAAGGATTTCGTTACGGCCCTTTGCGAGCGCAGGGCTACGAGGTTGCGTCATTTGCTGCGTAACGAAAACCTGACGGCTCGGTGCGACAGCTCGCCGCACCACGCCTTTTTTAACTCCGGTTCCGACGCACCCGGCTCAGCGCAAGAGCTTCCTAGATCAGCCCGCTGAGGTTGAGGAACACCAGGACGATTGCCAGCGGGGTGCCGAAGCGCAGCAGCACCCACCAGGCGCGGAACAGTCCGCCGTCCCGAATTCCAATGGCGTCGCGTACCGTTTGTTCCTTCATTACCCAGCCGGTGAACAGCACAGTCATAAGACCGCCCAAGGGCATCAGCCAGTTGGTCGTCAGATAATCGAGGCTGTCAAAGAAGGTCTTGCCGAACAGCTGGTAGTCCGCCCAGAGATTGAAGGAGAACACGCTGCCCAAGCTCAGCAGCCAGAGCAGGCCGCCACTGATCAGCACCGCCTTAGTACGGCTCATGCGGAAGCGCTCGGTCATCCAGGCAATGCTCGGTTCGCTCAGGGAAATGGCCGAGGTCAGTGCGGCGATCACCAGCATGACAAAGAACAGCCCACCGACCACCTGGCCCAGCGGCATCTGGCCGAAGGCGATTGGCAGGGTGACAAAGATCAGCCCGGGGCCGGCGCCCGGCTCCAGACCATTACCGAACACCAGCGGGAAGATCGCCATACCGGCCAGCAGAGCAACGACGGTATCGGCCAGCGCCACCAGCACGGAGGTTTTCGCAATCGAGGTGCCTTCGGGCAGATAGGAGCCATAGACCATCATCGCCCCGGCACCGAGGCTGAGCGTGAAGAAGGCATGGCCCAACGCGATCAGCACACTGGTGGCGGTCAGTGCGGAGAAGTCCGGCACAAAAAGAAACTCCAGCGCCTGCCGGAATTCGCCCGTCACAGCAGCATAGCCGACCAGCCCGAGCAACAGCACGAACAGACCGGGCATGAGGAACCGCAGCGAGCGCTCCAGCCCGCCGCGCACACCAAAGCCGACAATCAGCATGGTCGCTGCCAGCACCAGCGTGCCGCAGACGATCAGCCGCATCGGGCTGGCCAACAGGCCATTGAACATCTCACCACTGGTGTCACCGCTCACACCACCGAAAGCGCCGCTGAGCGTGGTCGGCACATAGGACAGCGCCCAACCAGCCACCACCAGGTAGAAGCTGAGAATGAGGAAACCGGTCAATCCACCGAGCCAACCGGCCATGCGCCACCGGGTACTGGCGCCGGCCTCACGGGCCAGTCGCGCCACCGCGTCATCGGGGTTCTGCCGACCACGACGGCCGATCATCACTTCGGCCATCAGCAAGGGAATGCCGATCAGCAAAATGCAGCCGAGATACACCAGCACAAAGGCGCCGCCGCCGTTTTCGCCGGTGATGTACGGGAATTTCCAGATATTACCCAGGCCGACCGCCGAGCCAGTGGCGGCCAGGAAGAACACCCAGCGTGAGGACCAGAGCCCACGCGCCGCGCTTTGCTGAGTACGAACGCCACCGAGAGAACCGGCGGCAATGCTGCTTTTGTCAGTCATTGCGGATTCCTGCTTGTTGTTTTTGTCAGGGATTTGCACATGCTCGGCAGAACAACTCGGGCTGCCGAAAACAAAACGGGCGGCCCTGGGCCGCCCTCATGCTCGTTACGCCTGCAGGCGCTGTGGGTGCTTCTGCACCGCGTGCTGGCCGCCGAGGCGCTCCTGGGCCAGCCGATCGGCGACGACCGACGTGGACTCACCACTGCTGGCGGCGCGCTCGAAGATCTCGCGCAGGGTTTCAGCGATGCCTCGAACGTGCGCGTCCGTCTGTGCCGGGCTGCCGCCGATGCGCTGGTAATAGACGTCGATGATGCCGCCGGCATTGATCGCATAATCCGGCGCATAGAGATGATTGCGACGCTGCAGTTCGACGCCGATTTCCGGGCTCGCCAGCTGGTTGTTCGCCGCCCCGGCGATCACCGGGGCGCGCAGGCTCTGCAAGGTTTCGGCGTTGAGAATGCCGCCCATGGCGCAGGGCGCGAACACGTCCACGTCCAGGCCATAGATGTCGTGTGGGCGCACCGCGTTGGCGCCCAGCTCTTCGACGGCCTGCTGCACGTTGGCATCGAAAATGTCGCAGACCCACAGCTCGGCGCCGGCGTCCTTCAGATGACGAGCCAACCCGAGCCCGACATGCCCGACGCCCTGGATGGCGACCTTCAGGCCAGTCAGGTCGTCCCGA
>TARA_R110002095_G_scaffold191683_2_pt1 | contig 11014 bp, 10 predicted proteins | sample TARA_R110002095 | Tara Oceans TARA_R110002095 (sample SAMEA4397255) | marine metagenome | biome: Polar Biome; feature: [SRF] surface water layer (ENVO:00010504); material: water (ENVO:00002006), including particulate matter (ENVO:01000060) such as... | depth 5 m | reverse complement strand
TTTCATGCTTTGAGTGATCCAGGGCCCAAATGCGATATCATTTTCCTGGAACAGCAATACACCCTCACTTTTTTTGAATTTCAGCTCAAAACAATTTGATATCGTTGCCATTGGCGGCTGTCGGTCAAGAGCGTTTATGTCTGCCTGTTGGATTTTGGATGTTGTAAACAGAAATGGAGATGGGTTAATATGACTTAAAAAACAATCATTCGTCATGTCATAATTGAGGAAACACTATGAACCAGCTCTTTACTGCGGTCCTGCTCGCTTCTATTTTGATTCCTGTCTGCACAACGCGTGCGAATGAAGAGGTGAAAATTACTCCCGATGTTGTCTATGGTCATAAATTCGGGATGGCGCTGACCTTCGATGTTTTTCAGCCCCAGGGGAAGCCTAACGGAGCCGGTGTGCTTTTTATGGTCAGTGGTGGCTGGTATTCGCGATGGACCGACCCCCAAAACATGCAGGGGCAGTTTCAACCGTTACTCGACGAAGGATTCACCGTATTTGCCGTGAGACATGGAAGCAGCCCCAAATTCGTGATTCCGGAAGTCGTGGACGATGTCCGCCGCAGTGTGCGTTTTATTCGCCTGCATGCAAAAGAGTATGGAGTGAATCCCGAGCAGTTAGGCGTCTGGGGAGGAAGTGCCGGCGGTCATTTATCGCTGGTTCTGGGGACGACTTCCGATGCTGGCAATCCGAAAATTCCGGATCCGGTCTTACAAAACAGTGATCGCGTGGCTGCCGTCGTCGCGTATTATCCTCCGACGGATCTCAGAGAGTTTGTTGACGAAAAGTCCCCCTATTACCACCGCTTTCCTGCGCTCCAGTTTGACGTGAACCTCGCAGATGATTTTTCCCCCGTCTTACATGTGACAAAAGACGATGCACCGACATTATTAATTCATGGAGACCAGGATAAACTCGTTCCCATCAGCCACAGCGAGAATATCATGAAACAATTTCAAGAACAGAATGTTCCCGCAGAGTTAATCATCATCAAAAATGCGGCTCATGGATTTCAAGGCGCAGATAAGACCCGTGCCAGTCAAGCCGTGGTAAAATGGTTTCAACAACACTTACTGAAATCATAGAGGGAACAATCCTGTTTTGACTGGCGATTAAAACTCCGCATTTTTCGGGGTTCTGGGAAATGGTATGCAATCGCGAATGTTCGTCATGGATGTGATCAATTGAATTAAACGCTCAAACCCTAATCCAAATCCAGCATGAGGCACGGTCCCGTATTTACGTAAATCAGTGTACCACCAATATTCTTCTGGATTCAGTCCGCCCTCTTTCATCCGATCAATGAGAACATCGTATCGTTCTTCACGCTGGCTTCCCCCGATAATCTCTCCCACTCCAGGTACCAGTACGTCCATGGCACAGACAGTTTTCCCATCGTCATTACATCGCATATAAAACGGTTTGATTGTCCTGGGGTAGTTATAAACAATGACTGGTTGTTTAAAATGTTCCTCTGTGAGAAATCGTTCATGCTCTGACTGCATGTCACTTCCCCACTCAATCGGATAGTCAAACTTCTTTCCGCTCGATCTCACAATCTCAATCGCGTCGGTATACGAAACGCGGATAAAATCGTTGCTTGTGATATTTCTCAGCGTCTCCAGAGTGGTTTTATCAATTCGTTCATTAAAAAATTCCAAATCTTCTGAACAGTTTTCAAGTACATCTCCAATCACTGTTCTGACAAAACTTTCCGCCAGAGCCATATTATCTTCCAGATCATAGAACGGCATTTCCGGTTCAATCATCCAGAATTCCGCCAAATGTCGGGAGGTGTTTGAGTTCTCTGCACGAAATGTGGGTCCAAATGTGTAACATTCGCCAATGGATGTGGCAAAAATCTCCGCTTCTAACTGTCCGCTGACGGTTAACGATGCGGGTTTCCCAAAAAAGTCCTGCGAAAAATCGATCTCCGTCTGAACTTGAGCAAGGCGTTCCAGATTGAGTGTTGTCACCTGAAACATTTCACCTGCCCCTTCACAATCACTGGTGGTGATGATGGGCGTTTGAATGTAAACGAAACCGCGCGACTGAAAAAAACGGTGAATCGCAGCAGCAGCCTCGTTACGTACGCGTGTAATCGCCCCAAAAGTGTTGGTACGAGGACGTAAGTGAGCAATCTCTCTCAGAAACTCAAAACTGTGCCGCTTTTTCTGCAATGGATAAGTTTCGGGGTCTGCCGTGCCGTACAAATGGAAAGATTCCGCATGCAGTTCGATACGCTGATTTTTGCCCGGCGATTCATTGACTTTCCCTGTCACCGAAAGACTGGCACCTGTGGTGACATCCTTGATGATGGTTTCATAGTCCGGAACATTCTGATCAATGACAATCTGTAAATTGGACATACAGCTGCCATCATTGAGCTCGACAAAAGAAAAACCACTCTTGGAATCACGACGGGTACGTACCCAGCCACAGACTTTTATCGTTTCGCCTGGCTCTGATGCACTTAACGCTGATTTTATTTTTGTACGGATCATATCGTGAGAAACTTTCCTGGTTTGAACTCGGTGCACAAGTCACTTTTAAAATGTAGAGCATTTTCAGAAAATTGACATCTATTTTCGAGAGCATCGTCCTTTTGACGATCTCAATCCTGGTTTTCAAAAACGGTTTTCTTTTTTAATATCCTACATTGGATCTGTAAACGGCAAACCTGCTGAGATACAGGGTCTGGAAAATGATTGTGTTATACCGGGCGGGAATCATAATAGGTAGGGATTCTGAAAAAGCGGTACTTTTCAGATCTTTTAAACAAAGCCTGAATGATCAACGTTCTACATAAAGAGGGCAGGCTGCAGAAATCAATAAATCCCTTGTTCTTATGTTGTCTTTTCAGGCTACACCTGCATCCAGACCTTTAAAATCACAGTGATCTCTGGCAGGAAATCGCCAGTCACTTTACAATGAACACAAGACCACTTCACGATGCGTATCAAAGGGCGAGACTGGCAAAACAATGGCGCAGACTGACAAACCCTCACTTCAGAAAATTTCTGCAGAAAACCTGGCTGATCTGAATGAAGAGCTTTCCGCGATGATGCGTGCAGGTATTCCCCTTGATGAGGGTCTGCGGAGTGCTGCCAAATATTTGAAAAAGGATTCACGCCATTTCATCGATCGCCTTACTTTAAGAATTGAGCAAGGATCCACTCTGGAGGAAGCAATTGACTTGGAGTCACAGGAGTTGCCCGTGGCTTACGCTTCGCTGGTCAAGTCTGGATTACGCATGGGTCGTTTTCCGGAAGCGCTGTTAGCCTATACCTCTTTTTCTCGATCACGAATCGAACTACGTCAGGAAATAGGCAATGCTTTGTTATACCCCGCCTTTGTCTTGATCATGGCATTTGTACTCTCTCTTTTTGTGTGTTTCATTATCTTTCCTGAGTTGCTGATCATTCAAAATATGTTCCAACTGGAAAGAACCCCTTTAATCCGGTCTGTCTATCGCCTGTTCGAATTCTATCAAATCTGGTACTTCCTCATCCCGTTAGTATTCTTACTTTTGGTCATTAGCTGGAAAGCCAGCCGTTCCTCGTTTCTTGTACCCCGGGAACAGCATACATCATTTTCGGCAAAAATCTTTTTGACTATCGCTTATGGCTGGATACCCGGTTATCGGAGTTTAATCAGGGAGATCAACTATTCTACTTTTGCTGAAATGGCAGGAATGCTCCTTTCTTATCATATCCCGCTCCATGATTCGCTGACGCTGGCCGCTGAATCAACGGGAAATGCACAGCTCATCGCAGATTCTAAAACGGTTTCCTGCCAACTGGAAAAAGGGACGGCACTGGAAGCCGCTGTTCAGCCCTGCAAGCATATCCCGACATTCATGAAAACGATGATGAGGGAAAAGTCCCATCAAAATCATCTCTCCAGTATTATGACTGAAATCGCGCGGGTTTATCGCATTCGAGCTTTAAATCGTATCGACTGGGTCAAGAAAATCATTCCTGTCGCACTGCTGTTAGTGGTAGCCGGAGGAATTACCGCGTGTTATACAATTATTGTATTTCTGCCATTTGTTGAAATTTTGAAAATGTTAGGGAGCCCTACTCTAAAATGAATCGGTATTCCTATCTCTGCATTGGCGAGGAGGGGCAGGAGAAAAAAGGTTTCCTGCAAGCGATGAGTGATGAATCAGCGCGCATTAAGCTGATGGAACAGGGATTGAAAATTGTGCGCGTTGATTTATGCATCACTGACGAATTGACTGCCCCGGAAGCGGCAGCTGAGCCTTTGGAAGTCACGGAATTTCCCACTGATCGACTTCCAGAATATGCGGTCACCGATTGGAATTCTGAGACCGAATTCATTGATTTCACGCACAAGAATTTCGAAGTCAATCTCCATGGACTGCCGCTCTCGGCAATTATGCATACCCTGGCAGAAGAAACACACTCCAGAAAACTCTCACACGCATTCCAGAAAATTGCCGTTGATCTGGAGCAGGGTAAAACAGCAGAAGAGAGTTTCGCCCGATACTTAAAAGACGTTCCCCGTAATCTGGAATCGTTGATCAGGGCCGGCGCTCAAACTGAGAAGCTGGAATCGATTCTGGAAGACTATATCGAAAGTCAACGACTTCTGGCTCACTCTCGCCATAAAATTCTGACCTCCATCTTTTACACGGGGGTGTTGATTTTGGGTTCTTTTCTGCTGTTTTACTTTCTCATGGTCATACTTGTTGCCAATTTCAGATCAATTTTCAATGACTTTGGTACGGAGCTGCCCGGCTTGACGCTTCTGGTACTCGGGGTTTCGGATCTCATTTCCGGATATGGACTCCGAATCATATCCTGTTTGATATTAATTTCACTGGGTTTCTGGTTCAGCTTTGATCTCCTCAAGAAACAGGCGGCACGCCGGCGGCTCCTGAATGCGATTCCTATCTTCGGTGGAATATTAAGCTACACATCAATTGCGCAGTTCTGCCGCATGCTGGCTACGATCATCGAAGCAAAAATAAAACTCCCCGAGGCAATTGAACTGGCTGCGGAAACGACCAGAGATCCCAATTTAATTGCCGGTTGTGAAATATTAAAAAAACGAATCAAAGAAGGCTTTAATTTAACCGAAGCCTCGACAGGAACACCGAATTTCTCCAAGAGTTTCGCGCATATTTTTCGCTGGCAAGATCGCCCGGAACTCTTTATTGATTCGTTACGGGCCAGCTCCAATATTTTTCAGGCGAAAGCAAACATGAAAACCGGGGCTCTGGTTTTTGCGCTTCAGCCTATCGTTTTGACCGGAATCATGTTGATCATTGGCGTGCCGATTCTTGCACTAATCATGCCTTTGATAAAATTGCTGAATGAGCTCTCTTAATTTACTTCTAATTTCAGAAAGCTGGCTGATCTGTGGACGGACTTGGACTTTTATTCAGTTTGGGCTTTTTTGTTTATTTTCCAGTTGCAGGAATTTCTTCGATCCTGCTTGCGCGCAGAATTAATGATTTTGGACATCAGGGCGTGAACCCTCTGATTAAATCATGTTGGATTTTCTTCACCGCATTCATGATTGTCGCCAGTGGGATCATACTGGCAGGAACCATTCTCTTAGCAATCAATGGTCAAGATCCCATCATAGGATCGCTATTGCTTATTACACCGATTCTCGTCTTTTTATCTCTCACTATTATTTTAGAAATCTACAGTTATCAAGCAGTTTCTGTACTAAACAAAGGCGACCAGTTTGACCTTCCTGAATCACTGCGGAATCTGACTCAGAAAGTATCCGTTTTAGGATGGACTTTACTGGGGGTTCCGCTGTTACTTTTTTCTCCGCTCTTGCTGCTTTTCGTATTCATCGGCTCTCTGTTAAATATTCTGTCCGTCCATAAACGGGCTCATGAATCTGAGTTACTCTGGCTGCTGGCAATTTGCGTGGAAAAGAAGATTCCGATTGCAACCGAACTGGACACATATTCCAACACATTGTCCCGGAGTTATCGAGACAAAATACAACAGCTCAGCAGCTTACTTCATTCAGGAACATCGCTGTCTGATGCACTGGCTGCCACACCAGGACTGGTGCCACAGACAGCAATCGTGGCGGCGCGAATTGGTGAGAAGAGTAACAGCCTGGGAATTGCCCTGCGCGATGCTGCTGTTCAGACAACCAGAAATCTAAATCAGTTCTCTGAAAAGTCAAATGTCGCAAATCTCATCGTTTATATGACAGTAGTTATTTCCGTTCTGTTTCTGATTGCCAGCTTTATCATGTATTGGATTATTCCAAAGTTCAAAAAGATCTTTCTGGATTTTGGAACCGATCTCCCATCCGTGACTCTGACACTCATGGATGCGAGTGATTTTATCATGATCCATTTTTACGTGTTTCTGCCTTTATTCTCGTTGCCACTCATCGCGTTAGTATTGATGCATCTTGGAAACTATTATGGGTGGTATAACCTTCGGATCCCTTTTATCACAGGCTGGTTCCCGCGGTTAAATACCCCGCATTGTCTCAGACAAATTGCGCAGTCGATTTCTGTTCAACAGCCGCCTCAGATTGCACTGGATTCTGTTTCCAGGTTTCATCTCTGGGCTGATGTGAGAGAGCGAACTCAATCCGTCAGTCTCAGTATCAATCGGGGGGAAAACATCTGGGACTCCCTGCGAAAAGGTAAAGTGATTACCGGTGCCGAAGCGGCCTTGTGTGTTGCAGCCGAGCGTATGGGAAACCTGCCCTGTGTTTTAAGAACGCTGGCTGACACAATCGAACAGCGTAGAGCAAGAAAGCTGAGGTCCGTTTCAGAAATTCTCAAACCGATATTAATCAGCTTGCTGGGCCTGCTGGTCGGTTTTTTTGTCGTTGCCTTATTTATGCCTCTCATTAAGTTATTAAACGATTTATCTTGAGTTCCACGTATTATGAAAAAACCTCTTCGAATCAATTACTCAGCATATCCTCTACCGAGAGAACGCAGAGGATTTACGATTCTTGAATCCTTTGTCTCCATGGTTCTGGTCAGCACACTTGTCGCGATTTCGATCCCGGCGTTAAGGGTTGTGAATCTACAGCGAAAATCGATTGATGAACGAGCAGCAGCCACAGCGGCATTAGCCAATCTGGGAGAAAGAATCGCTGCCGACAACTCATGGAGCAGCCTCACTCCCGCAAAGTTAAATCAATACCAGACAGAGACGCTTGAACGATTAAATCTGAGAGAGCCCGAATTATCTCTGGCTCTTGTCCAAGCAGAAATTGAGCCAACGCAGCGACAGGTGCGAATCCGCCTTTCCTGGAAAAATCCATATGGTGAACCAGTCGACCCCTTACTCCTTTCCCTCTGGTTTTATCGTGAGAGGAGTAGCAATGAATAAACCCAAATCCCTCAATTTCAAAACTCCGAAAGGGGTTTCGTTAATTGAAAATCTGCTGGTGATGTCGCTGATGTCCGTTATTTTTACGGTCAGCATCACCACGCTGGCGTTTCTGATGCGCGTGGAAATGAAGGGTACCACCCGGATTCATGAGACATTGAACCTGCAAAAGTTATCGCACCAGTTTCGAGAGGACGCCGGCAGCGCCCAAAATGCGGTGGTGATTCCGCAGGACAATAACACAAGCAGCGAACTTCAGCTCGACATGGGAATGGAAGCATCTGTGATTTATTCAGGCGATAAAGAGGGAACCTTGATACGACGCCTGAAAAAACAATCGGATCAAATCGTTGCACAAAATGAATTTCGAATCCCTGTAGAATCCCTGCAATTTGGAATGGAAAAAATAAATCAGCGAGTATTAGTCTCAATGAGATTCAGGACAGAACCTGAGGAAACACACGACAATCAGACTGTCAAAAAGCCAGATCGTACTTTCAAAGTAGAATCTCTGATTGACCAGAAACATTTGTTTCATAAAAGAAGTGAAACAGCGAAATCGAATTGAAATGCATCATGATACTTAATAAATGCCACCCGGTTTTCATTTGTAAAAAGCGTCGTAAGAATAACCGTCTCAATCGACGTGGGACGATCGTCCTGATCCCCATGGTTTGCCTGATACTGTCATTGGCTGTCATTGGAGAGCTTTTAAAGCAATCGTCAATTGAGATCAAACAATTGAAAAAAGAACAGCAGTATCTGCAAGCCAGTTGGCTGGCGGATGCTGCGGCACAGCGGGCAGTGGGAAAACTGAGTCATCAGGAGAATTATGCGGGAGAAACATGGGTTCTTCCACCAGAGGAAATCGGTGGAAGATTTCCCGGAGAAGTAATCATCGAGATTATGCGCGACAAACAAAATGACAAGTCCATAACCATTCGAACCCAGGCAAGTTATCCGGCGAAAGTGACAGAACGGGTGCGAATCGTTCGCGAATGGCCTTTCAAGCTCAGTCAGACTTCATCCAGGAATTAAAACACTTTCTTTAAAAAGATCAAAACAATGTCAAAGGTATTGCTATGACACAATCCGCAGAAATGAGTCAAAAATCCCGAAGTGGTTTCACACTGATCGAATTACTCGTCGTGATTGCCATTATTGCGATTTTAATCGCATTACTCCTGCCCGCCGTTCAGCAGGCACGGGAAGCGGCGCGCAGATCCTCGTGTAAAAATAATCTGGTGCAGCTCAATATTGCATTACAGAATTATGAAATGGCGCACAACGTATTTCCCCCCGGCACCATCAATCCAACGGGTCCCATTCGCAATGAAGCCAAAGGATACCATGTGAACTGGATATTACAGATTCTGCCCTATTTAGATGAACGAACTGCTTTCAATAAATTTGATTTCAATAAAAGCGTCTATGACCCTGTCAACAAACAGATAGCCGACTATCGCATTTCTACTTTACAATGTCCTTCCAATCCTAATCAGGGACACAGTTATGCCGGCATGCAGCATGATGTCGAAGCTCCTATCGATGTCGACAATAATGGCGTTTTGTTTTTGAACAGCAGCGTACGCTATGATGACATTCCGGACGGAAGCTCGAAAACAATCTTTCTTGGCGAGATCACTCAGGGAAATGAACTTGGCTGGGTTTCTGGAACCCGGTCAACTTTGAGAAATGCCGGCACGGAGCCGAATGTGAATTATTCAAAGTTGTTCCCAGGCCAAACGGCCTTTGAACAACGATTTGATTCCGACAATACGACCCCGGGTGCCGAAAAACAGGAAAACGATTCTGATACAGCAGACAGTGATCCGAAACTTCTTCACGTTGGAGGGTTTTCCAGTTTCCACACAGGTGGTGCTCATTTTGGATTTGGTGATGGATCAGTGCGTTTCCTGAGCGAGAATCTTGATCTTGAAACGTATCAGGCTTTAGCAAATCGACATGACGGACAGCTGATTTCTGATTATTAATCTAAAAGGAATTTGGAAACATCCGGTTCCGGGTCAGAATCTTTCTAACTTCAGAAGTAAAGTCGTTCCATGCTTTTAAAACGAAACAGACTCCGCAATCGTTCCGGATTTGTGCTGATTGAGTTACTGGCCGTCATCATGATCATCGCGATTTTGATTTCACTTTTACTTCCCGCAGTTCAGCAGGCTCGTGAAGTGGCTCGTGCCACGCACTGTAAAAATAACCTGATGCAAATCGGCATTGCACTTCATAATTATCAGATGGGCCATTTGGTTCTACCTTCCGGTACCGTCAATCCGCAGGGCCCCATTCTTAATCAACCGATCGGCTATCATGTGAACTGGGTCCTCCAGATTCTTCCTTTATTGGACGAAAAAGCAGCGTTTCGCAGCTATGATTTCAAGTTTGGAGTTTACGACAAAGTCAATCGTACGACAGCCAACTATATCCTGTATTGTTTTCAGTGCCCTTCCAGCAGTCGAGGCGGATATAATTATGCAGGCTGCCATAACGATACTGAAGTACCGATTGATGCAGACAACAATGGGATCTTGTATCTCAACAGCAGTATTCGCGACAAAGACCTGAAAGATGGTCGATCTTATACGATCTTTGCAGGAGAAACAGTCGACGGTGGTTTTTTGAGCTGGCCGTCTGGCACTTCATCCACTCTTCGAAATATGGGGACCAAAATCAACGAAGTCAACCAGAGCCAGGCTACATTCAACCAAATGCAGAGATTTGGCTCTGATCATCAATACCACTTCGAAGCGGATCCAGATGACGGAATGCTCGAATCCCGGGAGACATTACCAAATAATTCTGATCGCAGCGCAGAAGAAAGGCTACAGTCCCTCCCCGAAGAACAGAAGGCTCTGCTTCAGGTGGGAGGATTTTCAAGTCCTCATACGGAAGGGGCTCATTTTTGTTTCGGCGATGGCTCAGTGCGTTTCATCAGCCAGAAAACGGATGATGAGATCCTGAGAAATCTTGCCAATCGGCATGATGGTAATCTGATCGGCGCGTATTAGTCTGTGACCAGTTTTCCTGTAGCGTCTCCAAGGCCATCTGGACCGAGTTTAATAGATCGAAAGACGCTATGGTAAAATGTGATGTGCTCTAAAATTTCCGATATGAAGACAAATCTGCCAAATTCCGGATACCTTAGTGCCATCTGTTTTTTGATGGTACTTTTATTGTATCCCCAATTCGGTGAAGCGATTGAAATTCATGAAATACGATGGGGATTCGGCGACCGCCCGATGGCTAACAAAATCAACCCTGTGACAATCTTAGTTGAAAATACCGAGCCACAAGCATTTGAAAGCGAGATCCGTCTTCAACGAGAAACCTTGCGCGGGCAGCAAATTGACATCGCGCTTTCAACGACCACGTATATTGCTCCCTTTGAAAAAAAATGGGTTCAGTTTTACCCGTATCTCACAGAATCAGCCGACAACTGGACAATCAGCTGGAAACACGGAACCGAACAGCGTGAGCAATCATTTTTTTCACCTCGTACAAGGAGCAGCACCGTTACGGTTCAATTGATCCAGCCAGATAGCCTGAGTAAAGTCATTCCCGGTATCAAGCAGTATCCCGAAGACCTATTCCCTCCCCTTTCAGGTGCCCTCGATCCGTTGAGTGGCGTCTTT
>TARA_R110002095_G_scaffold173890_5_pt1 | contig 11016 bp, 7 predicted proteins | sample TARA_R110002095 | Tara Oceans TARA_R110002095 (sample SAMEA4397255) | marine metagenome | biome: Polar Biome; feature: [SRF] surface water layer (ENVO:00010504); material: water (ENVO:00002006), including particulate matter (ENVO:01000060) such as... | depth 5 m | reverse complement strand
CTTGAGATCATTCAAACGGAACCCGACCGACGCCGATTATTACACGCTCAGGCCGATTTCCTGCGGAATGAGCTGCAGCATCGTACGACGGTTTCAATTCTCCCTGCAGCAGGGCCTATTATTCCCCTCATTTTGAAGGACCCGACTCTGACGATGAACATTGCGGCTGAGTTGCAGGAGGCCGGTTTTCTGGTCGGAGCGATTCGGCCCCCCACCGTGCCTGAAGGGACATCGCGGCTGAGAATTTCCGTGACGTGCGCCCATCAGCGGGACGATCTGGAACGGTTTTTAAAAGCATTGGATCGTTCACTCGCCAGCCATGGCGAATCGCGATAAGGTATGAAATTCAGATTTTTTGAGAATTGAAGAGTAAAACGTCATCTAACAGCAGCTTCGCAGCCAGCAACATCACCGATTGAAGACCCCGGCATGAATTTTCGCGATCAGATTAAGAATGAGTACCCTTTTACTTCACACTGGTTGAACATCGACGGGCATCGATATCACTATCTGGATGAAGGCCAGGGCCAGCCTCTGTTGATGGTGCATGGAAACCCGACCTGGAGTTTTGCCTGGCGGCATCTGGTGAAGCAGTTGTCTGCGCAGTATCGCGTGATTGCTGTCGACCATATCGGCTGCGGTCTCTCTGACAAACCGCAGGAATACGCATATCAGCTGGGAACGCATATCAACAATCTGAAAACGTTGATTCAGGAACTGGACCTGCAGGAGATCACGCTGTTTGCCCATGACTGGGGAGGCGCCATCGGCATGGGAGCCGCCGTTGATCTGCCAGAACGCTTTCAGCGGTTTGTGCTGATGAATACCGGTGCATTCCGTTCGCAGGAAATTCCGTTCCGCATCGCGGTCTGCCGGATTCCATTACTGGGAGCCTGGGGCGTGCGGGGGCTGAATCTGTTTGCAGGGGCCGCGATCAGGATGGCGGTGGAAAAGCATGACCGGATGACCGACGAAGTCAAAACCGGTTTCCTCGGCCCTTATGATTCCTGGCAGAACCGGGTCGCCGTCCATGAATTTGTGAAAGACATACCGCTGAAGCCAGCCCACCCCAGTTACGCGACTCTGCTGCATGTGGAAGAAGGATTATCGCAGTTTCAAAGCCACCCCCTGCTGTTGATCTGGGGGGAGCGGGACTGGTGTTTTACGACGAACTTTCTGGACGAATTCGAACGACGTTTTCCTCAGGCGGAAACACTGCGGATTCCGGATGCGGGACATTATGTGTTTGAAGATGCCCACGAAATCATGTTGCCCCGCATCGAACAGTTTCTTCGGGAGCATGCGTCAAAGCTCAATTAAGCAGTGACGCCTGCTTGAAGCCGGCAATTAAAAATCGCCAAATTCGGGGTTGATTAAGTGCTCTGTATTGCCGAGATGCGAGACTTTTTCGATTTTCTTGCGGGGCTGTTTCGGTTTGTAAGCCTCAAAATTGTCCACACGAAATTCGGTAATCATATGATTGATCCGGTTCTCGATGTTGGTCAACTGGTCCCCTTCATCGGGAGCGACAAAGGTAAAGGCGGCGCCTTTCTGATCGGAGGACAACCGACCGACACGCCCGATGCGGTGGACATAATCGTCACTGAATTCGGGGATATCAAAATTGATGATGTGCGAGATTCCGCTGACATCGATACCACGTCCCATCACATCCGTGGCAATCAACAGACGAATTTTACCTTCGCGGAATTGCTTGAGAACTCGATCGCGCTTCGTTTGAGGTAAATCGCCGTGAATGGCTGCCACGTCTTTGAGTTTTTTGGAAAAGATACGGTCCAGCTTATCTGCGCCACGTTTGGTGCGGGTAAACACGATCGTCTGTTTAGGCCGTTCCTGAAACAACAGCTGTGTGAGCAGTTTGATTTTACGATTGGGATCAACGGTGATGTAATACTGATCGATGGCGTCCACACTGACCTTGTTGTCAGAGAGGTCGATCATCACAGGGTTCTGCATATAGCGTTGTGCCAGGCGTTCGACGGGAGGAGGCAGTGTTGCGGAAAGCAGCAGTGTCTGTCGTTCAGTCGGGCACTTGCGCAGAATCTTTTCAATATCGGGTCGAAATCCGATATCCAGCATGCGGTCTGCTTCATCGAGGACAATAAAATTTAATGTATTCAGTTTCAGGTTGCCGCGATTGATGTGGTCAATCACACGTCCGGGAGTTCCGACCGCGATTTGTGCCCCCTTCTTCAATTGATTTTCCTGAGGGCGCACCGGTTTGCCTCCAACCAGCACGGCGAGATTCAACGTTTTGTCGGGGCAAAGTTTGCGGATCTCTTCAGCGACCTGTTCGCTCAGCTCCCGCGTCGGTGCCAGAATCAAAGCCTGGGCACCCGGCCGTCTGAGGTCAATCTGCTGCAGGATCGGCAATGAAAATGCGGCTGTTTTGCCGGTTCCGGTTCTGGCCTGGCCGATACAGTCCTGGCCTGTGACGGCAATCGGAATCAGCTCTGTCTGGATGGGGCTGGGGGTGACATATCCTACCTCACTGAGGTGTTTAATCAGTTTGTCATCCAGTCCTAAATCTGCAAAAGTGGTTTGCGGTATTTTTTTAGTCGTTTTTGTCTTCTTTTTCTCGGTCATTTCTTGTTCATTCCTGCTGTGGCAGGAGAAAACTCGCTCTCTGATAAGGCGTCCTGGACTGAATGATTATTCGGGCGAAGTATCACTGTCATTGTCAATGCCTGCTTTTTTTGCATTGTCAATGGTTGCTTGATCCCGAACTGAAATTCCAATCAGACGCTTGATGTCATCACTGTCAATGGCCTCTTGTTCTACGAGGGCTTTTGCCAGCAGGTCAAGTTTCTCCCTGTTTTCTGTTAATATTTTTTCTGCCAGTTCTGCGGCGGCATTTAAGAACCGCTGCATTTCCTGGTCAATGACATGGGCTGTTTCTTCGCTGCATTCGCCCTGCGATTTCATATCTTTTCCGAGGAACGGATTTTCATCGGAGTGGCGAAATGCCACTGGTCCGATCACATCACTCATGCCCCACTGTGCCACCATTTTACGTGTGATCTGTGTGGCCCGTTTGATGTCATCCGCTGCCCCTGCTGTATGGTCGCTGAAGACGATCCGTTCCGCAGCACGGCCCCCCAGCATGAACGCCAGCTGCTGGTGAAGTTGTTTCTCTCCGATACTATAACGTTCTTCATCGGGAAGAAGCTGGGTTACACCCAGCGCTCTGCCACGAGGAATCACGGTCACTTTATGAACAGGATCAATTTCCGGCAGTAACCAGGCCAGCAGCGCATGACCGGCTTCGTGGTAGGCGGTCATCTCCCGTTCTTTTTCGCTGAGGATTTCTTCTCGTGGTGGTCCCATTAAAACACGATCCCGTGCATTGTCAAAATCTTCTTTATCAACCTGGTCTTTATTTAACCGAGTTGCCGATAAAGCAGCTTCGTTCACCAGGTTTTTCAGGTCTGCACCGGAAAATCCGATTGTACCTGCCGCGATTTTATTCAGATCGACATCTTCTGAGAGAGGAATTTTCCGCGAATGGACTTTCAGAATGGCTGCCCGGCCATCTTTGGTCGGACGATCCACGGTGATATGCCGGTCAAAACGTCCTGGTCGCAGTAATGCCGGGTCCAGTACATCCGGGCGGTTGGTAGCCGCGATGATGATGACCGCTTCATTCTGCTGGAAACCGTCCATCTCACTGAGCATCTGGTTTAATGTCTGTTCCCGTTCGTCGTGACCGCCTCCCAGACCAGCGCCACGAATCCGCCCGACGGCGTCGATTTCATCGACAAAGATAATACACGGGGCATTTTCCTTGGCGGTCCGAAACAGATCCCGGACGCGGCTGGCACCGACGCCAACAAACATCTGAATGAATTCCGAGCCATTAATCGAATAAAAGGGAACCCCTGCTTCGCCGGCCGTCGCACGGGCCAATAAGGTCTTACCGGTTCCCGGTGATCCCATCAGCAAAACGCCTTTCGGGATTTGCGCGCCCAGTCGCTGGAATTTTGCCGGCGTTTTCAGGAACTCGACGACCTCCTGCAATTCTGCTTTTGCCTGTTCCATGGCGGCGACATCGTCGAAGGTGGTCTGTTCTTCAGAAGGGCGAAAGCGTTTGGCTGGACTCTTGGTGAAATTTCCCAGCATACCGGAACCCATCGGGTCCGAGGAGCGTTTCAGCATGAACCAGAAGAAACCAATAATCAGGATCGGGCCAATTAACCAGGGGATGATATACGTACCAATTCCCACATTGGTACTTTCGGCTTTGAAGTTGACTTTCTGTTTGATGAGTTCCGGAACAATATCCCGGTCCTCAACCGGATGGGAAGGCAGAACAGTATTAAACTCTTCTGCCAGCTTTTCCTCCTTCTTTTCCTTATCAGGATTTTCAGGACGAATCTTCCACTTGCCGGTCAGGATGTCGCCGTGGAAATCCACGGATTCCACGTTACCCCGCTGGAGCTCTGTAATGAAAAAGCTGTAATCAACCTTCGAGCCGGTATTTTCCGGCGAGGTTTTCATCATGATCAGACTGCCAACGACCAGAATCAGCAGAATAATAAGCCAGGGTCCCGTTGAGGGCACGCCTTGATTTTCTTTGCCTGGAGGCTTTTGAGGAGCTTTGCCTTTAGGAGGATTGTTCTGAGGGTTCTCCGAAGGAGAGGCCATATGATGTTCCGTTCGTTTGCTGAGATCTTTATTTTACCAGTTGCTGATGACTGCATTGATCACGATGTGCATTCACTTCGGATCTGTCTCCGGTCGGAAAATAGGAAAATCTGACTGCAGGGGACAGACGTTTATTTTGCGTTTCAGTAACATGTTGCTGATTCTAAGAGAAAATCTGTGCTTCAGGCAATGGTGAGGAGCCTGTTTTTAGAAAGGATCGGATAAGCAATCAGCAAAATAAGTACTTCCGGCATGCGATGTTATTGCAATGGTTCAGGATTTCGGCACTAATCTTTCAATCCATAACGCACAATACACCATATCGCCTTCACGCCGTCCCGCCAGCCGATTTTCTTACCCTGATCGTATGTGCGACCATCGTAGCTGATCGACATTTCAAAGATCCGGCAATGACGGCGGGCGACTTTCGCAGTGAGTTCCGGTTCGATGCCGAAACGATTCTGGCAGAGTCCGGGGGCGATTTCCTTGATGACCTCTTTTTTGAAGAGCTTGTAGCAGGTTTCCATATCGGTCAGATTGAGGTTGGTGAAGCAGTTTGAGAGCGTGGTCAGGAACTTGTTTCCCAGATAATGCCAGTAGTAAAGCACGCGGTGTGGTTGATCACCGAGGAAACGGCTGCCATACACGACGTCGGCTTTGCCTTCGATAATCGGTTGTAACAGACGCGGATATTCAGAAGGATCATATTCGAGGTCGGCATCCTGAATCAGCATGACATCGCCTTGCGCTTCCAGGAATCCTGTACGGACGGCAGCACCTTTTCCCTGATTCACTTCATGAAAAATGACCCGGATTTGATTCAGGGAATCGTGATTGGAGCGGGCCTGTTCCTCCAGCCGCTTCAGGATTTCGCGTGTTCCGTCGGTACTGCCATCATCCACGAGGACCAGTTCTTTACGAATGGGAACGGCTTTGACCTGATCGATGAGATGTTCGACCGTCTTGCTCTCGTTGAAGATCGGAATGACGACGGATAACAGAAAGTCTTCAGGAATAGGATAAAAACCGAGTTGTCGGCAACCGGCTTCTCCCAGAGAGGCTTTCAGGGAGTCATACCATTGGTTCGTGTATGGGTAGCCGTGTTCATCCGATTGAGGAACTGGTGTCATTGAGTGGAAATCCATGATTAATTTTGATACAGATTGATTAAGGCTTTGATAGGTACTCTTTTGTATTATAAGTCGTAAATGGTATCTGCAAGAGGAGTTTCTATTCGTTTTTGCATTCGATGCTGGCCAGGTTGAGCAAATCGGTTTACATTATCCAGACTGTCAGAATGATATTCCCCTTTATGACATCCCTGCCGGATCTACCGAATATACTGATATCATAGAATGAAGGTGCGACGATGGAAGCGACACAGGTTCTGATCACAGATGTAAGCTCGCAAACCTGGATTGAAGAAATCCTGCTGAATCAGGAGAGCCATCCCGGGTTTTCTCAGAATACGGACTGGTCGATTCACAAAAAACAACTGCATGGCGGACTCTCCGAAGGCGTTGATCTGATCGAAGTGAATAACGGCGCATTACAACTCTCGATCCTGCCAACACGAGGCATGGGAGTCTGGAAAGGGGATTTTCAGGGCATTCCGCTGGAATGGAAGTCTCCGGTGAAAACACCCGTCAATCCTGCGTTTGTGAATCTTTCCGAGCGGGGAGGACTGGGGTGGTTGAGCGGCTTTAATGAACTGATATGTCGCTGTGGCCTGCTTTCCAACGGCCCACCGGGAAAAGATCCTGGCGGCAATCCGCTCGAATCCGAACTGACTTTGCACGGACGTATTGCGAATACACCCGCGCATTATGTGAGCATTGAACTCGACCCTGCCGACGGGGGCTGGATAAAAATCACTGGCAGGATGGAAGAAGGCATCTTGTTTGGTAGTCACCTCTTACTGGAATCGACTTTAGAAACCCGTCTGGGATCAGCCGAGTTCCGCATTCGTGACCGCGTTACCAATCTGGGGCCGGAGCCTGCGGAATCCGAGTTGATGTATCATATCAATGTCGGCGCCCCTTTTCTGGAAGCGGACGCCCGCTTTGCGATGCCGTTCGAAGAGATGGCCCCCCGGGATTCCCGTGCAGCAGAAGGAAGTCATGATTTCGAGACGTATCTCGGTCCAACGCTCGGATATGCTGAGCAGGCGTACTTTTTTCAGCCAGTTTGTGATGAAAATGGTTTCACTCCGGCCCTGCTTTCCAGTAAAGCAAGTGAGATGGGGTTTCTGGTGAGTTTTAAAAAAGAGTCTCTGCCCTGTTTCACGCTGTGGAAAAATACACAGTCCGAGTCCGGTGGATATGTGACCGGTCTGGAGCCGGGCATCAATTTTCCCAATTTCAGAGCCGTCGAGCGGGAGCAGGGTCGCTTGCGGGAACTCGGTTCCGGGGACTGCTATGAGACCGAATTTCACATTTCGATTTTGAATAATTCGGATTCGGTTGATGAGATACGGCAGAAAATCACGAAGTTAAGTGAAAAGTGCCCGTCTGTCATCCATGATCAGCCCCATGCGCGGTTTTCGTAGTTGTTGTGGGAAGGCTTCTGATTCGAGATTCGTCCAGATTGAGAATTAAAGCCAAAATAGATGAAAAATAGAAGAAATCAGCGATTTCATGACTTTCAGGCATCTATATGGCTGGAATTAAATCAATTGATTCTGATATATTTGCTGGACTGATCTCCTTTGTGTATAGCTCAACGCGTTGGGTGTTGGCCGCGGAGTGAGACATTTTGTTTTGGAGAAGTTGTTATTCACTGGAATGTTGCGGGAGATATTCAGATCTCTTTGCTTTTTTTGATTGACAGTTAGATCGCGTTTTATAACAAATCGGCCGGATCCTCTGATGTCTGACTCCCAGGAGCGACTCATTGTGAACTGCCGACGAAGAGGCGTCTGAGTGACGCTGGAACGGATAAGCCATAGCGAGCTGTATCCCGGTTCCACTAACTTCACGAAATACACGAGATGTTCTCGTACAGAATACAACTTTGAAATCTTAAGCGTAGTTGGACTTTTTCTAGTATGGTTGATCGTAATTTAATTCGAGAGTTTAACATTTCTGACGAGGACCTTGATGCAGCGTTTGCAGAGGTCATGCCGGTAACAGATGAGGATGGTGAAGAAACAGATTGGGTGCTCGACGATGTCTATGCTTCCGTCTCCTGTGCCTATGATGTGAATCAGATCATTGATGGTGTGATTCTGAGCATTGAAGGTGAAGAGGTCCTGGTTGACATCGGATTCAAGAGTGAAGGTATTGTCCACATCGACGAGTGGTCTGAGGACGAAGAGCCTCCCAAGCCCGGTGATCAGGTTCAGGTTCTGCTCGAAGAAGTAGAAGACGAATTCGGATTAACCATGCTTTCCAAGCGAAAAGCAGATCGAATTCGCGAATGGGAAAAAGTCATTGCCACACATGCCGAAGGCGATGTGGTTTCCGGAACAGTCGTCCGCAAAATCAAAGGCGGCTTGCTCATCAATATTGGCGTCAACGTCTTCCTGCCAGCCAGCCAGGTTGATATTCGTCGTCCTTCAGATATTGCCAACTACATTGGTCGTACGATCGAGTGTGTCATTCTCAAGATTGACGAAGCACGCAGAAACATTGTTGTTTCACGTCGTAAACTGATCGAAGAAAAACGTGAAAAACTCAAACAGGATCTGCTCAACAAGATCGAAGAAAACCAGATTGTTAAAGGTATTGTGAAAAACATTGCCGACTTTGGTGCCTTCGTTGATCTGGGCGGCATTGACGGTCTGCTGCACATTACCGATATGAGCTGGGGACGCATCAATCATCCGACTGAAATCGTCAAGATTGATGACGAGATCGAAGTCATGATCTTGAGTGTCGATCGCGATAAAGAAAAAATTGCCCTGGGTCTCAAACAGAAATCTCCCAGTCCCTGGGAACTGGTCGAATCCAAATATCCTGTGGGAACAAAAGTCATCGGACATGTCGTCAATGTCATGTCCTACGGTGCCTTTGTTAAACTGGAAGACGGAATCGAAGGTCTGGTTCACATCAGTGAAATGTCCTGGACCAAACGCATCAATCACCCCAGCGAACTTGTCAATATTGGCGATGAAGTTGAAGTGGTTGTACTGGGCGTCAACAAGGACAAGCAGGAAATCTCTCTCGGTATGAAGCAGACCCAGTCCAATCCATGGGACGAAGTCACCAGGAAATACCCGGAAGGTGCCAAGGTCAAAGGAACTGTCCGCAACCTGACCAACTACGGTGCGTTTATCGAACTCGAAGAAGGTGTCGACGGATTGCTGCACGTCAGCGATATGTCCTGGACCCGTAAGATTTCTCATGCCAGCGAAGTCATGAAGAAAGGCGACGAAATCGAGTGTCTGGTGATTTCCGTTGATGAAGAGCGAAAGCGAATTGCTCTGGGCCTGAAGCAGTTGACTTCCGATCCCTGGGAAACCGATATTCCTCAGAAGTATCAGCCCGGTGCCATCGTGCAGGGGGTTGTTACCAAGATTACGAATTTCGGTGTTTTCGTCGAACTGGAAGAAGAACTCGAAGGTCTGTTGCACATTTCGGAACTGGCCGACCATAAAGTCGAAAATCCGGAAGACATCGTCAAAGTCGGTGAAACGCTGGATGTAAAAATTCTGCGTGTGGATACCGATGATCGCAAGATCGGCTTGAGCCGTAAGCTCGAAGAGTCTGTCGAAGTCGAATCCGATGCTGCCGCAGGTGGAGACGCATCTACATCTGCTGCTGCACCTCGCAAGGAACTGATGGGCGGAACCGGTGGAGATGCTCCCCTGTTTGCAATGCCTACTGAAGCTCCCGCAGAAGAAACTCCCGCAGAAGAAGCTGCGACTGAAGAAGCTCCCAAAGAAGAAGCAGTCGCTGAAGAAGAAGCTGCCACTGAAGAAGTTGCAGAAGAAAAAACGGAATAGTTCACCTTTCATCATTCATTGATGAAAAGTGGAAAAAAGATAAAAGCGGTGGTCCTGATCGGGTCACCGCTTTATTTTTCATTGTGATCCCCGAGCGATACATAGCGCAGTCTCCCCCAGAGCTCTCCCGGTCTGAACACGGCGTTCAGGCAGGGACGACATTCGCGTCTGTGACGTGAATCAGTCACTTTTTATGCAATAGCGACAGCCAGATTTTGTGCGAAACTATAATCATAGCGGTCTTTTAGCAGTCCAAATCCACTCACCTCCTACAATCGTTACAGTTTCCGTAGATTCCTCTTTTGCAGTCCCGCTTTTCCATACCGGATTCAGGAACCGGCAATTGATTGCCGATAAGTATTCAGACGGGGTGCAAGTTCCTTTCTACCTGCATTCTGTATTGAATCATCGTGTCGAGAGGAAACGAGTTCCCGCGAACGGTTGCAAATCTAATGGTAAGCCAAGGAACCAGTTCGGCTTTTCCATTTGCCAACAACAATAGATAACAGGTTTTCCATGCAGAAAACTGCTCGACGGCGTTCCTCTTTAGCCGTACAGAATCCGTTAGAAACATACCTTAAAGAAATCAACGAAACCGCCCTGCTCTCTGCAGAAGAAGAGCGAGAGCTTTCGAACCGTATTGAGAACGGTGACAAAGAGGCCCGCGACCGCATGGTGCGTGCGAATCTGCGGCTCGTTGTGAATATTGCCCGTGCGTATTCAGGTAAAGGTTTGCCGCTTCAGGATCTGATTGAAGAAGGCAACCTGGGTCTGCTCAGGGCTGTTGAAGGCTTTGATCCCGAAATGGGAACCCGCTTCAGCACCTACGCCAGCTACTGGATTAAACAATCCATCAAACGGGCGCTTGTGAATTCCGCAAAAACCATTCGCATCCCCGCGTATATGGTCGAGTTGCTGACGAAATGGCGACGTGCAACCGCTCAACTTCAGGATTCGCTGGATCGTACTCCGACTACGGAAGAAGTGGCAAAAGAACTCGATCTGCCTCCGAAGAAGTTGAAAATCGTGAAAAAAGCGATTCAGCTTTACAACTCTTCGCCACAATCTGAACAACACGAAGCGGGCTGGTCGCTGGGAGAGATGATTCCCGATGACCGTTTAAAGGGCCCCGAAGATGAGCTGGTCGAGAATGACAATCTGAAGCACGTCTTTCGTCTGCTGAAAGAAATACCGGAACGCGAAGCCAATATTCTGCGGATGCGTTTTGGACTGGATGGCGACGAACCGAAAACGCTCAAAGAAATCGGCCAGGAATTAGGGCTGACGCGCGAACGCGTACGTCAGATCGAGAGTGAAGCACTCAAAAAACTGGCCAAGGAAATTACCGGCGAGTAATTTTCGACCACGCCTGAAACAAGAATCAGCAAAGAGACCGGTTATCTGCC